>Ga0207720_100225_pt1 | contig 49691 bp, 37 predicted proteins | sample A23P2SouthBayCA_2_FD_187751 | JGI IMG/M metagenome (GOLD analysis project Ga0207720, IMG submission 187751) | Aerobic enrichment media microbial communities from Eden Landing Ponds, California, USA - A23 E3 (2) (SPAdes) | ecosystem: Environmental > Aquatic > Marine > Unclassified | place... | reverse complement strand
CGACCGATTCCGACCCAAACACATCTAGCGGAATCATTCGTGTCGGGCACCGCTGACGCGGTGCCCTTGTCCTCTTCGACTCCGCAGCCACCGCTCTGCAGTATCAACAATCTCCTACGCAAGAGCGTACTGCGTTTCTGGGATCCATTCCACAGGTGAAAGTTCTTTTGAAATAACTTTTGCGGGTGTGACACGGCTGGGCGCTGCCCACATCGCTCGGGTGACTGGCTGGCCGACCAGGGGAGTGCGACTGTCCCAGATGGCGAACTTCCTGCGCTGGTGACGCGACCACCCGGCGGACTGCTCATCCCGACCGGCTTCATCGCGCTGCTCCCACTCGTTCGCCAGTTCGAGCCGGGAGTCATCAGGCCAATCCCGGACATCGCCTTCGCGGTCGGCTGGCCACTCGTCTTCGTCGCCGTGTGTGGGTCGGTCTGGTAGACCTACCGCCGTCGGCCCCACCATCCCCGAACCGACGGGTACGTCCTGCCGATCGTGCTCTGCGTACTCCTCGTCTGGGTCTGGTTGCTCTTCGAGGCCCTCAGCGAACCGATTGCACCACCCTCCCAGCCCCTCTTCCTCGCGCTGGTCTGCCTCGTTGGCTACTACCTCCCCGACATGCAACGACGCCTCGACGAAACCGTCACTCACGGTCGCACGACGCTGTTGGTCACGTGCACTGGTCTCGGCGGGAGCGCTCTATCCGTAGGAGTCGGGCTGTCGACTCTGCCGGCCCATCTCCAACTTCTCCTTCGCGCCGTGGATCTCGTGCTGTTCGGTGTAGGGTGTCTCGGCTAGGGCCTCCTCTGGCTGGCCGACCGACAGCGCTGAGGCCGCCGGCGCTCATCGGCACTGGATCGGTCGCTTCCTGCAAACGCACACTCGGGTGTCGGGCTGGTCGTCGCTTCGGCCGCCGGCTGACACACATCCTGATCAATCTCTGGCTGGTGTCGTTCATGTCCGACCGGAAGCTTCGGTCTATGAACCAGCCGCGATGACCGATTCTTGAACCGACTACAGCTGGTGCTATGCGATTTCGACCGATAGATTGGCGTTCAAATCCGGACCAGTTCCTGTTGCGAAGATGGTCGAACTCGAACCAGACTCGCTCGATCTGTGCGGCGCTTCGCATGCGCGTCCGAACGTTTGCGCGTGCACTAAGTGCTCGACCCATGGCGCCATCGCGAACGGCGCCGCCTTCGGCGCTGATCGTGACGGCACGCCCTTGGTCCATCGCCCCGGCGTCGACGAGCCAGTCCCGGCCGTTTTCCACGAGGCAGATTCCAACGAGGACCATCATAATGACCGGTTCACGCTTGACGAGGTGGATAAACGTATATCCTGCACTACATCGACCGAACATTGCAAGGACGAAGCGTTCGGCACCCTCGTTGCGAAGTAACGATCTGGATTTCGGAGTTGGGTGGCTGACAGCATACAGACAGGGGGGTGCGCTCCAGATTCACAATCGGTACTTCCCAATCGAGAATTCGGAAGTCGAATTGAGTCGGTGTGAGCCGTCCAATCTCGGAGCGGTAGCTGAGTGAATCGAGGCTTCGGTCTGAACCGGACAGAGACTGTGACAAGAACGGTTGTTGAAGCGATTTCTGACGAGTTCTGCTGCTGACGACTCGCTGGCCCGAGGCGTACGCGTCGGGGACGCCGACACCGTTCATCTCGATCTCCCAGCGCCGCTCTAACGTTGCTTCCAGTTCGTGGCGAATCCAGTCACAGAACGTTTGGAACGTGAACTGCTCGGGCAGGTCGCGCCCGCCCATCGCAGCACGAGCCACAGGTTCTCCACCAGGAAGCTGACGATCACGAACGCAAACCGGATGATCGGGTCCTGTGTTGTCGTTGTTGCTCGCGCTTGGCGAAACAGGCGTTAACTCGTCTCTATTGCCGACCGCCTCCGATAGCGGCGTTCGACCTGCGTGGGCGTGCGATCGGCCAGATCGCACGCCACGTACCCCCGGATGACTTCACCGTGTTTCCCGCGATCTCTGTTCTGATAGGAGACGGAGACCGCGAGCGGGAAGCACAGTTCCCGCTCGCTGTCCTTGTACATGCGATAGGTCGTCATGTACGAGCGGTGCGTGGCGAGCTTGTCTTTCACGCGTTCATCCTTCTTTCGGACAGGAATCACCGTCGTCGCAAGGTCGCGTGCGCGACGAATCACCCGTTCGTTGTAGAATCCACGATCAGCAAGCAAGAGGTCGATTTCGAAGAGACAGGCGCCGATGTGGTCGAGGATGCGCTCGACCGCGTCGGCTTCCTTCTCGTCGCTGCGGACGTACGTGAGTGCCAGGGTCACTGGTTTGCCGTTGGAGACAACATACGCGCTACAGTAGCGGTGACACGTGGTGGTATCGTCGGTTGGCGTGGTTTTGCAGAGTTCACCGCTGTCCTCGTCGGGGGATCCGTGGTAGGGACTATCGACGAGGTCAATGGAGACGATTCTCGACCGGTCAGGGTCGAGAATCGTCATGGCGAGGTGGCGAAACAGGATGTTTGCGGCCAATTCGAGGTGGTCACGCTGAAGCGTGTGCAGCCAGTCCAATCCGGCCCAGTAGACTCCGTGGACTGTGGCACCGGACTTACGCGATTCACCTATGGAAACGCTGCTACCTATACAAACCACCGTTTTCGATAAAATAATTACGCCGTCTTGGAGTCTGCTGCTGCCCCAGCCGACAGGCGGTCCCTCTCGTGATGCGGTGCTGTGGCTGTCTGGCGATAGCAGTCGCTCACGGAGGGCCCCGGCCGGCCACTGAGGGCCGTCCGACTGACGGCCCTCAGATTCCTCGTCTACGCGCTTACACCAGGTGGGTCGTACACCTCGCCTCGGTCAAGCATGTGGTACATCGACACCAGCATCTTCCGAACTGTCGCCACGATTGCTTTCTGTGAGTTCTTCCGGCTAGCTAACCGCTCGTAGAACCGACTCAGATACTCGTCGTTGCAGGTGTGGACAGCAGTATGAGCGGCCTGAACGAGCAGCCACCGGGCTCTTCCTGAACCACGTTTCGAGAGTTCACCTTCGATCCGCGAGTCGCCTGACTCGCGGATCACCGGGTTCAACCCGACGTAGCTGACGACTTCTTTGTCACCGTCAAACCGATTAATCTCGCCTAATTCAGCGTAGATCGTCAACGCCGTATAGTAACTCACACCAGGAATCGTCATCAGCAGCGGGGTCTCCTTCAGAGACCCAGCGCGCTCTTCGATTGTCTCTTCGAGATTCTGTATCTCGTCGGTGAGCGTCTCAATCACTTCGAGGTACGACTCTAACACCGACTTCCGCGGCGTCGGGAGCGAGAGTTCCCGCAGGAACTCTCGTCCCTCCTGAGTCAACGGCTTCACTTCTTCGCTGATGCCGTGATCGGAGAGGAGGCCGTGGACCTTGTTGGCATACTCTGTCCGGTGTTCGACTAACGACTGTCGCCCGCGCACGAGTGCGCGGGCTTCCCTGATCTCGTCGGTCGGAACGTAACTCTCAGGCACCGAGTTCAACCGCACCATCCGCGCGAGTTCTTTGGCGTCAACACGATCAGTTTTCTTGTCGGTGTCAGCGATCTGGTTCAGTTCCTTTGGGTGAGCAACAGTCACATCCAAATGCTCCGACAGCGTATCGTAGATGTGGTAGTAATTGCTGGTCGCCTCAATCGCGGCTTGTGCGCCAGCGTACCGCTGGGCGAGGTCGTCGAGGTTCGCGTTCTCGACGCGAACCTCTTCGACGATCTCTCCAGCCTCATCCATTACTGCCACCTGTGCGTACCGTTTGTGGACATCAATTCCGAGGTACATGGTTTGTTTACCCGGGGCGCCAGTGCGTGAAGCAGAGATTCACCTATTCGGGCTTTCCCGGGTGCCGCGCGGCGCGGCACCCGGGCTGTAACGCCCATGACTCGGCTTCTTTCGCACACGGACCAGTCACTCCCACGTGCTCTGAGGCACGGAATCGCGTTCGGTCTCTTGCGCCCCATATCTTGTTTCACGCTCTCATGGAGTAGCAGCGTTTCCATCGAGTCACGCCCGGCCTGAAGGCCGGGATTCTCTCGCTGAATCAAGACAGACAGAGGTCGTCCATTCAATTATCGACGGCGCGGTCCGGAACTACCTGGCATGTACCGACAGGACCTCCCGCCTGGGTCCGACGAGATAGTCGAAACTGCGAGGGTCCGTCAAAAAACGGATCGGTACCTAAGTATCGGTATCGTTGCGAACAAACTTGCCTCGATACGGGCCGAACTGTGATTTCTTCCGATTGCAATACGGCTCAACTTATCGCCTGCGACTCACTGGGTTTCAACGGCCTGGTTAAGGACAATTCCGACACCGATCGTTTGGCCCATGTCACGGACCGAGAAGACACCGAGCTCCGGAATCTCATCAACCGGTTCGACACTGATCGGCTTCTGTGGGTTGAGGACGATTTCGGCGACGTCTCCCGACTGGACGAAGTCGGGGTTGCGCTCGGTCACCTGGCCGGTCTCCGGGTTGATCTTCGCTTCGAGTGACTCGAACGTACATGCGGTCTGAGCTGTGTGTGCGTGGACGACCGGAGTGTACCCCGCCGTAATCATACTCGAATGGTCGGCAACGAACAGGCGGGCGCGGAAGGTTTCGGGGCTTCCGGCGGGGTCTGCCGCAGGGGCACACACGTCACCGCGCCGAATATCGTCTTTCGTGATGCCATCGACGTGGAACCCGACTGTTTCACCGGGATCTACCGTCGATACCTCCTCGTGATTTTGTTCGATGGTGTCGACAGTTCCACTTGCGTCGGATGGCTGGAACTGGACCTCGTCATCGACCGACAGCGAGCCAGTCAGGACCATCCCCGTTGCGACTGCACCGATATCGGAGAGTTTGTAGACGTCGTCGACAGGGAGCCGGAGTGGTGCGTCCTCGACACTCCGAACGGTTCCGACCGTCAGTCCGGCCGTTAGCTGGTCGACGTAGTCGAATTCCTCGTCCGTACCTGGTGGTTGGCTCGGGAGTCTCTCAGTAAACGGTTCGGTCTCCGCTGAACTGGATGTCTCCGACGACGAGGCTTCGACGATATCGTTCACGATACCGATGCCGACGACTTTCCCGGCATCCCGAACAGTAAACCATCCGTTCTCGGGCATATTGTCGAAGGTGTCAAGTGCGAGTGGTTTTTGAGGTCTGAACGTCGCCTGCACCGCTTCGCCCGACTCGGCGAAGTCAGGTTCGTGATCCGTTTCACAGGTCCCGCTGACTGTGTCTTCCATTGTCCAGTCCAGTGCTTCGATCGCACAGGCCACCTGCGAGTTTGTCGTGTGAACGACCGGGGTGTATCCGACAGTGACGACGGATGGGTGATCGACGATGTACATGACCCCCTCGAAAGTCTCGGCTTCGATCGGGGTATCGCTCACCGTCGCACCGACGTGACCGAGATATATCTCTCCCGAGCAGTCGTTCTCTGCGACCACAACAGTCACGTTCGCCCCCGGTTCGGCCGTCGCCATCTCGTCGCCGCTGCCGGCCGCCTCGATGGCGTCGATATCGATGACTGTCCCACTCGGCGTGAATTCGAGGCGGTCGGTGTTCGACAGCGTTCCCGCGATCACTTGGCCCGTTATGTGTGTATCACCGTCGACGGTGTAGGAACGTTCGACAGCGAACCGGACTGATGACTCCGTTCGATGGCTCTCTGCCTGCTCTGATTTCGAGAATGCCGTTTCGAGTATCGTCTGCTCGACACCCAGATCGGCCGCTGTCTCGTACAGTCCCTCGGGGCGGCCACCCCCTTTTTGACTTCTGTCGGTGTCAAAACTCGCGCCTTGCACCTGCTCTCGGCCGTTCGACTCACTCTCGTCGGTCGTGTCATGTCTGTCCCCTTCGGTATCCGTCCCCTCTCCCACCGTCCCGATACTATCGCGCATTTGTTGCGCTATATTGGCCTTGGTATCCGCCCCTTTTCCCACCGTCTCGAACACGTCGACGAGATCTCGCCGGAAGTTCACGACCGTCTCGTAGCGGTCGGTCTTCTCGGTGGCAAGTGCCCGGTCGAAGATATCGTCAACCTGCTCTGGGAGCGTCGGGTCCACCGTCGTCGGCGGTTTCACCTCACCCGCGAGCACCTGTCGCATCACCGTGGCGGTCGATCCCTGGAACGCTTGCTCTCCAGTCAGTGCCTCGTAGACGACGGCGGCTAGCTGGAATCGGTCAGTGTAGTCGTCCGGGTCACCGTATTCGTCGGGATCGAACTGCTCCGGTGCGGCATAGTTCGGGGTCAACCCGTCGACGGTGCCGCTGTGTTCGAGGAGTGTCTTCGAGAGTCCCCAGTCACCGATTTTTGGGACGTCCCACAGGTCCGCTTCAGTCTCCCGGAATAGGACGTTGTTCGGGGTCAGGTCGAGGTGGACGACCCCGTGCCGATGAGCGTGGTGGACCGCACGACTGAGACAGATTCCAATCCAGAGGGCTTCGGCGGTCTCCAGCCCACCTGCATCGATTCGGTCACGGAGGTTGCCACCGTCCATGTACTCTAGGACAATCCAGGGGAGACGAGTGCCCCAGTCGACGACACCGACGACGTGGTCGTGGTTGTCCACCTTCGCCCACGTCTCCGCCTCTTCGATGAACGCCTCGACACTTTCGACGGTTTTCGCACCACTGTTGGGCTCTTTGACGACGAACTGTGTGCCATCGACGGTTGCAAGCGAGGCGTCGGCGAAACCTCCGCTACCGATTTGCTCACCACCGCTCACATCCTCGAATTCGAGGGTGCGCTCCGTCGGACCTCGATACTCGGCTGCGTCGGGTATCCGAGCATCGCTATCGACATCCCTTGGCATAGATATCTTCTATGTCGGCCTGATGAAAAACATATGGTCTGTCGATATTGTGATCAGGTAATGAACCATTCGGTAAACATTTCTAACTATGTTTTCCTAATCACCATACGAAAATTGTTTTTTATCGGGATGGGTGATACATGGTCGTATCCCGATCCAGAACGTTGTCTGCTCAAACCGCGGTCACGAAGTGCTGATCACACGGCCGGCGACTTATCGGCGGCAGTCCGAGCCGTCAGGAGTGTCTGGCGAACGCGTAGAGGGTTCCGTCGCTGGTCGCGGCGAAGAGGTGTCCATCGAGGACCGCCGGCGACCCGACGACCGTCGAGTCAACGCCTTGTCGCCATTTCTCCCGGCCCGTCTCAGCGTTGAGTGCGACGATCGTCCCGTCACCGAGTCCGGTGTAGACGGTCCCGTCGGCGACCGACGGCGTCGTCTCAGTGCCGAGACGGCCGGTCCCGCCGTCGAAGCTGTAGGAGACGGTCTGCTCACCGCTGTATGTCTCGATACCCCTGACTTCGTCGCCCGTCACGTAGTAGGCCGTCCCCGCCGCGACGGCAGGGACCGAACGGACGCCTCGGTCGAATGTATCCACGACGGTCTCCCGTTGGATGTCGACCAGCGTGTCGCCTACTAGGACCATGCTGGAATTCGCCGGTGCGATGATCGGTGTGCGGATTCGACCGTATCCGCTCACGTCTATCGTCGCCCGTTCGCTCCCGTCCTTCGTCAGGACGTGGAGCACGCCGTTGTCGTCCCCGACCAGCAGCCGGCGCCGGCCGAACTGCGTGGCCGGAATCCGAATGCCTGGAGTCGTCTCTACGTTCCACAGCTCCTCGCCCGTCCCCGTATGGATCGCGGCGACGACGCCTGACCGAGACGTCACGACGACACGATCTTTAGTGATGATTGGTGGTGCGTAGATCCCGCTGCCCGTGTCGGACGCCCAGCGCTTGGTCCCGTCATTACGGTCGATTGCGTACACGTGTGCGTCCTTGCTCACGGCGTAGAGCGTCTCGCCCGCGACGACGGGGGTCGCGACGATATCATTGTCCGTTTGGAACTGCCAGCGCTGGACCCCCGCCCGCGCATCGAGTGCGAACAACTGTCCGTCCGTTGTACCAGCGTAGACGGTCCCGTCGGCGACGACAGGACCCGACTCAAGACCGCTCGCGATTCTGGACTCCCACAGGCTCCCAACCGAACCGTCTGGTCCCGCCTGATCCGGCGTGTGCGAGGTCCGTCCTCTGTCGTAGCCGGCCCGGGGCCAACTTCCCCGAAGCGGCCGGTCGCCGGCGGACATGCCTCCGGACGAGGTGGCACGTTCGTTGCGAGTTTCGGGGCCCTCTCCGTTGTCCACAGTTTGCTCAAAGTCGTCGCGAGGTACCACCCTGGTGACGTCAGTCGCTGTCGGATTGGCACCCTCGTGCTGGAGGATCACGTTATCCCCGACCCGAAGGTTCGCCTCGAGATCGCTCAGATAGAACACGCCATCGTTGGCGAGCGGTGTCTCGATGGCAGCCGTGCTGTCGCCGGTCGTCTCGATGACCACACCCTCGCCGAATCTTTCCGCCTTGTCGACCTTGGGTGGGACCTCGTCGCTCTTGGCGGGCTGAATCTCGACAACATCGCCCGCGCCAGGATCGTCCCCTTCGTAGTACAGCGAGACGCGCTGTCCGACTTCGAGCTCGCGGTCGATGTCGCTCAGGTAGAAGATACCGTCGTTAGCTAGGTCGGTCTCGACTTCCACGGCGCCGCGATCGGAGACGTGGATCACGACGCCGGCTCCGACGCCGATACCGGTCCACTCGGTCTGCGTGTTCGAGTTCGAGCCACGGGGACTCGATGCTGATTCCGCCGCTTGCGTTCCCGCATCCCCGTGCTCGCTCTTAGAGTCCGAGTCCCTTCGACTCCCGGACTGCCGTTCGGACCCGCTCCTTCGCGAGCGGCTGTTTGTCGCCCTGTCCCTGATCGCTTGCAGGTCGTTGCGAACCTGGAGCATTGCCTCGTAGCGGTCCGTCGGGTCTTTTTTGAGCATCGCCAGCAGCAAGTCGTCCAGAGCCGGTGGCAAGTCCGATTGATGCTCGCCCGGTGGAGTCGCTTCGTTCTGCATGATCCCGTCAACCACCGCCCGTTCCGTCTTCGATTCGGGGTCGTTGACGAACGGGTGAGCGCCGGTAAACAGCTCGTACATGACGATCCCGAACTGGAACTGGTCGGTAGGGCGGTCGGTCGATGCGCTCCGGGTCTGCTCGGGTGCGGTATACCTGGGCGTTGTCACGCCGACGCTATCGGACTGGTCAAGCGTAGTCTGGGCAAGCTCCCAGTCGGCGATCTTTGGCACGTCCCACTGGTCGCCGGGTGTCTCCCGGAAGAGAATGTTCTCCGGTTTGAGATCGTGGTGGATCAGCCCGCCGCCGTGGTGGTGCGCGAACCAGACGGCGTCGGCGAGGCGCTCGGCCACCCAAAGCTGTCCATCGATCGAGAGTTCCTTCTGGTATCCACTCAGATCACCCCCGTCCATGTACTCCATCGCGATCCACGGGACGTCGGCCGGGTGGTGGAGCCACGGCAGCGGTGTCTCGTCCCAGTCGACGACGCCGACGATGTGGGGATGCTCCGCGAGTTGCAACCATCGCCGCCCCTCTCCCCGGAACGAATCGAAGACGTCGGCACCCAGGGTTCCGTGTGTCGCCGGGTGCTTGACCGCGACCGGACGGTCACGGTTCTCCACGCCGACTCGGTGGACGACCGTCGTCGGCGTCCGACCGATCACGGCCTCGTGTTCGAGGTTCTCGGCCGACACTGAGCCCCGCTCGGGACTCTCGACAACGGCACAGTCCGGCTCCCACGAGTCACTCATCTATCACTCGTTGCGTCGGAATCGGCTTCAAACTACTGACCTGCGGGTATCGCAGAGATGCTCATGTCGGTGAGACCAGTCCTGCTGCCACGGAGCTCCAGACCAATGCTGGGGGCGACGCCACGTCGTTGATGCCGGTGACTTGACCCACCGCCTGCGAGATGAACTGCCCAGGCCCGACGGACGGTCGCTCGCCTCGCTCTCGCTCTTGTGCAAAGCTACGGAAACACGATGACGGTCGGTGAGCAGTACCAGCTCCGTGAGCTGTGAAGAAGGCGATATCGGCGGAAACGGATTCGGGGAGAAAATACAGTTAGAGGAACGCAGCGACGCTTTTCCACAGTTCTAGATAAGAGCGAAACTGCTCGGGTTTTGTATCTGCAGAACGGGAGTCTACCGACAAGCCCACCGCTTCAGCGGGGGGCTGCCGACCGTAAAGTTCGCCCTGTGGGCGTAGAGGACGACTTCGACCCCTCCGAGTACCGCGCGAGTCAGTCCGTCTCTATGGATCAGACGGCCGGTGGGAACGGTGCTCCGTTTTGGGTGTGGGGAGGTCCTCAACCCCAGAGAGACGCCAAGTCGTCTCGGAGATACCAAATCGCTTCCTGGCGATCCGTCTGCGACGGCGATAGGGCAGTGAGGACGATATCGTCGAGCTCCGAGGGCACCCCATCGCGATACTCGCTCGGGGGCGGTGGTTCCACACCAAGCTTGGTAAGCCGGTTCTCACCCGAGGGCGGCTGCCCGGTCAACATCGCGTAGAGGACGGCCCCGACTTGGTAGATGTCCGTGCGCTTGTCCGGTTCGCCGAACCGGTCCTGGTTGATCTGTTCAGGTGCAGCGTACGATTGGGTGAAACCGTCGACGCTCTCCCTACCGCCACGCAAGCGCTGTGCCAGCCCCCAGTCAGCCAGTTTCGGCAGGTTCCACTGTGAGTCGTCCGTCTCGAGAAAGAGGACGTTCCCGGGTTTGATATCGAGATGGACTATCGTCAGTTCGTGGGCAATCACCAGCGCCCGGCAGAGACACTGTGCGATCCAGACGGCCTCTTCGACCGGGAGACCGGTTGTCGTCTCCGCGAGGCGGTCAGAGAGATCACCACCGTCCATGTACTCCATGGTAATCCAACCCAGTCGTTCATCGATGTCGACAATACCGACGACGTACTCGTGTGACCGCCATCGGCGCTCTTCGCGTTCGTTGTTGTCGACGTCACGCCACATCCGTGCTGGCGTTAGTATCGAACTGAAATCAGACACCGTGTCGTCACCGCGGTTGAACCGCTTCACCGCGACGCGAGGCAGGTCGTCGACGGCGGGGACCCGCGCGCTGTTCACGGTCGCTTGACCGCCGGCCCCGATTTGGTTCCCGAATTCAAAGTCGCCAGGACTCAACGACTCGCGCGGCGGACTCGCATACTGTTCGATGGGGGGTGCCCGCTCCTCGCGTCGTGTCTCGTCAAGATGAGGCTCCCGTGTGGTGGTCTCCGACGCGTGATTTTCAGAGCTGCGATCAGCTGGCTCGGTGGCGCTTGCCGACCCGCCGGCGTGCTCGTCGTCGGTCACGTCCGTCCCGACGCGTTGCTCGCTCGAAGAACTGTCACGAGCGCTCACGATTACTTTCGCTTCTCGTTCGACTTTGCCATCCTTTTCGTACCCGATTTGCTGGACCGAAACGATCCGCCCCTCCGGGAGGGAGCTCTCCGTCGACGACAGTACCCGATGTCGGTACGGATCGGTTTCGGCCCCGCCGCTCGGGTCGATGAGCCGCAGTCCCGCCGCTTCGAGTCCCCGATCCACGTCGGCGATTAGTGATTCGAGGTCTCTGAGCGTCCACGATTGTAACTGCTCTTCCTCGAGTTCGGCTTCCAGCGACTGGTGGACGTCTTTCAAGACATCGTGCAGGTCCCCGATCCGGCGGTCATCATCGATGTTTCGGTCTTTCTCCTCGCCCGCGCCATGAACGATCGATTCGAGCGTCTCAGCCGTCTTCGTGAGGTTATCGTCGACATCCGGCAACCGGTTGTCGATCGAACTGCGACAGTAGAGAACGCCGCGGTGCAGTTGGTTGCGAACGTCGAGTGTCGTCTCAATCAGGTCCTTGCGGACGTGCTCTGTGGACGGGTCGGGCTCTGCAGTCTCCTCCGATCGGGACGCGGCTCGTGGCGCAGCCAGTTCCCCGATCGAAGCGTCGTCGCCCGTGAGGGGCAGATCCGCCTCCGGCGAAATCCGCCGCTGCTCGCTTGTGTGGCTGTGAGTCGCCTCGATGCGAATCAGCCGGTCGTCGTCGATGGCGATCTCGACTTCTATCTCGTCGGGGTCCGTTGCGTTCGATGGCAGCTCGAGAACAAATTCCGCGAGCAATTCGTTTTTCGATGCTATCTCTCGGTCGCCGTGGAATACCCGGATCGGAACACGACTTTGGTCGTCCGCTGTCGTGGTCACCGTCTTGGACTCCACAGTCGGGATTGTCGTGTTCCGGTCGACAATCCGCTCCATGAGGCCACCGTCGACTTCCAGCCCAATCGAACGAGAGGTGACGTCTAGTAAAACCACATCGTCGACGCTCCCATCGAGAACACCCGCCTGGACAGCTCCACCCAGTGCGACGGTCTCCTGTGGGTGGACGCGGGCCGCAGGAGACTGCCCGATCAGTTCTTCGATCCGGTCCCGAACCGCGGATAGACGAGCGGTCCCGCCGACGAGGAGCACTTCGTCGATGTCGTTTTCGGTGCAGCTGGCTTCCGACAGTGCCTGACTGGTCGGCCCAAGAAGACGCTCCACGAGGTCGTCGGACAGCGACTCGAACGTTGAGCGAGTCAGCGTCGTCTCTAGGTCCAGCGGGCCGTCGTCGGTCGTCGTCAGAGCCGGGACCTCGACGCGGGTTCGCGACCGGGAGGTGAGATCGATCTTCGCACGCTCTGCGGCTCTGGTCACACGCCGCCGAGCCTGTGTATCGCCCCGCAGATCGATTCCGTGCTCGGCCTTGAACTCGCCGAAAAGGGTGTCGGTGATCGCCCGGTCCCAGTCGTCCCCGCCGACGGCGCTGTCGCCACCGTTGCCGATGACCTCGTAGACTCCGTTCTCAAGTTCCACGACCGAGACACTGAGCGTCCCGCCGCCGAGGTCGTAGGCGAGCACGGTCCTGCGAGCGTCGTCACGGAGCCCCGCACCCATCACTGCCGCGGCCGTGTCGGTGATCGTCCGCTCGACAGTGAGCCCCGCGATTGCCCCTGCGCGGTAGATTCGGTTCCGCTGTCGGACCGAACAGGTAACGGGGACGGTGACGATTGCCCGCTTCACACGCCGACCGAGGGCTTTTTCGGCGTCCTCTCGCAACTTCCCGAAGAATCGCCCGGCAATCTCCTCGGGGGCGTACGATTCCCCGGCCAGTTCGATTGGCCCGTCCGTTTCGAAGAGAGCGCGCTTGACGGATCGAACGGTTCGCGAGGGATGGCTGACTGCCTGTTTCTTCGCCGCCGCCCCGAACAACGGGGTCCCGTCGTCTGCGACTGCGAACGCCGTCGGTACCGCCCGCTCGCTGTCTCCTTCGCCGACGATTTCGGGCCCGCCGTCGTTCATCACTGCACATACGCTGTTCGTCGTCCCGAAATCAATGGCCAGGATCACGTCCCCGCCCCCGGATTGATCGACTGCCGCCTTGTCAAAATCGTCTGCGCCCGTGATCCCCAGATCGGGGGTATCGGCGGATTCGTTTCCTGCGTGGACGTGGATGGACCCGTCCGTCTCCATCCGCATCGTGACTTCTATATCCGGGACGCCGGCAGGCGCAGGTGGGATTCCAGTGACGCTAACCTCACCCAAAAACCGATTTTCGGCCGCGTTCTCGTGGTGACCCTGCAACACACGAACCTGAACGCTGCTCTGATTGTCGTCGGCCGTCGTTAACGTCTTCGTCCGCTGGGCTGGAAGTGAGGTGTCTCGGTCGAACAGCGCCTCGAACTGTCCGCCAGCGACCTCGATTCCGACTCGCTTGACCAGCGTTGCTCCAGGAGTGGCGCCCATCCGTCGTCTAAGTCTATGGAGTGGCTCCCCTGAAATAGATATTTGGGACTGGATTGCTCCAAGCGGTCGGTCTTGGACCACGATGGGGAACTACCAGAGGGCCACTCACTCGAATCGATCGAGTCGGATTCCGTCGAGCGACGTGAACTGATGGCCGAATTAGTATGACGGGACGAGCTATCGCCGGTCCATTGCACGGAATTGCTCACCGATCGCGACAGAACTGGCCAGAACGACAAGTAACGGACGAAAACAGTGGTACCTGTACCCAACTTTCTTTATATTACCAGATGAGGGCCACGTATGGTTCAGTGTCCAGACTGCAGACACGAGGGGGAGGCATCTGCTGATTGGCTTGTAATGGTCGACGACGGAGAAACGGCTACAACTCTTGTTGTCTGTCCCAACTGTGATATCGTCCTCGGCGGTGGTGGTGCTCGCGAGAGCGGATCGCAGACGACCAGTGAGAGGGACACCTCCTGGTCGATGGCAGCCGGCGGCCCGAAACGGACGGGCTTCAAGCCGGCGGTTGCTGGGCCGCGCGGAAGCGTCGACTTGGAGTGGGACCACCACAAGGGTGGCTCGGTCGCGTTCGCGCCCGCGCTCGTCGAAGACACGCTGTTCGCCGCAAACAGAGCCAGAGGCTCCTCGCACGTCACGGCACATGACCTCACGGATGGGAGCGAACGGTGGCGTGCGGAGACGGAGAGCATGATCACAGGTGCACCCGCCATCGCCGAAGACAGCGTCTACGTGGTAGACAGGAGTGGAACCCTGTACGCGTTCGATATGACGGACGGAGCGACACGGTGGACGGCGACGTTCACCGAGTCGCGGGACAGGCCCACCGCGCCCGCCGTCGCCCACGGTCGGGTGTACGTCACGACCCGAGAGGCGACGATTCACGCCTTCGACGCGGCGGACGGCCGCGAGAACTGGGTCGTCGAGATGGAGAGCGAGGATTACTTCTCGGCGGTAGCAGTTGACGACGGCGTCCTCTACGTCGGCGGGAGCGAAGCGACGGTCTACGCACTCGCTGCGGAGGACGGCAGTGAACGCTGGCAGTTCGAAACCCAGTACGGCACGTCTTCGACCCCGGCTGTTGCAGACGGGACCGTGTATACTGGCAGTCAGGATCGGCACGTCTACGCAATCGACGCCGATGATGGCTCTCAGCAGTGGCTGTTCGACGCGGGAAGCCACGCCTACGAGACGTCCGTCGGCAACGGCACAGTGTACGCCGCGACAGAAGACGGTCTGCTCATCGCACTCGACGCCAACGACGGTACCGAACAGTGGTCCTTCGAGGCGGATGGCAGGTTCACGGCTGCCCCGGCGGTGACCGCGGACACCGTCTATGTCGGGAACGACGACGAAACGCTGTACGCGCTTGATCACGCGACGGGCCAGGTTCAGTGGACCTTCGAAGCTAATGACGGCATTAAGAGCTCTGCGGTCGTCGCTGATGGGACAGTCTACTTCGGGAGTGAAGACGCACATATATACGCCCTCTCGGAGTGATTTCATCTGCAGAACAGGCCACACCGTGGGTGCCTGTGTACGACACTCTCACATCGATTCCGCAGTGTCGCAACGGGTCAGGTATCAAGGCCGGACACCATCGAGTCCAAGACAGTCGCATACGCTATGGGCGCATCGCAGTCACCGGTACCACCGGCCCGAGTCGGTCAGCGAACGTCCCACCGACTATGTACTCCATGGCGATCCAGGGCTGGCCCTTGCTCATCCCGTGGTTGACCAGGCTGACGACGTGGTCGTGACCCTCGAACTCCGACCAACTCTCGGCCTCTTTGAGGATCCGGTCGATTCGGTCTTCATCGGCTACCGTCTCCGACGTGTCCGGCACCTTGACGGCGAGTGAAGTGCCGTCCGGGAGCGTATGGCGGTACACTTCGCTTTTTGCTCCGGTTGCGATCCGATCCTTAAGTTTGAACGACAGGACGTCGAGTTCTGCCGAGACGTCGACGGATACCGGGGATACATCTGGAATCTGCTCCGGGACATGGTCACGAGCCGTCATCAAGCACCACCTTGTCATTGGGGCCCGTCAGATAGCCGTCGCCACACGTCTCACAGCGGTCACCAATCAACGCGGCTGACGAGTCGAAGCCCGTACCGCAGTTAGGGCACCTGATAGATTGGTCTGTGTCGGTCACTTTGTCGCCCTCCTCTATTCCCACCGTGGATGTCTCGAACCCATCGTATCGACGTCCAGAGTAGTACTTTCGGAGCGCCACGGCGGGATTCCATAGAATGCAACATGTGCTCCGCTCACAAGAACTAAGGAAGCAGTCCCGGCAGCCAGACCAGTCTGGACGGGGCTGAACGATAGCCCGATAATGTCGACTGTTACAGATACTAAGACACCGAAAATAAAGCTGGCAATAAATGCTGCGGCACCCAGGAGAACGATAGACGTGCGGAAGCGGCCCATGTTAGTTACTCATTCTTCAGTATATTAACCTATTAAAAGTGGCTCCCACCGTTGGGGAAGCGAGGAGTGCACAAAGACGATTATAATCCTGGCAACAAATCCCGGACGTGAAACGGCGTCGGCGGTCGGTCGGTCGGCTCTTTCGCCAAGGCACTGAGAACCGACTCGTCGAACGACGACGGGACCTCCTCTCGAACCTTGCTCGGTGGTGTCGGGGTCTCGCTGCGGATCTTCTCCAGTACCGCGACGGTCGAGCCCTCGAACGGCGGCCGACCGGTGAGCGTGTAGTACGCCACCGCGCCGACCTGGTAGATATCACACAGTTTCCGGTCCCGGGCCGTCGAGACCTCTTCTGCCAGCAGTTCCGGCGGCGCGTAGGCGGGGGTGTAACCGACCTCGCTGGACTTGGTCTCGTCGGCCAGTGACCGAGCCATCCCCCAGTCGGTCACCTTGGGGACCCCGTCCCGACCCGGTTCCGAGAACAGGACGTTCGTTGGCGTTAAATCGCCGTGAACGACCGACCGGTCGTGAGCGTAGATGAGCACGTCGACCAGCGCGTCAATCACCCCCAGCGCGTAGGCCGGCGACAGCGGTGCGCGCGCGGCGAGTGACCCACCGTGCATGTACTCCATGACGATCCAGGGAACGGGGCGAGTCCCGCTATCGACGATGGTGACGACGTGGTCGTGCCCGTCGATGCGCTCCCAGTGCTCGGCTTCCCGGACGAAGGCGTCGATATTGCTGTCGGTCTGGGTCTGGTCGGAGCGGGACGGCATCTTGACGGCGAGCTCGGAGTCGATCGGCTCGCGAACGTCGAGTTCGACCCGGTGGACGTTGGCCATACCGCCGCTGTCGACGAACGACTCGATGGACCAGTCGTCGGCACCGAGATCCAGCCCCGGCGGCGTCGAGCCGAGTTTCCACGGTCGCTTCGGCGACGGGGTCGATGGGTCCGACGCGGAGGTCGTCTCGGAATCAGCCCCGGAACTGCCGGCGTCGGCGCTGTCCGGCGACGGATTAGTGCGATTGGCACCGCCACCCCCTTCTGGAGTGGGCTGGCGGCCGCCAGCAGACTGCTGGTCGGCCGCGTCCACTTCGATCGACCGATTGTCCGTCGACCGATCCGTCTCGTCGACGGGGGCCGCGGAGGCCGACCAGGGCGGGTAGCATTCGGCGGGTGTCGGCGACGCGTCGGATTCTTCCCTAGCTTCGACCGCCACGTCCAACAGCCGTCCGTGGTCGTGCTCGGCGATGAACGTGTCGACAGCCGCCCGAGCCGCCAAATTCGAGAGGGGGCCGAGGGCACGGAGCGATTCCCGCTTAACGGGCGCCGACGCCGATTCGAAGCGGCTGATGACGGTTTTGGCGCTGATCGTGTCGTCGACCCGGGCAAGCACCGCGATCGCCTCGACGGCTGTCCACCGTTCGACTGTCGACTGGTCCGGATGCCCCAGCGCTCGATCGAGCCGGCCGGCGAGTGTCGACGGGGTACGGCTGACGTACTCCGATGACGAGGCGGCGAGGTACGCCAGCGCCCGCACCGCTTCACGAGCGATGTGACGGTGGTCCGCGGCAGCCGCTGCCTCCAGCTCGGGCGTCGCTGGCCCCCAAAGGCTTGGGTTCACGGCCGCCATCCCTGCGAGCACCTTCGCAGCCCGAACCCGTTTCGGATCCATCGTCGTATCGTCTCCCAGCATCTCGACGAGCTCGTCTCGGAGGGTCGCAATCGATCGGTCGTGACCATCCTCAGGGGGTTCGACCGTTGCGATGGCACCGAGAGCCCGGGCCGCGTACTCCCAGGTCTCGTCGGCAGCGTCCTGCCGGAACGCATCTAAAGACGTCGAGGTCGTCTCCGCGAGTGCAGGTCCTGCTGGGCGGGCCGCGACGGGGGCGACGGCGGCGACGTTGGCGAGTGCCTCTGCCGCGCGCGGAGTAACGTCTTCATCACCTGTCTCGACTAGGTTGGTGAGCGTATCGACGCCTATATTGAGAACGGTGGGGTCGTCGTATGAGAGTTCGACGAGTGCCTCGACAGCCATCACATTGGCCGATTCCTCGGCGTACTCGAGCAGCGTTTCCGTGGCTGGTGCGACGGCCTCGGGCTCGCAAGCAGCGATATTTCGGAGTGTCTGCGCGGCGGGCCCTGCTGGCCGGCCGCCGTCGCGGACGGCTAGCGCGAGATCATCGACGACACCGTCGCTCGCAAGCTGTTCGGCGAGTTCCGGCTCGTTCGTAATTTCTGCGAACAGTGCTGCGACTTGCTGGCCGTCGCGGAGTCGGTCGTAAAGCGTGTCGTAAATCGTCGAGCGATCGTCGGGGTGTGCCGCCAACACGGTTCTGATCGCCAGCCGCGCCCGCCGGGCCGTCGCGTAGTCCGACCGCTTGACCGCTGCGAGCAGCCGGTCCGGGAGCGGGACCAGCAGCGACGGAAGCGTCCGCGCGATCCGGTCGAGACCGTAGGTCCACTCCGTCAGCGTCAGATCGTACTGCTCGTCGGCGACGACGGCTTCCAGGAGCGGTCGCGTCGCCTCAGGAGCGGACGCCGCCGCCCCGGCGATTACCGCGAGAATGTACGTCGTCTTGCCGGTGCCCGCGGCCAGGAGCGGCTCCAAGCGAGATACCGCCTCCTCGGCTGCGGGCGTGGAGACCTCGACGACGTTGGACAGCGCGAGTAGCACGTCGTGGGTCCGACGCGAGTCCGGGTTGGCTTCGACGTACGACAGGAGATCGTCGACGATCGGTGTGAGAACCGACGGGTCCGACTCTGAGAGTCTCTTGATGAGGAAGGTGGCGTCTTGCTCCCCAGATCCGTCCAGCATCCCGACAAGATCTGTGGCATGGGGTTCGATGGCGTCCGTGACGTCGTCACGATCCGCGATGTTGTCGAGCGCGCTGGCCGCTCGACTGGCGACACGATCCTCGGCATCGTCCAAGGCGGCCGCCAACTCCGACGCTGCCCCAGCGACGGTCTCCCGGAAGTCCGCTGGCGTCTCCCGGATCGAGGTCGGCGTGTCCAGTTCCGGTGCTCGCGAGAGGGAGTGATAGAGGACGGCGGTCCGATATCGCTGCTCTGGGTCGTCCGCCGAGAGCGAGGGGGTCGAGGAGAAGAGACGGTCGCAGTCAATGCTCTGACCGTCCCCGGAGCGGATGAGCGACAGCACGTCGACAGCCCGCTGAGTCAGGAGCGAGCTCCTGGCCGGGAGGAGCGATACAACGTGGGATGTGTACGATTCGACAGCACTGGGATAGGCCCGAGCGATCTGTCCGAGCGTGTTGAGGACTGGCGCAGCGTTGAACTCTGGCTCGTGGAGGAAGGCACCGACCGCGTCGACGTGAGGTTCCACGCGTCCCGGATACACGGCTGCGACCCTGCCGAGCAAGACGATGGCCCGTTCGGCGAGCCGGTCGTAGCCGTCGAGCGCGGTGACGATCGTCTCGACGTGGGGCTCGACCGCTGCCGTGTGCTCGCGTGTGAGTCGTGTGGCCATCCAGAGCACCTCCCGACAGCCCTCGTCGTCGTACGATCCGAAGTGTTCGAAAACTTCCTCGGCCACCGGCGCGACCTCAGCAGGGTGGGACTTCGCAATGTCGGCCAGGGCATCGAGGGCGAATCGCCGGGGCGGGGCCGAGGCGCTGGTGTCGTAGTCGTCGACGGACGAGACAGGACCGTCTGCGGTCACCAGGGCGGCCAGCGGTGCGACAAGGTCGCCCACCGGCGGCGGAGCTTCGCCGACCGGTCCGTCGAGATCGCTCCCGGCCACTGTCCGCGCACCGAACAACCGCCGGTAGCCGTCGTCGCTGGTGAGCAGCCGGTCAAGCCGCTCGCGGTCCGTCTCACGCTCGGGGTCGAAAGCAGTCGATAGAGCGTGGTAGGCGTCGGCCCGGACCTCTTCATCTTCGTGAGCGAGTAGTTCGGCGAGTTCAGAGAAGTCGTCACGGAGCACCCGTTTCCCACCCGCGGCGGCCGACCGGAGTTCGGCCGCTCGCTCACCGGCGTCCTGGGTCATACGCGATGGCCGGCCGGTATACCCTTGAAATTTCTGCCCTACAGCGACGGGACGAGTTGCGAGCGAGTCAGGAGGTCACAGAGCTGCTCGCCGTCGACGAGGCGGACCTGTTCGTCCATCCGGGAGACGCTCTCTCTGGCGTTGTCGGTGAAGCTCGAACTGGTGACGACGGCGACGGAGTCGGCGTCGAACTCCACAAGGAGGCCAGCGGTCCGCTGGACCGTGCTCACCCCGACCGTGTGGCCTTGCTTGTACTGCTTAGCCTGAACCAGTTCGCGCCTGCCGTCGGACTCGGCGATGACGTCGATGTTGTAGTCCTGCACGTACTTGGTGGACCGAGCGTCGAACCCACCCTCGCGCCAGAGGTCCGCGACCAACACTTCGAACTCGCGGTGTGAGCAGTTTAGCAGGTCGTTGCGCGTCCACTTGCCGTCCGTGACGGAGTCGAGGCGTTCGGCGACAGTGTCGATATGGTCCATATCCCGTTGGGCAATCGCCTCATCGAGAGTTCCGCCCAGCGTGGCTTTGGCCCGGCCGAACTGCGATGCGCCCGCCGCCGACAGCGCCGCGAACAGTTGATCAGCGCGCCGGACGACGACTGCGGTTCGGTACAGCTCCTCGGCCGCCGCCTGGATCGCCGAGAGCCCACCGCGCAGATCGTCGGTCACGACTGCGCCGGCGGCCTCAGAGAGATGGTCGACCGTCGTGTCGACAGGCGCGCTAGGATACCGTTCTTGCAGTTCGAGAGTGAGCGCCGCAAACGCGAACAATCCGTCACAGTAATCGAGGTACGCCGCTCGCCGCCCTGCCTCGATCGACTGATTGTTGGCCACCTCGACCAGCCGTACCACGACCTCGTCGATGGGGAGATCGACGCCGGCGTCTGTCAGTGTTCGTCCCCGTTCGACCGTCGAACGAAACGCTTGCTTACGGCTCGATCCGACCGTCGCCTGCGGGTCCGCGTCGTCGAGCGCGGGTTGGAAGAACTCCGCGAGGTCGAACGCGGGGTCGACGTCGGGGTGGACTGCATACTCGGACGCTAGCGTTTCGACAGCTCTCCCGACGGAGTCGAACATTTAGCGGGTCGTCGTCCCCGACGCTCATAAATTGTGCCGCCGACCGCTCGGGACCGACGCAAAGATGGCGACCCAGGAGTCCTCTGTCTCGAGAATTCTACCCGATAACGTCGCTTTGGGGCACCACTCAATCGCCGGCCAAAAGGTCGAGGGTCGTCTGGTCGCGATCGCCGTCGTAGTACTGCTTTAGGGCCGCGGCGAATGGGTCCGCCTCCTCTGCGACCGCCTCGAACAGCGTCATCGACGACCGGAACTTACGGTCGTCCGGCGAGCCGAAAACCGCTTTCGCAGACCTACCCTCCAGATTGGTGATGAGTGCCGTACACTCGCGCAGTCGCCCACCGAGAACTGGGTGGTGCAGGTACGCCTGTGCCGCCCCTCGCGATGAGATGGCGAAGCGCTGGGCCATCTCGCTCCGGCCGATCCCCTCCATCTGGGGGAAGACGAACCACATCCAGTGGCTGCGTTTCTGTCCCGACCGGAGTTCGCGCTTGACGGTGTCGATGACGTCTGATTGTGCCTCGACGAATCGCTGGAGATTGTAGGGGTCCGAGGACGACGACATTCGGTCGATCGTTCGAGCCAGTGGGTCTTAGTCCCCGACGGCGCATCACTTGTCGAACATTTTCAGCACCTGGTTGAGGACGATCACGCACGTCTCGTCAGTCACCCTCGTCGCGTAGAGACGACTGTCGAACCGCTTCTCGACGTCGATGGTGGCGTGGGTCTTGGTCCGTTCCCGGATCCGTCGCTTTCCCGCTCGCCGTCGTCGAACTCGACGAGGACTGCGTCACCGACCGACGGATCCGGTCCTGGCACGATCCGAGATTGCCGCCGGGCGCCACAAGGGCGTTTCGGCAGACGCCGGGTTCCGGGCCGACGAGCAGGGACTGGATCCGATTGACGGCGCAGTCGATCTTCAGGCACAGTACGACGCCATTAGAGATCCGTTCATATACGGGTTCACAGACAGCCAGACCGCCGGAGACGTACGGGCCGAAAGAACGGTTCGAAGAACGAAATCCTGTGGTACGCGGTCGATGTACTGTTCGCAACCGCCCTGATCGTCACTGTCGAGTGCAGTGAGTCTCGGCACCTCGGGATGGAAGCCGTGTTGGCCGTGTGCGGTCAGTGATCGACCGACTGAGAGAGTAGCGTGACCGCGGCCGCGAGCAATCGGGTGCCTGCTTTCGGGTATACGTCCGGATCGAGCCGGCTGTCTGTGACACCGTCACCTCGCTGCGCACTCCCGCCGTCGCCCCTGAGCGACTCCGTCTACGTTGCCGCCGACTCCCCTTCCGAGTGCTCCGGTGCTTACCGTTCCCGAATTTCCTCGACACGTTTCTGGGAGGTCCGTTCAGTCGCTTCCGTGACCGCAGTCACATGATAGTCGACCAAGTCGAGATTAGACCCGGTCTCAGAGTCGTCTGGCACCCGTTCGGCGACGATCGGTGGGGGCCTGCCAGGTCCGGGTCGCGGTGAGAGCCTGCATGAAGATCCGGATCGCGTCGTCCCGATTACACTTGCTGGTTTCGAGGGAGGTCGACACGACGGCGTCGACGGCCGGAGGGGGGTCGTCGCGGTGACTATTCGGTGGCGAAGGAGGGTCGGCCGAGACGACGTCACCAGTAACCGTCTTGTGGTCGTCAGACGGTCTTTGAGTGCGATTCAATCGGGCGGGGGTCACCGGGAACGGTGGCCTCGTATACGACCGCTGCATCCCGGCGTCGACCGGCGATGGTCCCACATAGATCGTCTGGTAGTCGAATTCCCGACGCGGAGGGCTGACGACTGCCGAGAGGCCTAGAGTACGGGAGTCAGTTATCGAGCAATTGTTGGCTGAAAACACACATCAAGGTTGGCGACAGAAGTGCCGGCAGACCAGAACGGACAGGGCCGTCTTGAGAAGCAGACGGGCAGCCGTCACGTCCCACTGACGATTCCACGAGCCGGCGACAGCGGTTCGGGTAGCCGATAGCAGATTATGCAAAAGCGTGCAAACGTGTCTGTACCGAGTCCGCGAGGCGATAATTCCTCGTGAAGGTCGTACACGGCTCCGCTCCAGTTGCAGACGTACACTGTCCCATCCGCGACAACTGGTGACGTTGGTGAACCCTCTGACGGCTTGAGACCGATCGGACTGTCCGTCTCGCAGTACCAAGCTTGCCTCTAGACAGGATGTTGATCGCGTACAATCAGGTATCCGCGCTTCCGACGTAGACCGTGCAATCCGTCAGAGCAGGTACAGTCAGTCTCTTCTCTGTTTTCGTGCTATCGTAGCGCCAGCGCTCTGTACCAGTGATGACATCAATCGCGACCACGAATCCATCTATGATCTACACGTAACCGGTGTCACGACCGACCGCTGGTGTCGATCGTATCCACGAGAGTCGAACGTCGAGCGCTCGGTCCCGGTATCGACATCGAGAGCCAAGATGTCGCCGTCATTCTTAATCGTGTAGAGAGCCTTATCAGACACCGCCGGAATTATTGAGCCGGATACTCCCACTGACTCTCCCCGGAATCTGTATCAAGTGCACGTAGAATCCCAGTCCCGCAAGAGAGGTATCTCGTGTCATTGACGACGGATAGCGTGGCCCTGATAAAATCGCCAGTCGTGCGAGACTATTGCTCCAAGCCGTCCGTGGCGTCCAATGTGTGCACATGGCGGTCCTTGATTTGTGACTACGCCCTTTTATTGTAATCACCAACTCCTAACGTGGAGATAACCTTGAGAGCACGTGATTAGGGTGTGAGAATTCTTCTATGACACCGTCAACGTATGCTACTCGCCTATCGCGAGCCGATCAATTAATAGCTTTTAATTTTATAGACTTAATATTTTAAATACTAATAAAAACCATGAAACTAATTTCGGCATTTATATCCTATCTTACAGAAACTGATTTGAATTTCTATAGCAGACACATGTTCATGGCAGATGAGGAAGCAACTGAAAAATTAACGGTGCCGAGTCCACCACAAACCGAGATTAGAGTTCAGGATCTTGAGCATATCGCTGTCATTGATCGGACTCCGACGACCGTTGTCCATCGCGTTAGCACTCCAACTAATTCAGCAGTTGAAACGCTCGCTGTGAAGCAACCTGCGATTCATGGCACGCTTTCTGATGAAGTGATTGATCAGTTCCAACAAGAAGCAGAGCAGTGGCAAGCTCTTGATGATCATGCAAATATTGTCAAAGTAGTTGATTATGGATACGATCTACTACCGTGGGTCCATGAAAATGCACCGTTGCCTTGGATCGCGATGGAAGATATGGACGGTCAGAATATGAATGAATACGCTGGAAATCTACCCATTGACCAGGCATTATGGACAGCCGAAAGAATTGTTGATGCAGTCTGGCATGCTCATCACAATGGAATCATTCATTTAGATATTAAACCGGCTAATGTACTTTTTCGAGAACATGCCGGCGAATGGAATGTACCAAAAGTCGCTGACTGGGAGCTTTCGAGAGCTATTGTCAGCCATTCTAATAGTATCGGTATTACCACCCCAAGTTACGCTTCTCCCGAGCAGATTCAAAATCAGTCAACTGACCAACGGTCAGATCAATTCCAGCTGGGTATACTACTTTTCGAGTTGTTTACCGGACAGTATCCTTTCGTTGAGGATCCCCAAACTATCGCAGTGGGTTCTCTCGTAGAAGAGCTTAAAAACCCAAACCCCGACTCCGTTACGTCGTATAGTCCGACGTTTCCAGATGTAGTGGACGATATCGTGGCTAAAACACTTGCAGCGAAACCAGAAGAACGATACGAGGCAACTATTGAGCTTCGAGATGCACTTGCTAAAGTTCGATCCCGATTGATAACCGATTCAAACGGTCCTAAATCAGGTAACCGATCAGCGACCAATGATACAGGGCATAACACTGGACACGTATCCCCGAGAAACGCACCCAAGACTCCCGTCCAGAAACGGTGGACGTTCCCCACACGAGACATCGTTAAGACATCACCGTGTGTTATTTCACAGACACTCTTTGTTGGGTCTGATGATGGATGCCTCTACGCAATAGATGCGGAAACGGGAACTGAACGATGGAGGTACGAAACCGGGAATAAAATCCGCTCATCACCTATAATCGCAGATGGTACTGTTTATATCGGAAATGATGACGGGTCTTTCTATGCTGTTGATGCTGCGACAGGCAATCACCATTGGATCAAAGAAACTGGATCAAGAATCCGGACAAATCCAGTTGTAAAAAATGACTCTGTATTTGTGGCTACCATGGATGGTTTATTTGCTTTAGATGTAACCACTGGTGACATACAATGGGAATTTGAGTCAAGGTTTCTTTCGTCACCTGAAATTACTAATGATAAAATATATTTCGGAGAGAATAGAGATGAGAAATTATATTGTCTGGATATAACTAATGGTGATAAAGAGTGGGCCTTTAAGATCAAGTCATATAACAAGGCCCCTCCGACAGTAGCTAACGGGCTTGTGTACATTGGCGGGAAAGATGGGATATTATATTCTCTTGATAAGGATACCGGTGAACCTATGTGGAATTTTAAAACTCGGGGAAGGATAGAACAATCGCCGTCTGTTGACAAGGAATATGTGTATGTGGGTACATCTAATAGTGCTCACTCGTTATATAGTTTTAATGCTCATACTGGAGAAAAGGAATGGGCGTTTGGGGAGAGTGACGATGGAATTAGAGCTTCCCCTGTCATCGCGGGTGATACTGTGTATGCCAACTGTATGGACTTCAACATTTATGCATTAGACCGCAAAACCGGCGAAATCAAGTGGACTGTCGAAGCCAGTGGGGGTGATTCTTCGCTGACAATATCTGACAATAGAATCTATGTTGGCGGCAACGGAAGTGTAGTATATACTTTCGAATAATCATAGAATGGTTCATTACCGATGATATCGGTATCGTCTGCCATGTTGAGAATCGTCCGTGCTGAATCACCATGCCGGACCTCCTGCCGAGGTTCCCAATCCGTACTGCAGATTGCCACACAAAGTCTACTTCTTGAGCCTTTTCAGTCGGTAAAGAGGGCGACTCTTGGAAAATTGAGACAATCTACGACCCACAGTACCATTTTGGATTTACGCTCATCCGTAGCACATTGTTGATTTCATAGAGTTGCTCGAACAGCGTGCTTGAGAGCATCTCGGCCGGGTTTCCGAAACAGCTCTCGGCGTAGCTGAAACGCTCTGAGATCTGTGTTAGCTTGTCTTTGGAGATACCTCGGTGGGGCGAGAGCCACCGTCGCACCTGCGACGCGTGGCTCTCGCAGGTGTTGACGTGCACCTCATCGTCGGCGTATTCACCGTCGCCGTGGATGACGTATTCACGGTTGAATTCGTCGTCCTCTTCAAGCGGTTCGTATGCTCGAAAGTCGTCTGTATAGACGGTGATCGGCTCCTGCTGGCGGTCGGCCAGCGGGAGTCGAATCGTCGATTCGTCTGCGGCTTTCGCCGGGATCACGTACCGTTGCCCGGTGCCACGGTCGGCGATGATGAAAACCGGTGGCTTGTCTTCACTATACGAACCACGCCCACGCGTGAACAGGCCAAGCGAGCGCGACTCTCGGTCGCGCTCGCGGCCTTTCTTCCCGGCAGAGACGTGAATCTCGTCGATTTCGACGGGTCCGACAAGATCAAGAGAAGGCGCATCGAGTGCTCTGGCGAACCGCTCGATGAGCCGGTGCATCGTTTTGTGTGTTCCCCTTTTTCGCACTGTAGTTGACGAAGACTCGTGTTAAACCGGAGAAACGCGTAAATTGAGAACAGCCACCGCCGGAGCGCACTCCTCGAATGAGCGAAGATTGTGCCAGTCTTATCGTTGAACGTGCAGTCGCAATTCTTACAGAGATACCGCTGAAACTCTCTGCAGCTGCCGTTTCTGACCGTCCGGTCAGAACACCAGCGAGGACAGGTAACACCGTCATGCCACCGAACCTGTTCCAGCAGGTCCGCTGCGATAGATTCCGACCCAAACACATCTAGCGGAACTATTCGTGTCGGGCACCGCTGACGCGGTGCCCTTATCCTCTTTGACTCCACAGCTACGGCTCAACAGTATCCACAATCTCCTACGCAAGAGCGTTGGAGTTAAACCCCATTCAGAAATCGTGAGTTTCTACGGGGAATTCCGGTCGAAACATCCGTGCTCGTTACTCTGCAGTAACCCATCACTCAATTTCCGGTTCTATCGCGAGCATCGTCCCGGTGATCCCGAGCGCTGCCCCGACCCCGGCGACGACGACGATGAGTCGTTTCTCCGAGAAGTTCAGCGAGAACATCTGTGCGCCGATTGTCGCTTCCGCGTAGACGACGGCGGCGCCGATTACCAGTCCGGCGATCGCTCCGAGGAGGATCCGCTGTTCCATCAGCGTGAACACGCCGAGGACGAGAGCCGAGCCTAAGACGAGGTTGACGAGCAGTGCCAGCGCCAGCGACCAGAGTGGTAATGCCATGGTGGATTTCTCCCAGTACCTATCCATACACACAACAGACACATAAATATTTGGCTTCAAAAGATATTACATACTATCTCCATTTTGGAGATACTTCAGTTAGGTGTCGGTGATCAGTCACCCGGTTTTCCAGTGACCGCCGCGAACGCACTCTCGAGGCGCTCCCGAAGGACGAACGCCCGGTCGAATCGCGCCGATGGCTCCAGTGCAAGCGCTGTGCTAAGCGTTTCGTCGAGGCCAGTCGGCAGCGAGGGGCGAAGCTCCGACGGTGGCGTCGGCGACTCCGATCTGTCCGGATCGGACGGAATCGTCCCTTGCTCTGTCGGCGGCTGTCCAGTGAGGAGTTCGTACACGACGGCGCCGAGCTGGTAGATATCGGTTCGATGGTCGATTTGTCCGTCGACGCCGCCGAACTGCTCCGGCGCCGCGTACGCCGGGGACAACGCGACATCACCGGCTTCGTCGTCCAGTTGTCGCCGGGCGATCCCCCAGTCACCGATTTTGGGGATGTCCCAAGTCTCGCCGCCGGTCCGTTCGAAGAGGACGTTCGCGGGTTTCAGGTCGAGGTGGCGCACACCGAGGTGGTGCACCGACGCAATCGTGTCCGTCAGGACCGTCGCGATCCAGAGGGCTTCGGCGATGTCGAGACGACTGTCTGACCCGGCGAGGCGATCGTGAAGCGTGCCGCCGTCGAGATATTCGAGCGCAATCCAGGGTCTGGGACTCTGTCCCCAGCCGATCAGGTCGACGACGTGGGGCTGGTCATCGATCTCGGACCAGATTTCCGCCTCCTCGGCGAACCGTTCCATCGTCGTCGCGGTCATCGTTCCCTTGAGGTCGGGGAATTTGACGGCGACTGGAGTAGCCGCGTCCGCGACCGAAGCCTCCCGTACTGTGGCGAAACCACCCTCGTCGATGGTCGGACCGAGTTCTAGATCTCCGTACGAGCACCCTGGGAGAGAGGGAGACGTGTCAATGGGGACCTCTGGGACGAGTCTGCCCACGTCCGCACCACTGACCGTCGACTGCTCCGATTGTGTGGCGTCCTCCCCCGACGCGGGCTCGTCGGCGGCCGCTGTCGGTTCCGTGTGACCCGTATTTGCCGCCGATTCTGGTTTGTCGGTAACGGCCCCGCGCTGGTCCGTCGGGAGCTCCGAGAGCGTCTCCTCGGCCGTCTGCCTGACACCGTGGTTCGGATCGTCGGCAGCGAGCTTCCCCAGCTTGTCGGCGAACAACGGGAGGGGGGCCCTGGCGATCGCCTCACAGCCCGCCCTGCGGACGGCGGGGTCCTCGTCGTTGAGCGCGGCTTCGAGTTGGTCGACAACGACAGAGGGGAGCGTCCCCGAACCGAGCGTCGAGCCCAGCGTCCGAGTGAGGTCCCGACGGAGACGGGCCTGTCCGCTGTCCGCCTGTCGTGCGATTGTCTCCTGGTGTGGCGAGACGTACTCGGGGAGCCGAACCGAGAGCACCGAGAGCGCACGGGCGGCTCCGGGCCTGCTGTCGACGTACCACTCCTCCTCAGAAAGGGAGGAAACGAGCGTTTCGACGAGGTCGTGGACAGCGTCTGGCCGCTCCGATTCCAGGCGTTGTACAACGTCGGCCAGTGTAAACACCTCTGACTCAACATCCAGGTCAGTCATAGCGTACCCGAGTTCATCGAGTGCGGACGCTCCGTACGACGGGTTTGCCACGACGATTTCACGGGTCGCTTTTGCCGCGGTCTCGACGACGTTCGGATGTTGAGAGCGGAGACAGCGGAACGTCTGTGAAGCCAGCTCATCAAACGCGTCCATGGTCGCTTCGGAGACCGTCTCGGTAATTCCCTCAAGTGCTGCTACCCTGGTGGGCGGTTCGTCAGCAGTCAGCGCACGCTCGACCGTCCCGGTCGCGTCCAGGAAGGCCTCCGGATCCTGGCGGAGCGTCTCGATCTCTGTGAGGAGGCCGCCCGCTGTGTCTGTCTCCTCGTCGCCAGCCGAACCCCTGCCGACCCCGTCAGTGCTCTGGACACGCTCTAGCATGTCTATCGCCATGCTGAACGCTTCGCGGGTCACGCCCGAACCCGTACCATCCGACGCCTCTAGCATGTGCTTCCTGAGGGCTGGCAACGCTGCAGGATCTCCGAGACGGCCGAGCGTCCCGGCTGCCCACGAGGGATACCCGTTCCCGTGGCCGCGGTCAAGTAGATCGATCAATTCGCTTCGTAGTTCATCGACCGGCACGCCGGAGGGGTCTTGCGCTGCGGCGTTACCGAGCGTAAACAGGTGGTTGCGTGGCGCGTTCTCCTCCCCGAGCGCGACACAGGAGAGTTTGTCCGTATGGGGGACAGCGATCTGTGGACGTTCACGCACGGCTCGAGCGAGTGCGTCAGCAATGTAGACGATCGTCCTAATCTCGTCGTCGCTGTGCCACTCAGCGGGCGCTGGAATGCCGTCGACATCGGACGGGTAGGCGTCGGACACAGCGATGAGATCAGGGACGACCGGCTCGAAAAGCACCGGGTCGTCGAACAGCGACTGGAGCGCGTCGGCGGCGGCGACGGCTGTCTCGTGGTCGTCACGACGCTGTCCAGCGTCGATAAGGGCCACCAACTGGTCCATCTTGGTCGTCGTCATCGAATCGGGATCCGCGTCTGCCCGGTCGCTCAGTTCGTTCGCGAGCGCTCGTTGCTCCTTCCGGTCCCCTGGAATATCCGTCGGCGAGTGTCGAGTCATCAGCGGCGATGGGTAACTGTGTACGGACCAGTGACAAAAACGTGCCGCGTACCGCCCAGTTGCTGACAATCCTGCCCTGGGCAAGCTATTACAGGCACATCTCGCGGAACTCTGACAGTACCCATGGCGAAAGCCGTCAGCTTTCGGCCTGAGCGACTCTACTGACAACGTTTGACCAACCAGCGCAGAAAGGATTTTGCCGATCCACGGTGACGGTTAGTCTATGTTGGCGTTTGTCTCGTTGCTAGGGAACGGCAGTGACGATATCGACCGGGACGAACTCGAAATGCAGAAGAGGGAATGTGCGATGGAACTTGACTTCGGCAAACGTGAGCTTGACCGGTACGAACAAGAATACGAAGAATATGTCAAGCAAGCGAATTTCGCCGACGATCCGGACCAATACTACAAGAAATCCGCTCTCAGACTATCGAAATTTCGGAGTAAGAGGGCAGAATACGAAAAGCACGCTAAAGTGTATCTCATGTTCTTGATTCTCACAATCGTCGACGATCACCACAGCGACTTGCAGGAAACGGAATTAGACGAATCCGACGAATTATCCAATCGACAGCGAGACATCGCCAGAACGGTGTGCCGGAATCGGAAAATCGAGGAAATCCGGACCACACTGGACTGTCGGCTCGACGACAGTGAACTCCCGAGCGAGTATCGAGAGGTAGTCGAAGAGACCGAAAGCAGATTCTCAATCAGCGCAGATGCGGGTGACTATCCGGAACACGAACTGAAAATCACGTGGCTCGAACAGATCACGGAAACCGTTCTCGACGACAACATCGGCGCCATAGAGAGTTCGTCGCTTCCAGACGACTTCCCAGTCCTCTCGGATATCGTGTCCTCAGAAGACCGTTCAGACGACGGATATTAATTCAGAGCTGGGACTGTAGTGCCGACTGGAACCGTTCGACGGTACTGAACCGCTCCTCCGGCCGCTTCCTGAGTGCCCGCAGGACGGCGTCGCTCACCGCCTGTGGAACCGCCTCGTTCACGTCAGCCGGTGGGGTCGGTTCATCCGTGAGTATCGCGTTCATCAGTGCGACACCGTTGTCCTCGAACGGTGGTCGGCCGGTGAGGAGTTCGTACGTGACAACCCCGAGCTGGTAGATGTCGGTCTGGCTGCTAGGCGCCCCGAACTCGTCGGCATCGAACTGCTCGGGTGCCGCGTAGGTCGGCGACATCCCTTCGACTGTGGGTTGATGATCCCTGAGAGCCCTCGCGAGCCCCCAGTCGGCCACCTTCGGGACATCCCAGGTTCCCTCCTCGGTCCTTCGAAAGAGCACGTTCGCGGGTTTGAGATCGAGGTGGAGGATCCCGGTGCGGTCGTGCCGAACGCCCTGTGCGACCCGTTCGGCCGTCCAGATCGCCTGTTCGACCGAGAACTCTTGGAGACGTTCGCGCAACGCTCCCCCGTCCATGAGTTCCATTGCGATCCACGGCTGCGGTTGCTTACCGCTGTCGACGACGCCAACGACGTGGTCCCGTGACGCCAGCGCGGACCACGTTTCAGCCTCATCTTCGAAGTCCTCAATGACGGACTGGGTGATCGTGCCATCGAAGTTCGGCATCTTGAGTGCCACCGGAACCGTCTCCCCGTCTCTGTGATACGCCGCCCGGTATACGACACCGCTCGCCCCCTTACCGAGCTGCTCCCACAGTTGGATCTGATCGTATTTCAGTGGCTCCTGTGGCGGACTCCGGACCGTCGTGACATCGGGGATCCACGCCGACGTGTCACCGCTACAGTCAGCCGCGGCTTCCTTCGTCGGCGAGGTATCGTTCACGCAATTGGCCGACGCATCGCCCTCTGCAGGGGGCGGTTCAGTATCAGTTTCGGCAGGTTTGGAGTCCAAGACTTTGAGAGCATCCTGAGCCGCCTCCTGAACATCCTCGTCGTAATGGGTACGGAGCGGCGCAATCCGTTCGGCTGTTTCGTCCGCTCCGAGGGTCGCGAGGGCGCGACAAGCCTCGATACGAGGTTGGGGGTAATAGTCGTCCAGCAGGTTGAGGAGCGGGAGCACGTTTATATGGCACTCTCGACCGCCGCCAGCGATCGCACCGACTGCCTCTGCCGCAACTGCCCTGACCAACACATAGTCGTGATCCATTCGAGCCACGATCGCAGAGACGTGCTCGTCAGTGACTGTCCCGGGATGGGAATTGCCGATCCGGCCGAGCACCTGGACAGCCCGTTGCTCCACGTATGCGTCATCGTCCTCGAAGGCGTCGGCCAGAGGTCCGAGAACAGCGTCGCACAGTTCGTGATCGGCTGCACCGATTCGACCGAGTGCGAGGGCGGTGGCTCTCCTGACCTGTTCGTGATCGTCCTCCAACGCGTCGAGAAGTGGTGTCGATTCGGGTGACGAACCCGACTCGGTAGCGTCTCGGGCGATCAACGGTCGCACAGCATCAGACCGCTCGCTACCGAGTGTTCCGAGCACGGAGACCGCACCAGATCGGATACTCCATTTTTGATGCTCGAGATTGTCGACCACTATGTCCAGCCCGTCGGTTACACGTGATGGATAACGCTCGCTCAGCCGCTTCAGTTCGTGGAGTGCCGTGACTGTGTCACGCCACTCGTCCGATTCGAGATCAGAGAGATGCGCGTCGATCGCAACCCCGACCACCTCTTCCTGTCGAGCGTGTAGCGGCGACAGCGCCCTGACGGCTCGCTGCCGAACCTTAGCGTTCGGGTCGTCGGCCGCCGCCACGAGATCATCAACGACCCCTTCGAGGACAGCGGAATCCGAATCGCCAAGCGTGCCAAACAGCTCAATGGCACTCTTTCGAACCATTTGATCGTCGTCCCGCAGGAGCACCCCGAGCTGGTCGAGGTGCGGATCGAAAAGCCAAGGACGATCCTCGGCGATCGAAGAGAGTGCACTGACTACGTGCCAGCGGGACGCTTCGTGGACGGCGCTCTCGACGCCAGTCCGTAGCGCCGAGTCGACAAGTGAATCGACTAGCGTCGTGTCCAAATCCGAGCGGTGGGAGAGATGATTCTGCACCCCGTATACGACCCCCTTGTTCGGGAGTGGGCCGCTATCGAGCCCGTGTTCGAATCGCTCGACGACCTGGGACCGCACCTGACCGTCTTTGCCCGCGATCGTACCGAGCGCCTTCCCGGCGGCCTCACAGAGCACTCCGAGGTCGTCGTCGCGGGGTTCCAGACAATCAAGCAGCGTCGGGACCGTATCCCGGACTTTCTCCGGAAACAGGTCGTAGAACGCGGCGAGTGCGGCCGCCCGCTTCGAGCGGGCGAGTTCCTCGGTGTCGGTGTCGGCCAGTGACGCATGGTACTGATTGACCGGGTCGGCACGCGCGACCGGAGTTCCCACGAATACGGGATCGGCTGCCGCAGTTCCTGTGCGATCGAAGTGTTCGATCGCGGTCAAGAGCGGCGGTCGGCGGAGCGCGTCGGTGTGGACGACCGCGTCGATTAGTGGCTGGACCAGCGGCGCCATGGCATCGGCATCTCGTGCGGTGGCTTCCCTGACGAACTCTCCCGTAACCGAGACGACACCGTGGTTGTCGGACAGCAGGAACGCCTCGAGACGCGATGTCTCTGCGTCGGTGAAGTCGCTTGGATTGCTGGGAAGCCCAGCGAGGAACGCTTTGGCCTCAGCGAGTTGTATCTGGTCCGCGTCGTCGTCGTCACTCATGCGTTCCCCCCGTGACCGCGAGTAGCCCGCCGACGCCGACGGTTTGCCCCATGCCCCAAATTGTGAGCGCACCCAGTTCCGTCATCTCGGAGACCGGTTCGACGCTGAGTCGCTTCTGTGGCGTGAAGACGACCTCCGTGGTGTCACCGGACTGGATGAAGTCTGGCCTTTCCTCGTCGACGAAGCCGTCGATGGTGTCTCCAGTGACCGCCCCGTCGGTGACGGCCTCTTTGACGACCAGCGCCGCTCTACCGACAGTGAGTATAGTCGCCCGGGCGAACCCGCCCGCCCCGACCGGTTCCCCATCCTGAATCCCGTCGTAGTCGAGATTGCGGGTTTCAAGACTCTCGTATGCCGACGGGTCGGGAACCCGATCAACATCCTCGAAACGGCTATCCATGGACAGAACGACTGGTTGGTCGATATTAAAACCGGAACTCTGCTGCAGGCCGGAAAGATTGATACGGTGGCTCGGTAACAGTGTGAACGATAGAATGGTCGGGAGGTCCTACGGGAGTTGCACTAGCAGTATGGGTTGGCCAGCCGAGGTGGCCCCGTCGTGACCCAGGACGACCCGCCGCTCTTCGTGACCACGACTGAGGAGTTCTCGGCGGACTTCGGGACGACCACGTACGAGTCGGAGTCGGTGCTCGTCCACAGTTTGAACGGCAAGGGCGGTCGAGCGGTCGTCGGCATCTGTTCGGTTGACCTCCCCGAGGGAGAGTGTCACTTCGCGATGGGAATCGACGAGCCGGTGACGGCGCGTTCCGCGGACCTCCGCGTCAGCGAGGTCCCACCAAATAGCGATATGAAACGGGGACAGATTGCGATCGATTCGACCACGAAAGAGCGACTTGACGTTGCGGATGGTGACGTCGTCCGAGTGACCGGCGACCGCCAAACACCGTGTCAGGTCACGGAATCACCCGCCGCTGACAAGGGACTCGATATCCTGCGCTGCAACACGGTCCAGCGAGAGAACGCGAACACGTCGCTGGGTGAGGTTGTCACTGTATCTCCAGCAATCACAGTCGATGCCGAGACCGTCGAACTGTCACTACCTGGGCGACTTCGAGATAGCGGTGACGGGCAGGATACGTTGATAGCCACTCTCTCTGACCGCCCCGTTCAAGAGGAAGATCTGCTTGAACTGCCAGCTGAGTCCGCCATGGCCGGTCAGACTCGGCCGCAGCGAACACCCGGAAGCTTGGTTCCCGACGACAGCGTACTCGCGGAAGTCGAGTCCGTTGGCCCGGACGTGGCCGCCGGCGAGGTCGCAATTATTACCGACGAGACGGACGTACGTGTGACTCTCGACGAGGGCGACGCGGGGTCTTCTGACGGGTCGGAACCCGTCGATGAGAGCGAGGAGGACGACAACGATGGAGCCAAGGAGACCCAGACAGCGGAAGCGGAGCACCAGAATACGGCGGCGATCGTCAAGTCCGACCAGTTGACAGCGATCGGCAGACCGGCCGACCGGGTGCCAGAGTCGGTTGAGCCGACACTGCCCGAGTCAGTCGCTTACGACGAACTGAATCTTGGCGAGGCCATCGGGGAGGGTGGGTTCGCCGAGATCAGAGCGGCCGAGATCGAGTCGTCGCCGGGCGCGGAGGTCGCGGTCAAGCGTCTGTCCGACGACAGAACCATAACCAAGGGGAAGATCGACCGCTTCGTGACGGAGGCCGAACTCTGGGCGCAGTGCGACGACCACCCGAACGTCGTCACCGTCGTCGACTGGGGGAAGGTGCCGCGGCCCTGGATCGCGATGGAACGACTGACCGGCGGCGACCTGCGTGAACGGCTCGAAGAGACTGACGGCGGCCTCCCGGTTGAGGAGGGCGTGTGGATCGCGACCGTGCTGGCCGAGACGCTCGCCGACGTCCACCATCTCGGCGTCCGCCACTTAGATCTGCAGGCCCGGAACGTCCTGTTCGAAACGACGCCCGACGACGCCTGGATGGTCCCCAAGATCGGCGACTGGGGCGTCGCGAAGGCACAGCGCTCCGGGGACACGGAGCCGGCAGCACTGAATCCGGCCTACGCGGCCCCGGAGCAGTTCGAGTCCGATCGGGAACTCGACCACCGGACGGATGTCTACCAGCTCGGGGCGGTCATCTACGAGGTGCTGACCGGGCGGGTACCGACCGCCACGGGCGCCAGTGGCGAGTCAGTCGCGGAGCGGACACTGCCGACGCCACCGTCGGAACACCGTCCCGAGCTGCCGTTGTCGGTCGACGAGGTCGTCCAGACCGCGCTCGCACCGGCTCCCGAGGATCGGTACAGTCGTGCGATCTACATGGCGGACGCGCTGGACGACCTCGTCGGGGAGTGAGCTCGGGACTATGTCGAAATAATATTCCTACGAGGGAACCCGGATCCACGGCCCGGAAAATATCAATCGTCGATTAATCCCGCTTGCCGGAGTTGTGCTTCGACGTCGTCCGGCAGTTCGGCACCATCGAAGATTGCGCCGGCGACGTTGACGTTGCTCATGTTCGCACCGGTGAGTGTTGCGCCGCTGAGGTCTGCATCCCGGAGATCGGCGCCGATAAGCGTGGCGTCCGTCAGATCCGCCCCTGAGAGGTTTGCCGCCTCGAAGGTGGCGCTACCGAGATTAGCGTTCTGTAAGTTCGCTTCACGGAGATCGACATCCGAGCAATCGGCCTCGGAGAGATTGATCTCCCCGAGATCTGCCCCGTTGAGATCGGCCGCGCGAAAGTCAGCCCCGACCAGTCCGGCGTCTCGGAGAGTGGCGCTTCGAAGATCTGCGTTCGAAAAGTCCGCGTCGCTGATCGATATGCCGCCGAGATCCGCGCCCTCAAGGTCTGCGTTGGTGAGATTTGCACCCGCAACCTTCTCAGCCTGTTCGAGGTTCTTGCTCGATAACTTAATTTCTTCTAACGTGAAGTCGCTTTCTGGGATCTCCATACATCTCAATCGCACACAAGATATTATAAAAGCAGCCCGACATATCTATGCACATGGGCGACGAACGGGTGCCGGACATTGCTGCCGTCGAGAGTCCACCCCGCCGGACACTGGACTACGACCAACTCTCAGTTGGAGAAGAGCCGATCGGGGGCGGCGGACAGGGTGTGGTCTACCGGGCGGACGTTCCCGGCAGTGAGCCGCCCCGTCAGCTCGCGGTAAAGGAGCCGGCGGTTGACAGTAAAACAATAGACAACCCCGAGATTGACGCGTTCTTCGAGGAAGCCGGGACGTGGGAAACTGTCGATCGCCGCGAGCGCGAGAAACCGCGCTGGAGTGACTCAGAACACGTTGTGGGCGTTGTTGAGATTGGTGACGACCTGCCGTGGATCGCGATGGAGTACATGGATGGCGGTGGGCTCGACGATCGGTTAGCAGTAAACCCGGACGGCTTGCCAGTGGACGAGGCAATGTGGATCGGTGAGTGTGTTTGTCGCGGCATCGAGATCGCACACAATTACGGCATCGGTCATTTAGATCTGAAACCCGCCAACGTGCTTTTCCGAGAGACACCTGCCGATGTCTGGGACGTGCCGAAAATAGCTGACTGGGGGTTATCACGAGTGCTTGCCGAGCAGACCGGGACGGTAGACGGGCTGTCGGTGAAGTACGCTGCGCCGGAGCAGTTCGAGCCAGAGGAATTTGGCGACCCCGACATGTTGACGGACGTGTATCAGGTCGGGGCCCTCGTCTACGCGATGTTGACTGGCCAGCCGCCCTACACTGGTAGCCAGGCCAGTATCATGCACGACGTCGTCTACGGCGACCAGCCAGATCCACCCAGTTCCGAGCAATCCGTCATTGCTGCTGAAATTGACGATGCTGTCTTGACAGCGCTGGCCACCGAGAAATCGGACCGGTATCGGAGTATCGCAGCACTCGAACAGGCGTTACGAGCCATTCGGACCGAAGATTCCGATGCGGACAGAGCTACCGACCCAGATCAAACGGAGTCAACTGACACGTGGCCGATGTTTGGGGGCGGACCGGCACGCACCGGCCACCGATCGACAGTCGGGCCCGTGGACTCGGTCACTGTACAGTGGTCCTTCCAGACTGGGGATCGGGTGGAGTCATCGCCAGCAGTCGTCGATGGGACCGTCTACGCCGGAAGTCACGATCACAATGTGTACGCGTTGTCGGCCGAGGACGGCTCCGAGCAGTGGGCCTTCGAGACGGAGAGTTTCGTCGATTGGTCGCCGGTCGTGGTCGATGGCACTGTCTACGTCGCTAGTTTCGACAACACCGTGTACGCGCTGTCGGCCGCGGACGGTTCCAAGCAGTGGTCCTTCGAGACTGGGGGGCGAGTAAAGTCGTCGCTGGCAGTGGTAGACGACACCGTCTACATTGGAAGCAAAGATCACAATGTGTACGCGTTGTCGGCCGAGGACGGCTCCGAGCGATGGTCTTTCGAGACCGGAGATTGGGTGTTGTCGTCGCCCGCAGTCGTTGACGACACCGTCTACGTCGGGAGCGACGACTTCCGTGTGTACGCGTTGTCGGCCGCGGATGGGACCGAGCAGTGGGCCTTCGAGACTTGGACGAATTCGGCCCCGGCAGTGGTCGATGGCACTGTCTACGTCGGAGCGCGCGAAGGACCAGTGTCCGCGTTATCGGCCGCGGACGGGACCGAGCAGTGGGCCTTCGAGACTGGGGATGGGGTGGTGAAGTCGTCGCCGGCAGTGGTCGATGACACTGTCTACGTTGGAAGTTGGGACGAAAACGTGTACGCGTTGTCGGCCGAAGACGGCTCAAAGCGATGGGCTTTCGAGACTGGGGATTGGGTCGAGTCGTCGCCGGCAGTGGTGGACGGCACTGTCTACGTCGGGAGTAACGACAACAACGTCTACGCGTTGTCGGCCGAGGACGGGACCAAGCAGTGGTCCTTCGAGACCGGGGACAAAGTGGAGTCGTCGCCGGCAGTGGTCGATGGCACTGTCTATGTCGGGGGGAACGATGGCTACGTGTACGCGCTAAGCGAAGATGACTGCTAGTCTGACAGAGCGACCTTTCGTGAATCAGTTGGTGCTAACCCGAGCGGGGTAGGGACTACCCCGGCCTCACTCCCACGAATTTATAATAAACAATATCTTATATTTTCAAGACACCATGACAGGTGATCTTTCCCTCGCTGACGAGGAAGGCAGTCAAGTTGTCATAGAAGAATCAATATCTGTCTACCGAGACCCAGATAGAGACGGCGAAGTTGTCGCCGCCACGGACGATCAGGAAGTCCCGCTCGGTATCATAGACCAGACCGTATCGCGGATGGAAGACGGATCGGCGCCAGTCGTCGTCAAACCGACGTCCGAGGGCGTAGACATTCGAAACAAAGGTAATAGAAACGACCTTATCGTTAGTGTCGGTGGCGAGGAACGATCGGTTCCAGAGGGAAGCGCGACGCATGTCAGCGACACCGCGACAGTCGACATCGGTCACTCAGTGACACTCGAAGTGGTGGCCAAGTGAGTGTGTAGCCCAAGGATCCGCTCTAAGCCGCCGTGGAGCGGTGATTGTGTCGATGGACTCGCATCCTAACGTTGGTGTAGAGTGCATAGCGGTCAGGTCGTCCAAGTGAAGTTGTCCCAAAATATTTGTGCGATAGTCTCCATAATGGAGACAAATGAAATGGAGGGGTTTCGGAAAATGGATCGAATATGAATTTGATGTGCGCGACGATCGACTGTTCGACCTCGATCCGGAAGAGGCGCCCACAGAGAGACTGAAAGCGGAACTCTCTGGGGAATACGAACGCACTCGGGCGGAAATAGAGACGCTCGACGAGGAGTTTCGGAAGGTGATACGAGCGGGGAGCGAGGCCGAAGGACACGAGCAAGACCGGTACAAGATGAAAGCCAAGAAAATCAAGCGAGACTACGAGTCCACATCAGCCGAGTGTGACAAGCACGCACGGCGGCTCGCTGCGACCCTCGTCGTCCAGTCGTTCTTGGAACTGGGGAACGAAGAGCCTGGGGCGATTCAGGAACGGATCCTCTCGAAGCTGAACGAATCAACGATCAAGAAGCAAGACACAGACGACTGCCTCGAAGCCGTCGCGGAGGCACTGGACGTCGACGAGGCCTTCTTCCCGGACTGGGCGATCCGCTCGGACGGGTATTCCGAACCGGTCCCTATCCCTCCGGAGGACGACTCCGACGGAATGACTCTCGGGGAACTCGCTGATGAGGAGCCATCCGACCCGGAGCTCGACTGGAAACTTGACGAGCGATGAGTGGCACCGACGGTGACGCAGACGGACCAGTTCTGAAAACACTTCGCACAACCTGAGGATAACGACCTGAGATGGACACACTCGGCCTCGGCGAGTGGCTCGATTCCGAGTTCGGCGTGCGTGACGAGCGCCTCTGGACAGACACACGGGGGCCCGACGAACTCGATCGACTGCTGGCCACGCAAGAGCGACAGTACGAGACGGAGCGCAGACGCCTCGAAAGCCTGGACAGGGAGTTCGAGGACATCGTGTCCACTGACGTACCGAGGGACCGGAGAGACCGACAGAAAGCGAAGGCGGAGGCAAACAGAGAGACGTACGAGAACGTCGCGGAGCGCGTTCACCGATACGAGATCCGTGTGACCGCGATCGTCGTCGTCAGGGTACTCCAGGAGGTTGGAAGCGAGGAGACAGACGGCGCGGCCCTGGAACAGCGTTTCCGGGCGATGATGGGGACGACCGTGGTCGACGAGGCGTACCACTCCGAGTATCAGATGGCCGTCGCGACGGCCCTCGACATCGGGGCCGAATCAGTTCCCTGGCCGTGTCCACCCTCCGGCGAGTTTAAACGGCCGTTCGTCGACGCTACCGAGTCAGCCTGACGTCCTCCCGACTGTTCTGAGATTTGACGCCCTCCGATGTATCTCCCACCAGGTCGAATAGTTCGACATACTGTTGTGTCCATTATGGAGAAAATGTTTATAGTTGGAGTCGGAACGAGAACATAGAGCTATGAGAGACGTCACAAAGGAGTGTACAAGTCGGCCGGTGACTGCCGGTGTCGAGACGAAACGTCCGGGAGGGCGGAGGCAGAGCCCGAGATGAGCGACGACCGGGTGTACCTCGTCGTAGTCGACTATGATGATGAGCGTGAGCGCAAGCGCGCAGAGTATCTACTGGACAACTGGGACGAGGGATCGGTCGACACGCTCGACGGCATGGCACGCACCGTCAAAGGCGTCGACATTGACGAACTGTACGATCAACTGGCGGCGAAAGTTCCTGAAGAGGAACTTTCGACATATGAACTGAACCGCGTCGATACGGAAGCGACCAGGGTTCAGGAGACGATTGACGAGACGTTCGATGACATCAACGCCGAACGGGTCGAGTGGGCGATGGAGTCGGTCATGAAAAAGCGCAAGGCGGTCGATCAAGGGACGACCTCTGACGGGGACAGTCTCTGGGCAGTTTATACAAAAAAGGGGCGCGCAGAAATCAGGTACGACATCCGTGAACAAGGGACGAGTGCGGTCGAACTCCACGTCGTCATCGACGGCTTCGGTGAGGCACCGGCGTTCCTCCGCGATTTCATCCAGGAAGAAATCGGCTACATGATCACGTAACTATGGGATCAATCAAAGACGATCGCGACGACCTGACGTTCCCGGCTCACCAGGTGCTTCAGAAGGATCTGGTCGAACTATCGAACTACTCCGCACAGCGCCAGCGGGATCTGTTCAACCAGCTCGTGGAGAACAAAGAGGAGTACGAGTGGGACTTCTATCCCGAACACCGGGAGTCGATTCCGGAGACCACCAAGGAAAACGAGCTGGCGTCTTTCGAGGCGGCAAAGTTACTCCTCGCGACGGCGATCGAGGAGTCCGACGGCTCAGATCCCCAGACCGAGGCGTTCGTCGAACAGTTTGAGCCGGGGGAACGCGACTTCGTCAGACAGTTCGACGACTTCCGACGGAAGTTCAGCCAAATCGACGAGTCGAACTTGGAAACCAATATCAAGAACAAGGACGGCGAGGTCCACAAGTTCGTTACCGACGAACTTGAGGCCCAAGCCGATCTTCGCGAGTCGATGCTCGACACCACGGCCAACGACATCCGTGGGGCGGCGATTTCCTATTTCCAGCAGGAGTTCGACGAGTTCTTCGAGCTCGCAAACGAGGCCGTCTTCCTCTACATCAAACACCACGGACTGCCGAACACAATCGAGAGCATCGTGAGCGCTGCGGAGGCCGCTCAGGACGCCAAATCCAAGCGAGAGGCTGTTGAAGCCAAGCTTCAGGAGGAACTGGCGTCGCTCTCGGAGACGATCCACCACAGCCTCCGCGATCAGGAGCGGGCGCTCAGGGCAGAGATGAGCCGGCTCCAATCCGAGGTAGAGACTGGCGGCGTCGACAACGACGCCGTCGAAGCCGAACTCGATGATATCAAGCGCCAGCTCTCAGACCTTTCGGCGCAACGCTCCGAGGACACGGACGAGATCTCGGAGAAGCTCGAGGAGATCACGGCACTGGAAGACACATTAGAAACCAAAATTCAGGATCTCGAGCAAGCGCGCGAAGAGACACGTCAGGAGTTGGCAGACGAGGCCGAAGCCAAGGCCGAGTCGCTGCTGGAAGACGAACTCAAACGTCTCGAGGAGCGGAAGGCCGACCTCACCACTGAGATTCAGCGCCTCCAGAACGAGCGAGAGCGACTGGAGACCGCCGGTGACCGGCTCGATCAGGAGTTCGGGGACCTTGAGGAGCGTGTCGCGACGACCGAGGAGCGAATCGATCGAGAGGTTGACGACCTCGACGACCGGGTCGAGGAGATTGCTGAGTCTGTCCGGACACAGCACGAAGAGCCCGAGGGCAAGGCCATTCGGGCGGAGGTCGCGCGGCTGTACGAGATGGACTACATCGCGCGCTTCGAGACCTCGGTCGAAGAGGCGACGCACCTGACGCTCCCGGACGGTGAGCGCTTCGAGGTGCCCGACGGATTTTGGGACGATCGCCGACGCCACTTCTCTGGGGACCATCGCTCGATCGTCGCGGACGTGCTAGATGATGGAACGATGGCCGACCGGTACCCGGTCGGACGGTTCTCGACCTACCGCGTGCGGACGAACAAGTTCGTCGCGTTCTCAGAGACGAAGCTCGTCGTCGAAGCCGTCGTCGCAGCGAACCTCGAAGCGTTCGCAGCGAACGGGTTCGACGCGCGTCCGGCGGGCATCGACGACCTCATCGACGTGGTGAACGAGACGATCGCCCACGCAGAGTCCAATCAGACGACGCACCTGATCGGCATCGCCTCGCCCACCGGCTGGACCGACGATGTCGAGGAGTTCGTCCAGAGCGAAGACGCGGCGCGGTCCCGGTTCGATCAGCGGGTGAGCGTCTGCTTAGTCGATATCCAGTCGAACGAGCTGATTTACGACCGCAACGACCGTCTCGTTGAGGAGAACGCCGATCTCTTCACACGCAAGGTAGATAGCGAGCGCGTCGCAGCGTGTATCGATGTGCTCCGCGAGCAATACCTCGACGAGCCCATGAGAGGCGTCGTCCAGCATCACACGGTTGTCGACGACCACGACTTCGGCCCCCACATCGTGCGTGCTGCCTTCGAGCGGCTCGCAGACGAGGGTCTCGGTACTACGGGCTATCCCGGAACGGCCGATGGACTCTGCTTCGTCGTCGATTGAGCCGTTTCGAGGAATCACCCAGTTTCGGTCCGGCAGAGACCGACGGTGACGTTGTCCGGCCCGCCCTCGTCGTTGGCCGCTTGAATCAGGTTCGTCCCCGCCGCTTCGAGCGACGACGCCGCGAGACAGATCGATTCGATCCTCTCGTCGGGGACGGGATCCGTCAGCCCGTCCGTACAGAGGAGCAACCAACTGTCCGAGACCGACTGCGAGTACAGGTCGACGTCGAGGTCGTCTGCAGTCCCCATCGCCTGGGACAACACGTGACTCATCGGATGATCCGATGCTTCTTCGGGCGTAATCTCGCCCGCCTCCACGAGTTCCTGTACTTGTGACTGGTCGGTAGTGACCTGCTGAAGTTCGTCGTCGACGTGGTAGGCACGGCTGTCGCCGACGTTGGCTATTGTAGCGGTGTTTCCCTCGACGAGTGCAGCGACCAGTGTTGTCCCCGGCGTCTTAATTTCTCCCGTTGCGAGGTCGGTCACGGCCTCGTGGGCTGCCCGAAACTCCCGCTCGAGCAGGGCTTCCGGGCCGTCTGTCTCATCGGGCCATCCGGAAGTGACGCCCGCAACAAGGCTCTCGACTGCCGTCGCGCTCGCCTCTGCACCCTTTGGATGGCCTCCCATGCCGTCGGCAACGACGACGAGTTCACTGCCGTCAGCGAGCGACGTACAGCGGGACGCATCCTCGTTTTCGGAACGCTGCTGGCCGACATTACTGTCGCAATGAGTGATCATAGTTCAATCGTCCTACGAACGGATCGTAGCCTATCGGTTATCACGGGTCGTAGATAACTGTACTGCCGGCGACTGCCGTGCGTCACCTTCTCCTCCGTGAACGGCGGAGCTTTTCGGTGGACTCCGGTTCTAACCACTAAACTGTGGTAGGCGTGAAAATACCGTTCACGTTCAACCTCCCCGACTTCAGGGCAAGGTGACTGGTTGCCCCTCCAGAACTAGACTTGTGCCAATTCTGGAGTAGTTTCCGAGCGATGTTCTTCGCCGCGTTGTAGTCGGCATGGTACTCGCGGTCGCATTTGAGACAGCAAAATTCGTCGCCGTCTCTGCTGTCTTCGTGGGTGAAACTACAGTCAACGTGACTACATCGTTGACTGGTGTACTGTGGTGCAATCTTCTCGACGGCAATCCCGTACTCGGCGGCTTTGTACTCGGTGTACTCTTGGATTCGTCGGAACGCCCACTGCTGGAACTTGCTCGCGTTCGAGATGCGCTTGCGGATATGCGTCAGTTTCTCGAACGCGATGTGCGTACAGTCGAGAGCGAGGGCTTCCTGTAACAGTTTCTTCGAGACACGGTGCAGGTAGCCTTCACTCCAGTCGGCAAATCTCCTACCAAGTGATTTCATCGTTAAATGCGCCGACCGAGTTCCGGCCTGTTGCATCTGTCCACGTCGGGGGACGGAGACGCACCAGTAGACGTGCGTATAACTGGTGGGACGTTGAACGGCGAGAGTCACCGGCATATTGCTGGGGACTGATTGCTGGGAGTCCATATCAAAGCCCCTCCCTCAACGACCGAACCGCGTATGCGGCGAGCGAAGTAGGGTGGGGCAGTTTACTGTTGCCGGCTCGCTACCTCCCCATATAATGTCCACTTTCACGCATATTTATGCATCTGTGGCTAGAGTTAGCAAATATGTTTGCCTCAATTAAATCCTGGTTCGGATCGCTGGTCGGCGACGGTGATAGCGACCACCTGCTCGATCGTCCGAAAGAGGACCACCAAGTCAAACGCCAGGAAGCTGAAGAGAAACTCGAAGAACTCAAGCATCGACGGGAGAAGCTAAAAAAATCGCTCGACGAGAAGCGCTCGAAGTATGAGTCAGCGAAGGAAGAAGGGAACGAGGAGCGAGCACAGGATATCCTTCGTGACGCGGAGGAGATCGAAAAAAAGCTCGAGACCGTCCGAGGTCGTATCGACGAGACGAGCAAACAGCGAAATCTGGCCTCGAACCTCGCCAATATCAAGGACATAGCCGAGAACCGGGGCGACGACTATTGGAACCAGCTCCGGGAGATGGATCAAAGTGAACTGATTCGGCTATTCCAGCAACAAGAGATGGCAAACGAGGAACTCCACAACGCCCTCGGCCAAACGGACACTCTCTCTACGGAGGCCCTAGGTTCGTTCCGTGAGGGCGCTAGTCAACTCCACAATGAGTCCGACCTTGAGGAAAAGTGGAGCGATGACACCCCCGAAACCGAGGAGGAGTCAAGCGAAGAGCCCGCGAAGCTGGGCGACGTCGAAGCGCAATCCGACGCACTGTCTGAAAACACCAATGAAGACGAATCTATTGAGTACTCGTAGTTCTGTCTCTCCGTTATGGAAACTTAGTGGAGTGGTCTTAATGCCAAAGTTTTATTATAGTGCCCATCATGTATTCGTATATGGTGCGATTCAGAGACTGGATGCCAGGTAGTTGGGGTGGAGATTCGAACAAACTGATGGAGAAAGACGCCGACGAGCTCGATCTCGAGGCACGGACGTTCGAGTCCCAGATTGAGCTGAAGGAACAGGAGCTCCAGCGGCTTGACCACAATTTCGAACAGCTCGTGGAGAAGGGTCGGAAGGCTTCCGGACCAAAGAAGGAACGGCTAAAACGGAAGGCGAAGCAGCGCAAACAAGAGTACGAGAGCAAGGAAGCCGCGTGGAACGAAATGCTGGAGGAGTACACCAGCCTCTTGGCAGCCAAGAATGCGAAGAAACGGCTCGAGGAGCAGCCCCAGTCGTCGCTCCGTGACATGGACGAAGAAGACGTCCAGGAGTTCATGAACGAGACCGTCCGGGAGGTCGAGAAGCGAAATCAGGAGACGGAGTGGATCCAGCGAAAGGGCGACCAGCTCAACCGGACCCTCACCAGTGTCACGCAGGACTTCGGCGCCACGATGGAGGAGTCAGAGATCGACACGCTCTTCGAGGATTCTAACGAGGATCCGGTCTCCCTGAGCGAACTCACGGAGAATGAGGACGAGAGTGAAGACGTCTTCAACTCGGAACTGGGTCGCTAGGGTGTTCACCGCATTCCCGTCATCATAATTTTGTAACCATGGATCTGGGACAGTACAAAGAGGACATCCTGCAGGAACAGTACGAAGAGTACCTCAAGAAGGGGAAATCGCACCTTGACAAGGAGAACCACGAGAAGGCCGCGAAGGCGTTCTCGGAATCGCTCGCCCGGTTGGAAGAACTGGAGACGATTCGAGACGCCACGTACCCGGACCGCAAGGACCAGCTGGAGTCGTCGATCTCGAAACTCGAGAGCGGCGAGGCACCCTCGGAGAAGGATCTCGGTCAAGAGGGCGAGTCCGGAAGCGGGAACGCCGAACAGTCCGAGGAAGAGTTCCGCGAGCAGGTGGAGTCGTTCATCTCCCAGACCGACGTCACGTGGGACGACATCGGTGGCCTCGACGATGTCAAAAGCGAGTTGAAGCGGAATGTCACGCTCGGCGGTATCAGCGACAAGCCCGACGCCGTCGCTGCGACCGATCGCGTCCTTCTTTTCGGCCCGCCAGGGACCGGAAAGACGCTGCTCGCATCCGCCGTCGCCGGATCGCTCGACGCGACGTTCTTCGATGTCAAGCTTGGTGGGCTACTGTCGAAGTACTTCGGCGAGACGAGCAAGCAGATCACCGCGCTTTTTGACCTGGCGGAGGAGATGAGTCCGAGCATCGTCTTCCTCGACGAAATCGACGCGCTCACACAGTCCCGGGAGTCGGACCTGGACGAGACGTCCCGACGCGTGTTGAACACACTCCTGTCCGAACTCGACGGGATCGACAAGGGAGACGATAATTTCGTTATGGTTTTGGGTTCAACTAATACGCCGTGGGACCTTGATCATGCAATCAGACGGCGCTTCCCGCGTCGTGTCCTGATCCCACTGCCTGACGTCGGGGCGGCTGAGGAGATCGTCGCCATCAACACCGTCGAGGGTGGCGTCACGTTCGAGGGAGACTCCGCCGAGTTCCAACTGTCGAACACGGGCCGAAGCGTCGGCTCACCTGTCGAGGCAATCGCCAGCGAGTGTATCCACCGCGGTTACACCGGCAGTGACGTCGAAGCAGTCTGCCGAGCGGCCGTCAACGAGATGATCAACCGTTCCAACACGGGGCTGGCATCGGTCGCCGACCGCGGCTTCGACGCCGTCGAGGAGTATGAACTCTCCGTTGACGCCGTCCGTCCGCGAGACGTGCGATCGGCCTTCGAGCAGACGTCGGCGTCGCTTTCAGAAGAGAGTGTCCGTCGGTTCGACGAGTGGGACCGGGAGTTCGGTTCGGGAGCGTAGAAGCGCCGTTCACAGGAGACGGCTCAGGAACTCAGAAAGTAGTTGCGCGTTCTTTTCGCCGCGCTTGAAACCTTTTGGATTGCTTCCGGGGGCAGTTTGTCTTCGTCTCGGGGCGAGGCTGACGTCGTCTCCATGTCGACGTTTTTGAACGCCCTGTCGATGTCATCGACCAAGTTGTTGTAGCGGTCATCGGAGACCGAGGCCCGGTGCATCATCTGCTGCAGTTCCCGGAGTTCGCTCTTGACCTCGTTCGGCGACCTGACGTCACAGATCTGGAGGACGAGTTTGGCCTGGTAGGCGATTGGCGGCTCTCCGGTGCCGGACTCTCTGACCTCGACCTCGACTTCCAGTTTGGTACTGTAACCGATCTTGACCGTGCAGTCACCGGTGACGAGTGACGGCTCGCCGTCGCCGAGATCGATCTCCCCGAACGCGTTCTGTTGCAGCGTCTCGCTGCTCGATCCCGAGTCCCGTACGTATAGCTGTCCGTCCTCCTTATAGAACTCGATATACCCTGGCTCCCCGCTGCCGTCGAATTCTCTGGAGACGGTGATGTCGTGGACGCCGAACGACATGACTTCGCCGTCTTTCTTCGCGACGACCGCCTCACCCCGTTCGGGGACACGATAGACACGAACAGAAGCGTCGCTGTCGACGGAGACGGCAACCGTGGACTCGGGATCGGCCGCACGAATCGTTGCGTGCATACGGGATAGTTGCGAAGCGTTCAATTCAATTTTACGAAAGACCTACCGGAACCGTCTATATACGCCATTATTAAAAACTGTTTTGTTGTGATATGTTTTCAAGATCAGCCAGATCTAGAGAATGAGTGATCGGAACATACCCAACGGCGAGTCAGTCGCCCATCCGCCATGGCGGACCCTACGATACAATCTCGTCGACACCAGTGACACGATCGACTGTGGGATGGCCCTGAACCAGGCGCCCTGGCTCGGGAGTCTCTCAGTCAGAGACTGGCGGTCGCCCACCCCTATGGGATTGTCCACCTCAATCTGATACCGGCTAATACTCATGCCGATTGACTGACGATGATGTCTGGGACGTACTGAAGGTCGCAGACTGGGGTATCGCGCAGTTGCTCAACGAACATAGTGCAACATTGAGCGGGGTGACCACAACTTACCCCACACCCGATCAGTTCGATCTTGCTGGTGTGGGCGCTGCCCTCGGTATTTCTGGAACGACGCTTATTTTCAAACTGGAAATAGAGTAAGCAATTTACGTTCCACTAATGGTGAATAATTGGCAAGTCCGACAATCCGGATCCAAGAATTGCTTTAGTTGATAAGCCGACTACTTGATAGCCTCGTACTATTGACTAACAAACGATCCGATCCGCTGATACGGGAGGTCGGCATAATCTACAAACGGCGCAAGGACATGTCGCTCCATGGGGTTCCCTCAAAAAATAATACTTCCTGTTCGTGAGATTTATCATTCAAACAATTGAGCATTTCTCAACACCGGCACTGTCTAGTTGAGCGAGTTTGAGAAGTGAGGAGGCCGTAGCGAGAAGTGTCCATGCAACTCGCAGACCTCCTCAGAGAAACGTTAGATGAGGACAGTCAAGACGTTTGGGAGAATGAGCGCAC
>Ga0207720_100222_pt1 | contig 50008 bp, 51 predicted proteins | sample A23P2SouthBayCA_2_FD_187751 | JGI IMG/M metagenome (GOLD analysis project Ga0207720, IMG submission 187751) | Aerobic enrichment media microbial communities from Eden Landing Ponds, California, USA - A23 E3 (2) (SPAdes) | ecosystem: Environmental > Aquatic > Marine > Unclassified | place... | reverse complement strand
AGCGGCGACGCCGACCCGCAATCGGCGTCGACCGGCCACACCGCCGAGTACGACTCCGAACCGACCGAGCCGACGGTCGCTCGAACCGACGGTTCCGGGGCGAACGACGCGGCGGGTGGCGCTCCTGTCGGACCCGGCGCGTCGCCGCCCACGATGGAGTCCAAAGTCCCGTCTGTGAGGGGCGGGCCGTCGGGGGGTGACCGATTCGCACCCGCGTCGACGGGCGACGCCACCGAGGCGGACACGGAGACGGACGCGGACGCCACCGCGACGACAGAGCCAGCGGTGGACGCGGACGCACAAGCGGACGCGGAGTCGGAGCGCGACGCGGTACCGGCCCATCACGACCCGGTTCGGCTTCGGGAGGTCTACGAGACCTGCGAGACGTTCAAGCAGATGACCGCCGAGCTCGGCGTCGACGTGACCCCGCAGACGGTCCGCAACCAGATGATTCAACGCGGGATTCACGAACCGGAATCCTACGGCCCACCGACCGAGACGGCGGCTTCGAGCGGGACAAGCGACGCGGGCGACGAGGCGCGGACACCGGAGCCGCGCGTCGCTGACGGCGAGAGTTCGGCCGAGTCGGAACCATCAGCCGAGTCGGAACCATCAGCCGAGTCGGAACCATCAGCCGAGTCGGAACCATCTGCCGGAGCGGAACCATCTGCAGGGACGGGAGGCGGGGCCACCGCCGACTCGACGGGGCCGGATGACCTCCCGTCGCTTCCCCCATCGGTGGCCTCCTTCGACTGCTCGACGGCCGACGTGTGTGCGGCCGTCGCCGGCGCGAAGACGCTGTACGAAGTCGATCGTCACCTCGGACTCGACCGCCCCGAGGTCCGCGACGTTCTGACCGCGCTCGACCTCCTCGACCTCGTCACCGGACGGATGGCCCGGCGCGACCGGTCGGCGGCGAGTCCCGCCGACGTTCGAACACGAGTGCGCGCCGCGCTCGACGGAGATTCCGAGTGAACCGGCCGGACAACCACCGGCCCGACTGGAGGCGGGCGACACGGGGACGCACGCCCGGTTCCAAGAGTCCACAGAGAGCGGGATGCATGCTGTGAGATAGCTCAGAAACCGGAACAGCCGGTCGCTGAGAGCTGACTGCGGCCGTCTCCGACGTGCTTCGACAGGGACGGGTCCGGACGAGTGAGACGGTGCCGTCGCGAACGCGACTGTGGGCCGCCCCGTCCGCGGCGGCCGACGCCGGAAGATACGCCGAACCATCGCGAGAGACGATGAAACATCTTTTTCCATAGTATAATTGAATACTGATATTTTTTGTTGTCCGACCGTGACGTACTCCGCAACTCGGCCGGAAACGCGGTCACCGACGTCAGTGAGTCCGCCCGGGAGACACGTCCAGCCAGACCGGCCAGCGCGTTCGATACCCGGCCGCATGCGGGCCGGAACCCACGAGTCTGCGGTGCGAACGCGACGCGACTCGAACGGCACCGAACGCGACACGGACAGACAGCTCGCGGAGACCGGTACGGCCAACGAGAGCGTCCATCTCTCGTCGCTGTTCCCGGGGTCGTCGCGGAACGTCTCCCGCCCGTCTTCGCCGGTCTCGACGGCCGAGTGGCGGGGTTCTGAGAACGGACTTCCGCATCGGTGACCGCCCGACGACGACGATTCGGGACCCTCCACTCGACGCCGGACGACGACGATTCGGGAGACTCTCGGGCGAGCGCCGATGCGCTACCTCCCATCCGATTCAGGCGGGTCGCCGACCGTCTCTTCGAATGTTTTACTCTTAGATGATATTTTTAGTTTCCTATCATTTTATTAGTATTTTCCAGAACGCGGCTCCCGACCGAGAGCCGTGAGCGTTCCCGGCTCCGCGTCCCGTCGAATCACCCCGAACACGTCAACACGTTTCAGTCGTACTGTGACGTCGGCATTGATGTTAGAACTCACGACGGCGACACTCCCCGCCATCGCGGCGCTCCCGGGTGGGGTCGGACGCCGGGTGCGGTGTGAGGGCTGAGTGGGCGTCAACTGACAGATTTCCCCGTCGACGGCCTCCGTAGTCGCGGTTCGCGGGGTTGACGCACGGACTTGCGGGAGTCTGTGTCGAATCTTTATCTGTGTGGGCGTCTAGCAGGGAGGTATGAACGGCCCGGACACCGCGGACGAAACGAGCTTCTATTTCGACTACGAACTGCAGGTCGATGCGACCCGCGACGCCGTAGCGAAGCTCGCTCGTGAGGTCCTCCAGTACGAGTGGGCCGACTACCTCCGCGCGTCGCCGCCGGCGGGCGCACACGCGTGGCACGCCCTCGATTCGGGGCGACCGTGGGGCCGCGTCACCCCCGCGGCGTGGGAGCGCGGCCGCGACAGCGGCTACGACCTCCACTTCGAGCACTACCCGACGCCGCGCGCCCTCGAGCGCGGGCAGTTCCGGCTCGAACTCCACCTCGAAGACGGCGTCCACGGCGACGCCGACTTCTCCGGTGACTCGCCGTACGCGGCGCTCCGCGACCGACTCGTCGCGGCGCTCGACGAGGCGCGCGACGAGCACGACGACCTCCCGTCCGGCGAGTTCGGCACCGGGCGGACCCTCTGGCGGGTCGACTCCCACTTCCTCGCGGGCGACACCGTCGCCTACTACGAGGCGCTCCGCGAAGCGCTGTCGGCGCACGACCCGTTCGTCGACGCCGTGGCGGCCGTCCTCGAGGGCGAACTGCCCGACTGCGACCCGTTCGAGCGCGACTGACGCGCCGGGGCGACCGCCGACTCGCGGTGCGTGCCGAACCCGGCGAGTGCCAACAGGGACGCGGCGACGCCCGGATTCCGCCCCAGTTGGTCCCCCGGTCGGAGCCGACGGGCCGGGGTGCGTGCGGCCGAATCAGGGGCGCGCCCGGCAGTTCGAAGCTGTCCGGAGAAGAAAGTACACAATCAAGCCATCAGTACCGATATATAGCTACATTTGCGCACAGAGTGTCGGTGACTGCGAAAGAATTATACTATTTGTCGCCTGTCTGTGAAACGATGACAGACGCACTCGAAGTCGCCCCGCACGTGATCACGGAGGGGTCGACTATTCGGCATTCGACGCTGTGTACGGAACAGACAGTGGTGGAGATCGAAGCCGAGACCGTCCGGACGATATACGACGACGAGGAGTTCGTCTACCCGCGCGACCAGCTCGCGCTCGACCTCTCGGTCGGTCGGTTCGAAGTCGTCTCCTAACCCCGCTTCGGGGCGGCGCGGTCGTGGGGACCGTCGGCCGCAACCAGTCGGGCGAGAAAATTATCGGCGCGTTCGACCTCGTGATTTCGTCGAGTCCGAGCGTCGGGACGGTGTACAAGCGCTTCCGCCGCATGGGCGACGTGGCCCTCGACGAGGGTGCCGACGAGGACTCGGACGCGCTGGGCGCTGACATGTCCGAACTCCGCGGCACCGAGCGGCTACAGGACGTCCGCGAATCTGTGTTACGACCGACGAGAAGCGAGACGACTGAACGCGCGAGCCGTCGAGCGGGACGCATCGCGCTTCCGAGGCCGACTCCCCGGCGGCCTACCGCCCGCCCTCTCCGAACTCGCTCGACAGGATACCGGGGAGGTCGGTCAGCCAACTGCCGACCGCGCAGACGACCATCACGCCGACCGTGCCGAGAGCCGCCGCGGGCGCTCACGGGAGACTCGTCGGGACGCGAGGATGGCCAGTCGGCCTCGGTAGTGGTGGTGGGTCTACGGAAGGAACACCGAGGCTCGGTTGGTCCTGACCAGATAGATATCTCTTAGGCGCTTCTAAAAATATATCGGAGCCCACGAATATCAGCCGCGTACAACGTCGAACAAGGGCGTTCGGGTCGTCGAGCGGTCGGTCGGCCGCGGCCGGTCGCCCGCGGCGGCTTGGTGACACGTCGTCCCGGTCGGTGGTCGGCCGCGGCGGTCGGAGAACGGCGATACTGTCCGTTCCGACCGAGGTATTTTTGATTGACACGTCCGATAGCGGAGGTATGGTTCCCCAGTTGTCGTCGGGTATCGCACCGATTCCGAGCATCGAAGGCCGCCCCGTGTACACCGCCTCGGGCGAGCGATTCGGCGAGGCCGTCGACCTCTGTGTCGACCTCGACAACGACCGCGTGACCGCGCTTCTCGTCTCCGTCGAAGACCCACCGGAGGAGTTGGAGGTCGGTCCGCGCGGCGTCCGGGTTCCCTTCGAGTCCGTGCGCGGGATGGCCGACATCGTCGTCTTGGCGGGCGACCCGGCGCTCGGGGGCGCCGACTGACCGCGGCGGCTCCGCGTTCGACCGCCCGCGCCGACGGCGAAAACTCGTCGTCGATGAACAACTGTGTAGATACGTTGATACGAGTGGATAGAGTAGGCGAGTTGTGAGTTTCTACGAGTCGATTCACCAGTTCGTGGGCGAACGCGAGACGCTCCGGTCGGTCAACCACTACGAGGAGATGACGGTGCTCCTGACCGAGACGCGACTCGTCCAGATTCGACACGACGGCGCGCAGGCGACCCCCGAGAAAGTGCGAGAGGTGCGGACGATACAGCTCAACCGGCCCGGCTTCGCCGACTGCTCGGTCGAACTCGAATCGGACCGGACGGTCGTCGGCTTCCGCGACGGCACCGGCGAGACGGTTCGGATGGTCGCGTTGCCCGCCCGCGACTTCGAGTTCGCGGCGACGTTGTCGGCCGTCCTCGGCGATGCGGAAGTCGGCGCACCGTTCGCCGGGGAGTAACCCGAGCGACCGCGGCGGGGACAGCCGCGAGCCCGAGGAGGCGACGCGTCCGACATCGTGACAATCTATTTACGTGATACCGACGAACGGTCGAGTGACGTGGAACACGCCGGTCGCTGTGCCTACGAGCACGTCTTCGACGCCGCCGACGAGAGGGATGCCGACGAGTCGCCGCCGGTGTGGCGGTGTCCGCACCCCGCGAGCGACGGCACCGACCGCTGTCTCTTCCATCGCCCCGTCGAGGAAACGCGGCCCGCGGCCGTTACCGAGGCGCTCCGCGAGGCGGTCGAAGACGACGCGCGGCCCTCGGCGTTCGTCGGCGGGGCGTTCGAGCACATCGACCTCGCGGGGGTAACGCCCGGGTCCGGCGCGTCGCTGGACTTCCGCGGCGCGATGGTGAAAGCGGATATCGACCTCCGCGACGCGACGCTCGACGGCGCGCTCCGCCTCGACCGCGTCTCGGTCGGCGGCGCGGTGTGCATGCAACGTCTCGACGCGCCCGAGGCGGTCAGCTGTCGCCACCTGCAGGCCGGCGACCGCTGGGTTCTCTGCGAGGCGCGCTTCGGCGCGCGCTTCGACGCGACCGGCTTCAGCGCCGAGACGGTCGTGGCGACGGCGGCGCGCTTCGAGGGCGGGGCGACGTTCAGGAAGGGCGTCGTCGACGCCGACGTCTCCGTCGCGGAGGCGTACTTCGGCGGGCCGGCGTGGTTCTCCCACACCCGACTGGACGGCCGCCTCGACCTCGGGAGCGCCACGTGCGACCATCGGCTCTCGCTGGCGCACTGTCGCGTCCGCGGGGACGTCGTCGCCGCGGCGGCGACCGTCGACGACGGCCTCTCGCTCGAACACCTGACGGTCGACGGCGCACTCGACGCGACCCGACTCACGGTCGACGGCGGTATCGACGCGACGACCGCCGCCTTCGGCGACCGGGTCGACTGCACGGGACTCACCGCTCGCGGCGGGACCGTCGACTTCACCCACAGCGCGTTCGATGGGCCGGTCTACTTCGACAACGCCTCGGTCGAGGGCCGGGCGCTCTGCTTTCGGAGCGCGCGGTTCGAGTCGGGGCCGGCGTCGTTCGTCCGCGCGACCGTCGACGGGGGGCTCGACCTCTCCGATGTGGTCTGTTCGGCCGAGTCGCCCGTCCGGTTGGTCGAAGCCGCCGTCGAGGAAAGCGTCGTCTGCGACCACGCGCGCTTCGGCGACGAACTGTTCTGCTCTGGCGTCCGCGTCGCCCGCGACGTGGACCTCTCGGACTGCACCGTCGGAACGCTCACCTTCGGCGTCGAAATCGGCGGGCGACTGGATTTCGCGTACGCCCACGTGACGGACGCCGCGGCGTTCGGCGACACCGTCGTCCACGGGCCCGCTCGGTTCACCAGCGCGCGGTTCGACGCGGACCCCGCGCTCACCGAGGCGACCCTCGACGACACGGTCGCGGCCTACGATGTGACCGTCGAGCGCGCCGGCGGACCGTGACGTGAGTCGGGCGGGGTCGGGTCGGGTCGGGTTGGGTTGGGTCGGGTTGAACGCCCGGCCGCAGTCCGACCCGAGTCCGGCGAACATTATATATCGCGCGGGAGAATGGTCTCAGGTATGTCGAGTGACGGGCAGAACACCCTCATCGCCCTCTACCGACGGTACGTCGACGCCGACCCCGACGAGACGACCGTCTACGCGGGCTTCGCGCTGTTCTTTACGGCTATCGGACTGCTCGCCGTCGCGCTCGCGGCGGTGGTGTGGAGCGGCGGCATCCCGCCCGAGAACATCTTCAAGTACGAACTCCGCGAGGTCGCGGGCGTCACCGGCGCGCTCGGGATTCCCCTCCTCCTCGCCTCCGTCGTGGTCTTGCTACCCTCGCAGTACCGGTTTCCGAAGCTCCTCGCGGGCGCGGGACTGGTCGTCTGTGCGGTCGCCGTCGTCCAGTTCGTCGGCGCGTACCCCCACAACTGGAACGTCGCCGCGAGCGCCGACCGGAGCGGCCGCATCGTCGGTATCTACTCGCTCGGCGCGGTGGCGGTCGTCGCCGCGAGCGGCACGTCGCTCGTCGGCTTCCAACTCGCCCGCGCGAGGACGAGCGGTCCCGCCGCGGACGCGAGCGACGCGGAGTCCAACACGGGCGACGGGGAAGACGAGGAAGCCGTCGCCGCGCAGGTCCGCCGCGACATGGACGATGCGCTGTCGGACAGCGAACTGTCGTGGGGCGGCGTCCGCAAGACCGAGACCACCCGCCTGAAGCTCGACACCGCCACCGTCGACGACGTGGACCGCGCGGGCTTCGAGAACGCGAAGGCGACCGAGACGCGCGGCGGGGGCGTCGACGACGCGGTCGCCGGCCTGCAGGGGCTCCGCGGCGGGAAGACGGATACGGCGGTCGGCGACAGCACGGACGACCAGACCGCCGCGCTGGCCGAGTTACGGAAGCGACAGCAGGCCGAGGCCGAACGCGAGGACACCGAAGGACTGGTCGACCGGATTCGCGGACTGTTCTCCTGAGCCGTCGCGGGCCGTCGGTCGGGAAGTGATACGGGGTCTGTTGGCGAGTGACTCGGTATCGGTTCGGCGTCGGTCCATCGGCCGAACCGAATCGCAAAAGCGCATACAGATTTATGCGACAGCCCTGCGACGCGTGAGGTATGGCGAAAGGCCTTGACGTAGGTACCATGAACATCCTGTCCGCGAGTCAGGATGGAAGTGAGACCGTATTTGTCCAGCAACGAAACTCGTTCGTCGAAATCGACTACAGCGACATGGCGGAGCAGATGCTCTCGCGGAGCGACGTGCTCCACATCCGCAAGGACGACAAAGTGTACGTCGTCGGCGACGACGCGCTCAACTTCGCCAACATCTTCGGCAAGGAGACGCGCCGACCGATGCAACACGGCATCCTCTCGTCCGAGGAGTCCTCCGCGATTCCGATGATCAAGCTCATCATCGAGCAGGTCGTCGGCTCGCCCTCCCGACCGAACGAGCGCCTGTTTTATTCGAGTCCCGCGGACCCCATCGACTCCGACCTCTCGACGCTGTATCACGACAAGACGCTCGAATCGATGCTCGGCGACATGGGCTACGACCCCGAACCCATCAACGAGGGGATGGCGGTCATCTACAGCGAGCTCGCCGACAACAACTTCACCGGCCTCGGCGTCTCCTTCGGCGCGGGCATGACGAACATCTGTCTGGCGTACTACGCGGTGCCGGTCATGCAGTTCTCCATCGCCCGCGGCGGCGACTGGATCGACCAGCAGACCGCACAGGCCACCGGCACGGCCGTCGACAAGGTCACGTCCATCAAGGAAGACGACTTCCAGCTCGACTTCCGCACCGACGTCGGCGGCGTCGAGGGCGCGCTGTCGATTTACTACGAGAACCTCCTCGACTACGTCATCGAGAACATCGAACGCGAGGTCGACGAGGAAGACATCGAAGAGGGCCTCGACGTGCCCGTCGTCGTCACCGGCGGCACCTCCAGCCCCGAGGGCTTCGAGGAACTGTTCGAACACCACCTCGAAGACTCGACGATTCCGTTCTCGGTCAACGAGGTTCGGAGCATCGACCGCCCCCTGTACAGCGTCGCCCGCGGCTCGCTCGTCGCCGCCCGCTCCGAAGAGGAGTCCAACGGGAGCGCCTCCGAGCCCGAACCGGAAGCCGAAGCCGCGCCGGACTCGAACTGAGCGCCGACCCGAGCTGACGCATCCGACCGGACAGTACGTCACGACCGGGGTCGACGCGCCGCCGGCGACGCGCGAGCGCGCGTCACTCGTCGCCCGCGCGGTCCCCGCGGTCGCCGTCCTCCCCGTTTGTCAGTTGCGAGTCGGTGGACTCGCGGTCGGTGGCTTCGTCGTCATCGGCATCGACCACGTCTTCAGTCGCGTCGCCGCTCTCGTCTTCTGCGCCGGCCTCGTCGCGCTCGGCTTCGGTCTCGCCGTCGCCGTCGGTCGACTTGCCGCTATCGGCTCCGCCAGCACCGCCCGCGTCCGCGTCCCAGTCCCCGTCCCCCTCACGCGCCTCGCGGACCGCTCGCTCGCGGAAGCGGGCTATCGCGTCGTCCCACGACTCTCGGCTCGGCGCGTCGCGCTCGTGGACCGTCTCGACGCCGACGAAGCCGCACCGCTCGCAGTAGCGCGCCGCGCGGCCGTCGAGAGAGAGCGTCGAGAGGGGCTGTGAACACCGCGGGCAGGTCATGGCGTCTGCGGATGGTTCTCGCGCGGGTCGTATAGAACTACCCCGTCGGCGGCGCGTCCGAGTCAGGCTGTGGCAGTATGCTAACAGAAGATTCACCACTGATGACGTGTCAAAGAGGGACGATGAAGGTCCTCTGTTTCGGTGTGGGGCAAGCGGGTGGAAACGTCCTCGACGCCCTCCTCCGGTACGAACAGCGCACGAACGCCGACTACGTCGTCGATGCGGTCGCGTACAACACCGCGTCGGCCGACCTCCGCGGCCTCGACCTCGTTCCCGAGGAGAACCGCATCCTCTTCGGCGCGGACGAGGTGAGCGGTCACGGCGTCGGCGCGGACAACGAACTCGCCGCGGAACTCGCCGAGCGCGACAGCCGACAGCTCTTGCGGGGCACCGACGGCGCGCCGACCTCCACGGCCGACGCCTTTCTCATCTTCGCGGGCCTCGGCGGCGGGACGGGGAGCGGCGCGGCCCCCGTGCTCGCAAAGCACCTCAACCGCGTCTACGAACAGCCCATCTACGGCGTCGGCGTCCTCCCCGCCGCCGACGAGGGCGCGCTGTACTCGCGCAACGCCGCGCGGTCGCTCAAGGCGTTCGTGGACGTGACCGACCACGTGTTCGCGTTCGACAACGGCGCGTGGGCCGAAAGCGGCGAGGACGTCGCGGCGGCCCACGAGTCGATGAACGAGGAACTCGTGCGCCGTCTCGGCATCCTCTTCGCCTCGGGCGAGGTGGGCGAGTCGGAGAGGGTCGGCGAGAGCGTCGTCGACTCCTCGGAGGTCATCAACACCCTCCGCGGCGGCGGCATCTCGACTATCGGCTACGCGGCGAGCGAACTCCCCGAGAGCGACGGCGGCGGCGGCTTCAGCATCTCGGGACTCTTGGGCGGAGGGTCGTCGTCGTCGGACGACGTCGACTCCATCAACCGCATCACGACCCAGACGCGGAAGGCGGTGCTCGGGCGACTCACGCTCCCGTGCGACGTCGACTCCGCCTCCCGCGGACTGGTCGTCGTCAGCGGCCCGCCCGAGTGGCTCAACCGGAAGGCCATCGAGCGGAGTCGGACGTGGGTCGAAGAACAGACCGGGAGCATGGAGGTCCGCGGCGGCGACTACCCGCTTCCGGAGTCGAACCACGTCGGCGTGCTCGTCCTCCTCGGCGACGTGTCGAGGAGCGACCGCGTGGCCGAGATTCGGTCGACCGCCGTCGAGGCCGAGCAGGACCGCCGCGAACGGGAGGTGGGCGACGCCGCCGCCAGCGAAGACAAAACGGAGGCCGTCGTCGACGACCGCCTCGACTCCCTGTTCTGAACCGACGACCGACGACCAATCGACGACACCGGCGGTCAGTCCAGCGTTCTCCCGCCGGCCTCGACCACCGTCGGCGTCCGGAATGGTCTCGGGTCGGAGAAAGTGTCAAATACTCCCTCGCCGAACAGTCGGACGCGTGTCCGAGACTAGCATAGCGGCGACGCCGCGCATCCTCGCCTACGGTCCGCCACCGGCGGGTCCGATAGCGACAGAGCGCGACGTAGACGTCGAGTTCGTGAGGTCGAGTCGGGAGTTGTTCGAGCGATTGACCGAGGGGCCGGTGCATCTCGTCGTCTGCCTCCACGCCCCGCCGACGTTCGACGGCGTCGAGGCGGTCAAAGGGATTCGCCGGTTCGACGCGACGGTTCCGGTGGTACTGGCGTCGCGGGTCCGCAACACGATGCTCAACCTGCAGGCGATACAGTCGCAGGTCACCTGGAGCGCCGGTCTCGAGGGCGACGTGTCCGTCGAAGAGGCGCTGTCGGAGCTCGTCGTCGATGCGAGCGAGTGGGTGGCGCGGCAGGCAGAGTAGCGAAACCACGTCCGTCGAGCCCCGCCCGAAGTCGAACCGCGGTCAGTCGTCGGTCGTCCGGGAGGTCGCGAGCGCATTCCTACAACAGTTCTTCGGCGCGGTCGCTGTGGGTTGTGGCCCGGACGAAGGCGTCTTCGGTACGACGAGGAGACGAACGTTCCGCCATGGCGTGTGCTACGATACCGACGAGCATAGTCGTTTCAGTAACTGTAATAGCGTTATAACCGTTACACCACTGCCGGGTTGTTCGATAGGCTGACAATCAGAATCATTTATATATTCGAAGCCATTGTGTTCAACTGGATGCATCACCGTACAGAGTAACCCCTCGGACGCATCCACCTGACCGAACTCATCCCCCTTCCCCCCCTTCCCCATTAGGTTCGGTCACCCTTCACGGGGCGCGCTAACGATTTACTAGCGACTGTCGTATCGACACCCATCGGAAGAGCCGACGGTCGAGCGAGCACGACCGCCTCGAATCTCGACCCCCATCATAGTGCTGACTATGCAATATTGTGTGAGAATGAAAGATCTCTGATCTTTCAATATACAGTTTTATTTTCTGATAAATACCTCTTTTTGTTGGATTTCTACAGTATATTGGCAAATATATCTATTATTCTCCTCTATCTTTATTTTATTTACCTATTTCTAGTATAATTTAATACTATCTATTTGGCAATACAGGATTATAGTGTCTATGATACGCACAGCTACTATTAGGAAGACGTTCGGTTCGAAAACAGACCATCAGTCGGTACCGCGGACGCCTCGCTACTTGCCGAATCTGATGCCGTCTTCGACCAATCGGAGGTTCCGCTCTCGGTCGATATGCGGTTTCAGCCATTCGTACTCCTCGATTTGGAGGATGAGGTCTCCCTGGAGGTTCCGCCACGCGATGGCGTAGATGGGCGACTGCCCCCACGCGCGGAGTTCGGGGATGAACTCGTCGTAGCGCTCGTAGTGGTCTTCGAGGCGTTCGAGCGCGTCGACGACGTAGCCGGCGGCCTCGGACTCCGTGTCGGCGCCCTCGATGGCGCGGTTCAGCCGCGTTTCGAGCCCCTCGACGGCGCGTTGCATGTCCTGTGCCGCCGTGTCGTCCGCCTCTGGAAGCGAGTCGATGATGGGTTTCGGAACGCCGAGCGAGAGTGGTTCGACAGCCATGTCTCGAACTGGGCGGCAGGGCGGCAAAAAGGCGGCGACGGCCGCACCACGCCGCGGGCGGTTGCCGACACCGCAGACGCCGCCGGGAGCGCGGGACCGAGCGGCGTCGCCACTCCTCGCGAGAAACAGCGCACCGGGGTGCCTCCGAAGGCCGTCCCGACCTCCGGTTGCGGCGCGTCGTTCTCTGTTAGGCGTCCGTCTCGTCGGTCCGCGCGCTGAGTTCGGAGTCGACGAGAGCGTCGAAGTCGACGCCGTCGGCTCGGTACTGGTCGCGGTTGTCGAGGACGACCAGCCCCTTGTCCGTAATCTCGTACAGCCCGGAGTTCGGCGCGGGCCCGACTCGCGCCAACAGGCCGTAGTCCGCGAGAATCGGCAGTCGCGTGTTGATGTACGAACGGTTCTTATCGAGGATATACGAGAGATTTACGGCGGTGTTCCGCCTCCTATCCGCAAGTGCCTCGAGGATGTCGAAGTCAGTTGGGACGGCCAACTTCATACACGGTTGTTCGTAGCCGCTGTTAAATAAACAACTTATGTGAGAGGGCGTCCGGTCGGAGTCGCGCGGCGAGGACAACGGCGCGGCGGCCTCGGTCGGGTTACCGGTGTTCGAGCGCGTCGCGCGCGAGGCGCAAATCCTCGAGAATCCGCGCGTGTCGGTCGATTGCATCGTCGATGTGTTGGGCCGTCGCCGCCGTGTCGAGACCGGCGTCCCCGTGGTACTGCACCCGCAACAGATGCGATTCCAAGGCGCGCGAGGTCGAATCGCTCGCCGCCAACAGCGCTTTCGTAATCGTCCAGTCTACCGCTCCCTCGTCGGGAAGGTCGTCGAACTCCGTTCGCCCCTCGTGTCGTTCTACCATCATTGCCAACGTTGGGCCGGGATGCTACTTAAAGTTATAGTGACATGATATTTCCGCCATAATCGGGTTCATAGAAAACCCGATATAATCCCCATTTAGCGGCGTTCAAAGACTGATTAACCACCGCAATACGAATCGTCAGACAGATGTTATGTTGAGAGTATCCGCGGCGTGTCGGGCGGTTTTCGGGTCGAGTCGGAGACCCCTCTCCGAACCGGGGTCGACTTACCGCTCTTCGACGTGGCGGATTTCGACGCCGACGCCGCGCGTGGACTCGACCAGTTCGCGCCCGCCCATCTCCGCGCGCCCGATGGCGAACGCCTTCGGTCCCTCGACGACGACTTCGTCGCCCGGGCGGATGTCCGAATCGGCGTCGACGACGCCCGGCGCGAGCACCGAGCCGTGCGGGACGAACCCGTCGATTTCGACCGTTTTCGTCGGCGCGTCGCTGTCGCGCCACACCGTCGCGCCTTCGAGCGTGAAGGAGAGCACGCCGTACTGCGGGACCATCGTCGCCAACTGCACGCCCGCGTCGTTCCACACCTGTAGCTTGGGGAACCGACTCGTCATCTCCAACTCCACGTCCGCAAAGAGCGCGTCGCCCGCGTCCGGGCCGAGTTGGTAGTCGGCGATGGCCTTCACGACGTTGTGCTCGCGCTCCTCGCGGGTGAACTTGGGTTCGCCGTCGAGCGTCCGCATGAGGTTCCCGATGGACTCCGTCGTCGTCGGGTGTTCGGAGACGGTGAACTCCACGTCGAGGCCGAGGTCGTCCGCGACGCGCTCGACGATGTCCGTGTACGCGCCCGGCGGGACGTGCGCGATGATTCGCGGGTAGTCGTTGCGCTCCAGGTAGCGCCGGAGCACCGCGGCGACGAACGACTTCTCGTCTTCCGACCAGTCGCCCGTGACGACCGAGTCGTAGTGCTGGGCGGGGTAGGTGAGTTCGAGCTCCTGCGGGACGACGCCGATTGGCGAAGTCATCGACACCATGTGCGCGCGGTACTGGACGGCCTCCTGAAACTGCCGGTGGCTCTGTGACTCGCTGTAGGGTTTTTTCGCCGAGCACGGCAGGAGCACGAGCGGGTTGTCGAAGCGGTTCCGATAGCGCTTGGTCACGCGGTCGGCGAACCGCTGAATCTCCACGCGGTCGATGGACTCCTCGGAGGCCGCGGTGAGTTCCGAGTCGCGGATGACGGGGACCCGCTGTTCCATGAAGCTGTACTGCTGGTCGAACCGCCGGAACAGGGCGGTCAGCCACTGGTCGTGGCGGGCCTGCCCCTCTACGTAGTCGCGGAGCCGACCGTCGCGGACGCGGCGTCGGACCCGCGCGAGTTCGGCGCGCAGGGCGTTGGCGTTGTGGTCGGCGGCGTCGGCGCGGGTGAACTCCGAGGCGGGCGTCCGGCAGGCCTCACAGGCGCAGGGGAGTTCGTCGAGGTCTTCGAGGAAGTACTCGCCGTCGCTGGTGAGGTAAAAGCCCTCCAGTCCGCGGGCGCGAGCGAGCGTCTCGTCGACGAGGTCGACACCCGCGAAGACGAGAAGCGAGACGTTCCGGGGCGTGGCGACGCCCGAGAGCATCAGCGCCGTGTCGGCGGGGAGGTTCTCTTTCGCCTCGATAACGTTGTCTCGGAAGGCGCGAGCGTGGCCGACGAAGCCCTGCGCGTCGGAGAGGATGTAGGCGTCAGCGCCGTAATCGTCGGCCGTGTCGGCGGTGACGACGGCGGCCGACGGGAACTCCACGGCGGGGTAGTCCACGGCGAACGACTCGCGCACCTCGTCGGCGCTCCCCGCGGGAAGCGAGCGGTGGGGAAGCACGGTCAGCGCGTCGTCGGAGCCGTCGGGAAGCTCGCGCTCGGCCGCCCAGAGACTGCCGGCGTCCGCGAGCACGTCGTCCGCGACCGCCGGCGTCGTCACCGAGTCGGAGAGCCGCAACTCCCCGATTCGGGCGGCGCCGTCGCGGGCGTGAACCTCGAAGTAATCGGTCATACCCGATTTCGGCCCCCGATAGGCAATTAACTTGTCTTCTGCGGGCGCGGCCGGCGACCGGGACCGACCGCTCGGCCTACACGACTTAGCCCCCCGCCCCCGAAGGGACGGTATGGACGCCTCCGACCCCACCGGCCCGTGGTCACGTGCCCGCGTCGACGACTTCCTCGCCGACGCGGCCGTCCCGGTTCGGCTCTCGTGTCGTACCCCGGCGGACGACCTCTGGATGCTCTCTTTGTGGTACGAGTGGGACTCCGAAGCGGCCGAACTCCGGTGTGCCACCGCGGCCGACGCCGACGTGGTGCGATTCCTCCGCGCCCGCGACGACGTGGCGTTCGAAATCTCGACGAACGACCCGCCGTACCGGGGCGTCCGCGGGCGGGGGACCGCCACCGTCGAACCCGACGCGGAGAAGGCGGTGCTTCGACGGCTCATCACGCGCTATCTCGGCGACACCGACTCGGAACTGGCGAAGCGATTGCTCTCGCCCGAGCGCGACGAGGTCCTGATTCGGATTCGTCCCGAGCGAGTACACACGTGGGACTACGCGGCGCGGATGAAACAGTCGAAATAACCCCAACGCGGGGCGCGTGCCGCGCGGGGGTGGCTTTTGACCCGCGCGGCGTACGAAAAAGGGTGCCTCTGTGTGGTGGTGGGCCGGTGCGTCGTCAGCAGGGGGTTACCGACGCCGGGCGGCGACGAGCGCCGCCGCGACGAGCGCGACGAGGGCCACGACGAGACCGAAGCCGGGCGCATCGGTGGACGACTCGGTCGTCGTCTCCATCGACTCGCCTGCCATCTCGGTCGTGGGTTCGTCGGTCATCGTCTCGCTCGACTCGTCGGTCATCGAGTCGGTCGGTTCGTCGGTCATCGTCTCGGTCATCGTGCCTTCGACCGTGTAGTCGGCCGTGGTGACGACCGCGCCGCCGGCGGCCACGTAGGGACCGTCGTTCGCGCCCTCACTGGTCACGAAGTCGTAGGCCTCGTTGCCGTTGGTGTCCATGTGCGCCATCGGGACGATGGTGCCGGACTCCTCGAACGGCGCGTCGAGGCTGATTTCGACGTTCTCGTGGGTGCCGGGTTCGAGGTACGCGGAGGTGCCGCGGACGCTCTCGAACACCGCGCCTTCCGTGACCGTCGCGTCGTGGACCGTCACGAAGCCGCCGTCGTGGAGCGTGACGGAGTCGACGGTGACGGTCGTGCCGTCGCCGGACTGGTCCATCGCGGTCACGACCGCGTTGACCGAGGTGTGGGCGCTGGCGACGACCGCGCCGCCGTCAGCCGTGAAGGGACCGTCGGCCTCGCCCTCGCTGGTCACGAAGTCGTAGGCCTCGTTGTCGTTGGTGTCCATGTGCGCCATGGGGGTGAGCACCTGCGAGGAGCGAATCGGCTCGTCGAGGGTGACTTCGACGTTCTCGTGGACGCCGGCCGGGAGGTACATCGAGGTGCCGACCACGCTGTCGAACACCGCGCCGCCCGACAGCGACGGGTCGTGAACCGTCACGAAGCCGCCCTGCGAGAGTTCGACCCGGTCGACCACGACGGTCGCGCCGTCCGAGGTTTTCGTCGTGTAGTCGACGCTGGCGGAGACGGTCGCGTTGCCGCTGTCGACGACGGCGCTCCCGTCGGCCGTGTACGGGCCGTCAGCCTCGCCTTCCGACTCGGGGAAGGTGTAGGTCTCGTTGCCGTCGGTGTCCATGTGCGCCATCGGGACGACGGTGGTCGTCTCGTTCAGCGGCGAATCGAGCGCGACCCGAACGTCGCGGTGCAGACCGGGGTCGAGGTACGCGGAAGTGCCGCGGATGCTCTCGAACACCGCGCCCTCGGTGACCGTCGCGTCGTGAACCGTCACGAAGCCGCCGTCGGGCAGGTACGCCGAGTCGACGACGACGGAGTAGCCGCCGGTGGCCTGCGCGGTGTAGTTCACGCTCGCGGTGTCGGAAGGCGTGGCCATCGCGGTGTCGACGACGGCGCTCCCGTCAGCCGTGTACGGGCCGTCGGTCTCCCCCTCGGACTCGGGGAAGGTGTAGGTTTCGTCGCCGTCGGTGTCCATGTGCGCCATCGGGACGAGCGTCGTGTTCTCGGTCACGGACGCGTCCAGCTCGACGCGGACGTTCTCGTGGACGCCGGCCGAGAGGTACGCGGAGGTGCCGCGGATGCTCTCGAACACCGCGCCCTCGGTGACCGTCGCGTCGTGAACCGTCACGAAGCCGCCCTGCGAGAGTTCAACGCGGTCGACCACGACCGAGTCGCCGGTCGTGGGCTGGTCGGACATCGAAACGGTCGCGCTCGCGTCGACCGTCGCGGTGTCGACGACGGCGCTCCCGTCGGCCGTGTACGGGCCGTCGGCCTCGCCGTTAGCCGCGACGAACGAGTAGACGCGGTCGCCATCGGTGTCCATGTGGGGCATGGCGACGAACGTGCCGGACTCGTCGACGGGTTCGTCGAGGTGGACGGTCACGTTCTCGTGGGTGCCGGCGTCGAGGTACGCCGACGAGCCGACGACGCTCCCGAGGACGTTCCCGTCCGTGACGGAGGCGTCGTGAATCGTCACGAAGCCGCCGTCGGGGAGCGTGACGGAGTCGACCGTCACGGTCGTCCCGCCCGTCGCTTGGTTATCGAAGGAGACGGACGCGGTCTCCTGTTGTGCCGCTGCGGCCGCCGGGATGCCCCCGACGACCACGACGAGTGTCATCAACACTGCGAGTGTGCGTCGCATGTCTCAGAGGGGGACGAGTATTTAAAAGAAGATTTTCCGAACTGTCACCCAAATCTCTCCCCGATATGTCCCCAGTCGCCCGATTTCGGCGGCCAGAAGCCTTATCCGGTGGTCGGAGAGCGACCCAATCGTTCGGGAAAACGCGCCGACTAACGGGCGGTGTGTCGAGGCGGGTCGAAGCCAAGTTGGAGCGGGGTGAGACAGGGTCGAGCGCCCGACCCGGGACTCGAAGGCGGCGAATCGGGCCCGATGAGACGAGGTTAAATACCGCTCGTCCACCAACTACCGCTATCGGATGTCCTACACCTACACGGGCGACGCGCACCTCGGGCTCGCGGCGTCCTACCGCGCCGACGACGACCCCTTCCCCACGGACACGTCGCTTTCGTTCCCGCGCCGTGACCACCTGCGAGAGGACGTGGACCTCATCAAGCGCCTCCTGTTCCCGCGGTGTTGGAACGCGGGGCCGTGGGTCGCAGACGAGGGGATACTCCGCGACGCCGTCGCCAACTTCGGCGCGCTCTGCTACTCGGGTATCGACCCCTACACGGACGAGGACCCCGCGCCAATCGTGGACGAGGTCGTCAGGCGACTCCCCGATATCCGCGAGACGCTGAAGAAAGACGTCGAGGCGGCGTACAAGGGCGACCCCGCCGCGCGCGGCTACCTCGAAATCATCAGGTCGTACCCCGGCGTGCAGGCGATTGTCGTCCACCGCGTCGCCCACGCCTTCTACGAGGCCGGCGCGCTCGCGTACGCCCGCGAACTGGCCGAGTACGCGAAAATGGAGTCGGGCATCGACATCCATCCCGGCGCGACCATCGGCGACTACTTCTTCATCGACCACGGCACCGGCGTCGTCATCGGCGAGACGACGACCATCGGCGAGTGGGCGCGCATCTATCAGGACGTGACCCTCGGCGCGCTCCACTTCGAGGAGGACGAAGACGACGAACACTCGCTCAAGAAGGGGTACAAGCGTCACCCCGACATCGGCGACAGCGTCGTCATCGGCGCGGGGACCAAGGTGCTCGGCGCGGTCTCCGTCGGCGACCACGTGAGCATCGGCGCGAACTCGTGGGTCACCGAAGACGTGCCGGACCACACGAGCGTCTACATCTCCGAGCACCCGACTCACGAGCGGAAACACCGGGACTGAGCGGGCGGGGGCGGAAGAAAAACCAGCAGGTAACGGAACTGCGCGGCGTGCTCAGTCGAACGTGATCCACGCGAGGAACGCGAGGCCGACCATCTCGAAGACGTGCAACAGCATCATCAGTCGCCAGGCGATGACGGGCACGTCGGTGCTGAACCACCCCGAGAGCGTCGGGTCGAGGATGTACATGTAGAACGCGAGCGCGTTCTCGGCGAGGAGGAACACCCCGAACACGAGGAGGCCGACGGCGTGTTTGGACCTGAAGGTCAGGTAGTTTCGGGCCCACACCGCCGACAGCGCGAGGAGCACGACGACGTTGACGCCCGAGGAGACCGTCGCGACGTCCACCCAGATACTCATTCGTTCTCTCCTTTCCCCGTCATCCTGATATACGCTTTCCCAAATCTTTCCATAATCACCGCGTCCCTGTCTCGCACGCTCAGTCTATCCGCTCGACGATTGTCTCGACGGTCTCCCAGTTGGCGCGACACCGCGGCGACGGGAGGTAGACCGCGCCGTAGTCGTCGCCGCTTCGCTGGACCACGTCGTTGTCCATGAGCACGTCGAGGTGGTGTCGGACGGTCTTGTAGTCGAGGTCGAGCGTCTCGGCCAACTGATTGGCGTTTCGGGGCTGTTCCTCGACGGTCTTGAGGATACGTACACGGTTTTCGCCGCCGCGGGTTCCCGTGAGCACGTACCAGAGAACAGCCTCCATCGTGTTCGTTGATACGTCGGGTGAACCTAAGAGCATCGACCGACAGACGCCGACGCGGCCGACCGGCGGCTACTCGTCGGTCGACTCCGAATCGTCGTCGCCTTGGTCGACCGCCGTTCGGTCGTCCCCCACGGCCGCGTCGCCCTCGTCACTCTCGTCGCCCTCGGCGGCCAATCGCTCGGAGACGGTCGACAGCGACTCCAACTCGACCGAGCCGGGGACGCGGGCGAGCGCCGACTCGGGCCAGTCGTCGTGCGCCAGCGTGAACGCCGCGTCGGGGTTCTCCTCGACCAGCCGCGAGACGCCGCGGGCGGCCTGCTCGTAGGCGTCGCGGTCGAGGCGCTCGGGCACCTCGGCGGTGAGCGGGTACGTCTCGGAGAGCGACCGGGGGAACGGGCCGAACGGCGGGACGACTCGCCACGTCGCGTCGAAGTCGTCGCCGGAAGGGGTTCCGCCCTCGGTGAGGAGGACGCGGCCCTCGGCGGTCAGGCGGTCCATCCGGGCGTGGTGGCGAGCGACCTCGGGGCGATGGGCGCTCTCGTTGGAGGCGTAGAAGAACGCGCCCTTCGAGGCGGGGTCTTCGCGTTCGAGCTGGTCGGCGTGGTCGAGGAGGGCGCGGTAGCCGTCGAGCATCGCCGGGTGCGAGCGGGCGCGCTCCTCGACGAGTTCCATGAGGTCGCCGTCGCGGATGGCCTGCTTGATGCGGCGGAGTTCGGCGAACGTGACGTGGAGGTTGTGCTCGGCGAGCAGTTGCTCCTGTCGTTTCGACCCCTTCGCGCGCAGGTCGTCCGGCGAGTACTCCGTACAGATGGGACAGGTACATGGGAGGTAGTCGAGGTTTTCGAGGTGTTCGGTCCCGCGGACCGTGAGATAGCGGCCGTCGCGGGCGTAGAGGGCGTAGGCGGCGGAATCGAACAGGTCACAGCCGAGCGCGACGGCGAGCGCGAGCATCATCGGGTGGCCCGCGCCGAACAGGTGGACCGGCGCGTCGACGCCGAGGCCGCGTTTGGCGGCCGCGACGGCGTCGACCATGTCGTCGTAGCGGTAGGCGTTCATCATCGGCACGACCGCGCCCACGGGGAACACGTCGAGGTCGGTCGCGTCGGCGTGGCGACCGGCCTTCTCGCGGAGGTCCGGATAGGTCGACCCCTGGACGGGGGCGTTGACGAGCATCTCCCCCGTGTCGGCCGCCTCGGCGTCGGCGAGGGCCTGCTTCGTGAGTTCGAGGTCCGTCTCGGCCTGCTCGCGGGCCACGTCCGGCGGCGTCGGGATGTCGACCGGCGTGGCGATGTCGGTGCCGATGTCCCGCTGGAACTGGAGAATCTCCTCGGTCGTCGTGTCGATTTCGCCGTACTCGGCGAGCTGGAACGACCCCGAGTCGGTCATGATGGCCCCGTGGAAATCGAGCATCTCGTGGAGGCCGACGTCGAGCGCCTCCTCGCGGAGGTGCTCGTTCGTCTTGATGATGTAGGAGTTGGTGATGAGGATGTCCGCGCCGAACTCGGACTCCAGTCGCGCGGGCGAAATCGTGTCGATATTGGGGTTGACGACCGGCAGGAGCGCCGGCGTCTCGACGGTGACCCCCGCACGCGGGACCGAAAGGCGGCCGATACGGCCGGCGAGGTCCCCGTCGCGGAGTTCGAAGTGGTCGCGCATGGAGTGGCGTTTCCCGAGCGCGGCGGTAAGGGTTGCGTTCGCGGGCCAGCCGACGGCGAGAAAATAGACGCACGACGATATCTCAGCCCATTCATCGAAATATTCTAGAAAAACGCATAGTAGAGATATCAAACGTGATTTTTTGGGCGAACAGTTTACAAAGAGATTGACTCAATCGAGACGGTAGATGTTAGCCGACTTATCGCCACTCGAAGTAACCGCGCTCGCCGTCGCCCTCGTCGGGCTGATACCGGTTATCACGCAGTACAGAGCCGAGACGAAGCTGTTCACCGTGGGGTACGTCCTACTCGTTGTCGGGATGGTCGCGACGAACGTCGAGGCGCTGTTCCTCGGGTCGGTGCTCAACTTCGTCGAGCACGCGTTCGGCATCGGTCTCGCGGGAGTCACGTTCTTCGCGGCGGCGTACCTGCGCCGGAAAAACGTCATCAACGGCGGTGACGCCTCGTGATAATCGACGCGCTGTTCGACGCGATCGGAGCCCTCGGGTTCATCGGCGCGGCGGTGCTGGCGTGGCTCAACTACCGCGACACCGAGGCGGAAGCGTCGTTCTGGCTGACGTACGCGTTCGCCTCCGTGCTGGCGATTCTGTGGATGGTCAGCCTCACGATGGAAAAGCTCGGCATCTACACCGAGATATTCAACCTCGTGACCTCGCCGCTCATGACCGCCACCGTCGCCGTCTTCGCCATCGGCGGCACCGCGACGCTCGCCATCGTCGCGGACATGAAGGAACTCGTCGACGACGCCGACGAACGGCGGCGCGAACTCGACGCGCTCACGACGGACCTCGAACGGCAGGCCGAGAGCTACGGCGATGCGATGCAGACGGCCGCTGACGGCGACCTCACCGTCCGCGTCGACGCCGAGAGCGACAACGACGCGATGCGTCGCATCGGGCGGGGCTTCAACGAGATGGTAGAGGCCATCGACTCGGTCGTCGTCCGGATACAGACGTTCGCCGAGCAGGTCGACGACGAGAGCTCCGAGGTCACCGCGAGCGCGGACGCCGTGAAGACGACGAGTACGGACGTGGCGAACAGCATCGAGGAGATTTCGGCGGGCAACGAGACGCAACACCGGAACCTCAACGCCGCGGAGTCCGAACTGAGCAACCTCTCTGCGACCATCGAGGAGATCGCCTCCTCCTCCGAAGAGATCGCGCGGCAGTCCGAACAGACCGTCGGACGCGCCAAGGAGAGCCGCGAAGCGGCCAGTTCGACCATCGAGAAGATGGAGCAGTTGGAGTCGCGGTCGACCGAGACCGTCGCGGAGGTCGAGGACCTCCAGCAGTCGGTCACCCAGATCAGCGAGGTCGTCGACCTCATCGACGACATCGCCGAGAAGACGAGCATCCTCGCGCTCAACGCCTCCATCGAGGCGGCGGGCGCGGGCGACGCCGGCGAGGGCTTCGCCGTCGTCGCCAGCGAGGTGAAGACGCTCGCGGAGGAGACCGCCGAGGCGACCCAGGAGGTCGACTCGCTCATCGGCGACATCGAGCAGTCGACCGAGAACGTCGCCGAGGACACCTTCGAGACGCAGGCGGAGGTCGAAGCCAGCCGCGAGACCGTCGGCGAGACCGTCGACGTGCTCGAAGAGATCGTGCATAAAATCGAAGACAGCAACGACTCCATCCAGTCTATCAGCAGTGCCACCGACGAGCAGGCGCAGTCGACCCAAGAGGTCGTCACGATGATGGACGAGATAACGAACCTCAGCGACCGGACGGCGTCCGAGGCGCAGAACGTCTCCGCCGCGGCCGAAGAGCAGACGGCGGCGACCCAGCAGATTGCGGCGTCGTCCTCGTCGCTGTCGGAGCGCGCACAACAGCTCAAATCGCTCGTCTCGCAGTTCGACTCCGGGCGTGCGACGGGCGGCGTACCGGGCGGCGAAACGGCGACGCCCGCGGCTTCGGCCCCGAACCGAGCGATGCGGGCCGACGGGGTCGGCGACGACCGCCCGAACTGACCGCCGACCGGCGCGTGCGAGCGCCCCGACGAACGTTTTTCCGCCGGCTCGCCGAACACCCGAGACGAAACCCGTCAACGGGGTTGAACTCTGCTGTAGTCTCGACGCACTCCCGGCCGGAGGGTGACACACCTACGCGCCGATGCCCCAGAAGAACGCGATGCCGGCCACGGTGACAAACGACAGGAGCAACTGCAGGGGCGCGCCGACGCGGAGGAAGTCCGAGAACGTGTAGCCGCCGGGACCGTAGACGAACAGGTTCGTCTGGTAGCCGACCGGCGTCATAAAGGCCGTCGACGCCGCGAAGGTCACGGCGAGGACGAACGCGAACGCGTTCGCCCCGATTGATTGGGCGGCGCTGGCGGCGACCGGAATCATGAGCACGACGCTCGCGTTGTTCGAGATGACGCTCGTGAGCAACCCGGTCGCGAGATAGAACACCCACAGCACGCCGATTGCGGGGAGGAACGTCGCGGTCGAGGCGACGGCGTCACCGAGGAGCGCCGCGGCCCCCGTCTGTTGGAGCGCGACGCCCAGCGGGATGACGCCCGCGAGGAGGAAGATGACGTTCCACTCGACCGATTTGTACAGTTCGTTCGGCTTGAGGACGCCGGTGAGAATCATCGCGACCACGCCGCCGAGCGCCGAGACGACGATTGGGAGGACGTTGAACGCCGGGAGCGCGACGACCCCGGCGATGATGGCGACGGCGAACGGCGTTTTTTCGGTTCGGTAGTCGACGTCGTCGAACTCGTGGGCGACGATGAAGTCCTCGTTTTGGACGAGGCGCGTGAGGCTGTCGGGCGGGGCCTGCACGAGTAACGTGTCGCCGACGCGGATGTCGATGTCCTCGAACCGGTCGCGGACGACCTTCCCGCGGGTCCGAAAGGCGAGCACGTTCGCGTCGTAGCGCTGGCGAAACGTCGAACTGGCGAGGCTCTCGCCGACGAGAAACGAGCCCGAGGGGACGACGACTTCGACCATGACTGGCTCTTGTTCGCCCGGGTGGAGTTCGCTCTCCGAGCGGGGACCGCCGACGAACGTGAGCCCCTCCGAGCGCATGATTCGTTCGAGCGTCTCCCGGTTCGTGCGAAGCCGGAGCGTGTCGTTCTCGTGAATCTCCTTGCGGGCCAGCGGTTCGAGGAACTGCTCGCCGTAGCGGATGAGCTGTAACACGTCGATGTCGAGATGGTCGCTCCCGAGGGCCTCTTGGACGGTCTGGCCGATGAGCGACGAGTCCGCGGGAACGACCACGTCGGCGAGGTACTCCTGAAGCGCGTACTCCTCGACGAGGTCGTCCTCGGCGGGCACTCGCTTGGGGAGCAGGCGGACGCCGACCGTCATGAGGTAGACCGCGCCGACCGCGAAGACGATAACGCCGAGTTTGGTGAACTCGAACATCCCGAAGGCGTGGAGACCGAGGCCGGGCGACTCTCGCCCGAGTTGGGCCGCGATGTCGCTGGCGAGGATGTTCGTCGAGGTCCCGATGACCGTCAGGGTGCCGCCGAGCATCGAGGCGAACGAAAGCGGCATGAGGAGCTTCGACGGGGAGGTCTTGCCCTTGTGCGCGAGGTCTGCGACGACCGGGACAAGGATGGCCACGACCGGCGTATTGTTGATGAACCCCGACACCGGGCCGGTGACGCTAATCGTCGCGGCGAGTTGCTTCGTTTGGCTGTTGCCGGCGTACTCGGCCATCTTCCGCCCGATGTGCTGGACGATGCCGGTTCGGTTGACGCCAGTGCTCAGGATGAGCATCGCCAGCACGGTGATGGTCGCGGGGCTGGCGAACCCCGAAAGCCCCTCCTGCGGGGAGATTCGCGTCCACGGCTCCAGCACCATCAGGAGGACCATCACGACGATGGCGGTCACGTCGATGGGGAGCCACTCGGTGGCGAACAGGACGAGAGAAAGAAGGATGAGCGCGAAGACGACGAGCATATCGCCCGTGACGGCCGCCGGGACAAGTCCCTCGACTACCGACACGAGTGTGGAAAAGAACACGTCTGTTCGAGGGGATAGCGAAAGAAAAAAGCTGGTATCGGCGGCCGCTCAGAACAGCAGTCCGGTCGGAACCCCACCGGGGTTCATCTCGGCGAATCTGAACACGAGGTACGCCAGCGAGAACAGCGTCGCGTTGTACGCGCCGTGGATGAGCGCCGGGACGGCGATGTTGTCTGTCAGTTCGTACGCCGAGCCGAAGACGACGCTCGGGAGGAACAGGATACCGATAGTGACGAGTCGGCCGCCCGCGCCGCCGGTCAACGCGACGTAGTGAATCGCGGCGAAGATGGCGCTGGCGAGGGCGATGCCCGCTACCGGGCCGAACGACTCGCGGATGCGGTTCTGGACGACCCCGCGGAACAGCAGTTCCTCGCCGGGGCCGATGAGGAGGAACGACGCCGGCACGAGGAGCAACAGCACTTCGGGGTCCTGCGCGGCGATTTCGGTCACCTGGTTCGACCCCGCTTGGACGCCGAACGTCGAGACGAGGAACGCCCCGACGAACGCCGCGGCGAGCGCCGTCACGTAGCCGAGAACGACCGCGACGACATCGCGGAGCGACGGGACGGCGACGCCGAAGTACGAGGTCCCGAGGCCGCGGTACCGGCTGTAGACGAGGGCGACGCCGCCGAAGGCGATGCCCTGCAAGAGGACCAGCGAGATGACGATGAGCGCGAGCGGTGTCAGTTCGACCCCCGCGCTCAGCGCCGCGAACTGCGTGATAACGACAAGTATCGTTCCGACGACGAGACCGCCGCCGCCGAGGGCGATGGCCGCGAGGAAGGACCGAGCGAGGTCAGGGAGACGCGTCGTAGTAGCCACAGGCGACCAGTTAGTGCGCCGGCGTCAAAATCCTTCTCGCCTCGGAACGAGGTTCGAGGGGCGAACGCGACGCGGGCGACCGGACGCGCCACGAGGCGGACTACTCGCCGGCGAGTTCGTAGTAGAGTACGCCGAGGACCGTCCGCGCGTCGCGGACCTCGCCCGCGAGGACGGCCCGCTTGAGGTCGTCGTAGCCGACCGTCGTCGGGCTGATGCTCTCGTTGAAGTCGAGGTTCTGGTCGGCGCTCGGCTCGCACCCGCGCGCGACGAAGTAGTGGTGGACCGAGTTGGCGATGCCGTTGGTCGGCTCGACGGTCGCGAGCGGCTCGACCGCCTCGGCCTCGTGGCCGGTCTCCTCTGCGAGTTCGCGCCGGGCGGCCGCGGCGTAGTCGTCGTCGTCCGGTTCGGTGCCGCCGGCGGGGAGCCCGCGGTTCGTCCGGCCGACGGCCTGTCGCCACTCGTCGATGACGACCACGTCGCCGTCGGGCGTGAACGGCAGGATGACGACCGCCGCGGGTTCGTCGACGTAGTGGAACTCCGTCTCGGTCCCGTCGGGGAGCCGAACGTCGTCCATGCGGACGTCGAAGCCGGGACACGAGTAGTCGATGCGCGTGTCGGTGGTCTCCCACGCGAGGTCGTCGTCGCTCATGACAGCACGTGACGGCGGTGCGTGCAAAAACGTCGCGGTCGGGTGCCCACCAGTCGGAAACGTGGCACCGGGTGGTGACCGCGTCGGCCGAGCTACCCCGCGTCGTCGAACGAGACGGTGGCGAGGTCGGCTTCGAGGTCGTCGACGTATTCGTTGTACGCCGCCACGAACTCGGCGAAGTCGCCGGCGAGTTCGCGCACGTCGGGCGCGGCGGGCGGTTCGTACTGCGACAGCAGGTAGATGCCGGCCTCGCCGCCGACGCGGAGGTACGACGCCCGCGGGCCGTCCCACTTCAGCTCCCAGCGCGTGCCGCCGACCCGCTGAGTGAACGTTCCGTACTCGCCGTCGAAGCGATTGAGTTCGCCCGCCATGGTGTCGGCCACCTCGCGGATGGTCGAGACGAGTCGGTCCCGCTGGGCGACGATTTCTTCGGTCGTCGTCACCGCGGGGAACTCCGTCGGCACGTCGTCGAGGACGCCGTCGAGCGACTCGACGTGGTCGTTGTACGCCGCAACGAACGCCGGGTAGTCCTGCATCGCCGTTGCGAGCGCCTTCGGCTCCGGCGGCTGTTTGGTCGAGACGACGTACGTCTCGCCGCCCGACTTCCCCTTGAACCGGAGGTACTCCAGCGCGCCCGCCTCGTACTTGAGCGTCCACGTCCCGCGGCGCGTCTTGAACGTCTCTTGGCCGTAGTCGCCGCCCTGGAGGATGGCGAGTTCGCGCGCGATAGTCCCCGCGTGGGCCTCGACCGCGGCGACGACCTCGTCGCGGTTGGCCGCGACGTCGTCGACGCTCGTGATATCGAACGAGAGGGCGTCAGTCATGGTCGGGAGGTGGATGGTAGAGGGGATAAGTGCGTCCGTCGCCGGTTTTATCACCGATAGTACACGTCTCGAACGTGATGAGCCAACACAGGGCAACGATTGGTGGGACAATCGGGGGCATGGCACGACGGGCGAACCCGGCCTTTGCGGGCGGCATCGTCGCCATCTCGGTGGTCGCACTCGCCTACGCGGTGACGGTCGGGTCGCTCCAGCAACACACGTTCGTCCACGTCATGGCGGGCCTGCTCTGGACGGGCACCGACCTGTTCATGGGGGCGATTCTCGGACCGGTCATCGGCGGGCTGACGGACGAACAGAGCGCCGCGGTGTTCGAGCGCCTCACGCCGAAGACCTCGTTTTTCCTCCCGTCGATGGCGCTCGTCACCATCGCGGGCGGCATCACGCTCGCCCAGCGCCTCGGCGTGTTTCCCCACGCCGAACCGTGGCTCGCGCTGTTCACCGCCGCGAACCTGATTCCGATCTGCCTCCTGCTCGGACGCCGGCTGAACGCCTGGCGCGACCGGCGCTGGCAGGTCGTCTTCGCCGTCGCCACCGTCGGGTCGCTCGCGTGGGTTGGGACCACCATCGGCGACTTCCAGATGACGACCCCGGCCATCGTCGTCGCGCTCGTCGTCGTCACTATCCTCTCGGTGCAGGGGTTCGGCTTCCTGATGCCCGGCGAGATACGGATGTACTTCGAGATGACCTCCGACGACCCGGACCCCGGCGTCATCTCCGCCATCGGAAAACAGAACGCCATGCTCGGCGGCGTGCAGGGACTGTTCCAACTCGTCCTCATCGCCGACATGGTGTACCTCCGCTACGGCGGCTTCTGAGGTGAACGCGGGGCGGCCGCGCTCGGGGCCTCACTCGGTCCGCCGGAACACCCGGAGCGTGTCGCGGTCGCCGTGCTCGCAGTCGACCTGCTCGAAGCCGAACTGCGTGAACACGGCCGCCCAATCGCGGTAGTACAGCGGGAAGTCGTACTCCTCGTCGTTGACGCCGCGGTCCTCGGGCGGAACCGACTGGTCGCCCTCGTTTTCGACGGTGACGACGTAGCGTTTCGCGCTCCGCGCGAGCGCCTCGAACACCCACGCGTCGTCGGGGTGGACGTGCTGAAGCGTCTCGACGGAGTAGACGGCGTCGAACTGGCGGGGGTCGAACTCGTCGACGACCGCCTCGATTGCGTCGGCGTAGAACGTCCCGCAGTCGGCGAGGTCGGGGTAGGCGTCGGCCATCACTTCGAAGCAGTCGGGGTTGATGTCGACGCCGTGGAGGTTCTCGAAGCCGTGTTCGCGGAGGTGCGAGAGGTGCCGACCGGGACCACAGCCGAGTTCGAGAATCGACGCCGAGGGGTCGAGACGCTCCTCGAACACCCGTCGAATCGACTCGCTCGTCTCGTTCGGCCCGTAGTACGCGTAGTACTCCGGCGAGAACTCTCCCGACCGGTCTGCCCACTTCCGACGAACGTCGTTAGCATCCACGGTGTCGGAGACCGACCGGCCACGCGTAAAGCATCGTCGGCTGGGGACAGACGCGTCCGAGAAGAGAATTTCCAATGCCACAGAATGTCTCGGAATCGTCGACGAATCACGGGTAGAGTGCCGGAGAGAACCGACATATCGGAACACCCGTCTACAAACATCGACGATTCAGAAAAAGATTCAATAAAATGACCTCCATGACAGCACGACCCTCACAAGTCTTATCCGTAAAGGGCGTGTGTGTTCAAAAGCAATGGCGAAAGGAAACGTTGATTTCTTCAACGACACTGGCGGCTACGGTTTCATTTCGACGGACGATGCTGACGACGACGTGTTCTTCCACATGGAAGACATCGGCGGCCCGGACCTCGAAGAAGGCACGGATGTGGAGTTCGACATCGAGCAGGCCCCCAAGGGCCCGCGCGCGACGAACCTCACGCGCCTTTAAACTAATTTAGTACGCCGCGTTTCGCGGCAGAACGATAACTCACATTTTGCGTATATCCGACCGGCGAGCGACGCGTTCGCGACCCGTCGGCTACGCGAACTATCCACTCACCACGCAGAGCGTGTCGGCCGCGCGGGCCTGCTCGGAGCGACGCCGCGGCGGTTCGAGTCGGCGGTCGGTCAAACGCGGGTCGGTCCGTCATCTGTTTAGCTGGTGGCGTCGAGGACGGAACAGATATCTTGTGCCGCCCGGCGAGAGCGCGGGTTCGGGGCGGAGAGTGGCCGACGAGCCGGCGGAGAGGCCACTCAGAAATCGCCGTTGATGATGTCGGCGACGCGCTGGCGGTCGAACAGCTGTTCTTCCGCGGGGATTTCGGGGTACGGGCCGCCGTCCGAGGTCGGCCACTCGCCGAACTCCTCGGGGTAGAACTGCTTGGCGCTCATCTCCAGTTGGAAGAGGTTGAGAATCGGGCCCTGATAGCGCGCACCCTGCGGGTAGACGTGCCCGTTCCGGACCGCCGAAATCTCCGCGGCGACGGGGTCGGCTTCGAGCGTCGCCCGGAGGTCGTTCATGCTGACGTTCGGTTGCATCCCGCTCAGGAAGAGCACGACGTCGGGGTCGGCCTCCAACAGCGCCTCGAAGTCGACGGTCGACCCCGACTCGATGGAGCCCTCGAACGCGTCGTGCGGTTCGAGCGGCCGGATGTGCGAGGTCAGGAAACCGGGGTTGCCGACCGTGTACGCCCACACCTGCGTCTCGATGTCGGACGCGGTGAGCAACACGACGCTCGGGCGCTCGTCTTCCGGCGGGAGCCCGTCCTCGATGGTGGCGAGCACGTCGGTGCGGACGGCCGTGAGCGCCTCGTAGCGTTCTTCCTCTCTGAGTACCTGCGCGACCTTCCCGAACTGCTCCCACAGCGTGTAGTACTCGTAGTCGCCGGTCCACTCGTCGGTCGGCGACGCGTGACGGGCGCTCAGCGAGTTCCCGAACCACGGCGAGATGTTCTCGGCGACCTCCTCGATGTCGCCCATATCCCACTGTTCGAGTTGGACGACCCACGCCGGGTCGGCCAGATGCACGTCGCTGTCGAGTTCGTAGAGCTTCTCCTTGCTCGTCTCCCACGAGGGGTACAGGTCCGCCCAGTCGACCTCGACGCCGGGGAGCCGCGCCGTGAACTGCTTCCACGTCGCGTCGTAGTACGCCGGCCCGTTGACCGCGTTGACGTCGTCGCCGCGGCCGAGCGCGAACGCCATCCCCGCGTGGTGGGAAAGCCGCGTGAAGATGCTCCGGGGCGACTCGTCGAACTCCACGGTGCCGACCGGCGACATCGTCACCGCGTACGACGCGTCCGCGGGCGTCTCGGTCTCCGTTTCAGTGGCCGTCTCGGTCGCGGTCTGCGCCGCCGCCTCGGTCTCGGCATCCGTCGTTGACGCCGAATCGCTTCCCCCGGTACAACCGGCGAGCAGACTGCCTCCGACGGCCGCGCCACCGTACTTCACGTAGTCGCGCCGCGTCAGTCCCGCCCGTGGCGTCTCGTCGTATCCCATATTTTTTAGGCCAGCCTAAAATTAATAATTGCTTCGGTTCTCGGGCGGTTGAGAAGGGGTCTGCACGGAGTTACTCCCCGTCCGAGCGCTTATCCTCCGAGACCGATTCGAATTCAGTATGGCTAGTGCGACCCGTGATGACAACGGCGAGGGGGGCGTCGAGTTCATCCACGAGGATGACGGCAGTATCACCGCCCGAGACATCGAGACGGGTATCGCATCCTTCGGCGAGACGAACTCCGAAGCGCTCCGGATGCTCTCGGAAGCACTCCTACTGCACGAAGGAGGTGGCGAACCCGTCACGGACGAATATCTCGAGGAGTTGGGACTCAATCCCGACGAGTTCGACGATAGAGAGCTTCCGGACTTCATGCAGTAACGTGGCGCGAACAACGTTTTCCGGCCGGGAAATCGTGAAGGCGTTGACCCGTCATGACTTCGAACCTGCTGGTCGAACTGGGAGCCACGTTCAGTTGCGGTACAACATTCCGACCGGAACGCTCCAGTCTATCGCCAAGCAGTCGGGGGCGAAGCGTTTCCACTCGTGGTGCGAGTGGATCGAACAGACGCTGTAACTTTCAGTCGCCCGACAACCGTTTCGGGGGACTCGCACACGCTACGCGGTGCTCGTTGGTGTTGAAAGGGGTAGTGATGGGCCACAGTGACTCGCTTCGCTCGTCACAAGCACCCGCGTACTTCGTTCGCGGGAACGGCTCAGATTCGAGTCCAGCGAGACCTCGTCTCGCCTCTTCACGCTCGCTATGCTCGCGTGAACCACGGTCACTCACTTCGTTCGTTCCCTGATTCGAATCTTCGCCGGGTGAAATCTCTCACACCTTTCAGACCACTCGCTGTCGCTCGTTAGCGTTGAAAGGGGTAGAAATGGGCCGGCTCAGATTCGAACTGAGGTTACGGCCACCCGAAGGCCGAAGGATACCAAGCTACCCCACCGGCCCGCATTTTGAGGCAAGCCACCGTCGCGTTTAACAGTTGTGATTACGGCCCACCGTCAGACGGCGTGACACACCGCCGAGCCCGACTCAGTACCGCGAATAGCCCGCGGTGTCGAGGTAGTTGTGCGCGACCGTAATCGAGTGGTCCCCGTGGAGAATCTCGGGGCCGAGGCGAACTCGCTCGTCGGCGGCGGCCGCCAGCAACTCGGCCTCCTCGTCGGTGAAGTCGTGGTGGTCCGAGAGGACGAAAAGCGGGTTTGCGGGCGGTTCGACCTCGACGACGGGGTCGCCGTCCTCGTGGAGTTCGACCACGGTCGCGTCGCGGGCGGCCTCCTCCAGCGTCGCCTCGAAGCCCATCCGGCGGATGGAGACCCCCGGCGACGACTCGGCGGGCATGTGGCCGATGGCCTCTTCGCGTTTCTCCAGCGCCTTGCGAATCAGGGCGGCGGTGGAGCGCTCGTCGGGGTTGAGTCGGCGGAGTTCCGACCCCTCGAAGCGGACGGTGTACTCGTCCCCGAGGACGAGGTGGACCCGAACGTCCTCGCGGATGTCGTGCGAGAGGAAGAACGCGGCGTTGACACAGCGGCAGAGCACGTCGAGGCGGCCGGCCCCGCCCGCGATGTCGTCGAGCGAGAAGTCGGGCGTCGTCGGCGCGTCGTGGCCGATGACGATGAATTGGCGCATGAATCCGACTCGGCGCGTCGGGGCCTTATTGCTGTTCACTCGCGCGGGGGAGCGGGCGGGTTGGAGCGAAGCGACGCCCGCAGTGGACGCGAATTACCCCGACCGCGCACGTCATATCCGCCGGACGCTTACCTCAGGTAAGTGAGCCTCAAAGCCGGGCGCGACCCGATGGTCCGCCTGTTCGCCGAATACGGTCGCGAGAACCTCGCGTGGTTCGTCGTCGGGCTACTGGCGAGCGTGCTCGGGCGACTCGTCGCGGTCGTGCCGGCGCTCGTCCTCGGGGTCGCCATCGACGCGGTGTTCTTCAGAAACGCGGCGTACGCCCTCCCGTTGGTCCCGTCGTCGTGGGTGCCGACGACCGTCTCCGGGCAGTTCTGGCTGAGTTTCTGGCTCGTCATCGGGGCGTTCGTCGGCGGCGTCGCGCTCTCGTGGGTGCAGGGTCTCGGCCTCGCGGTCTACTCGAACCGCGTCCAGCACGCCGTCCGCGTCGACACCTACGACACGCTCCAGCGCCTCGACATGGCCTTCTTCGACGACAAACAGACCGGGCAGGTGCTGTCGATTCTCGACGGCGACGTGCGAAACCTCCGGACGTTCCTCGACAGCACGCTCTCGGGCGGCCTCCAGTTGGTCGTCGCCGTCGTCGGCATCGCGGGGGTGCTGTTCTACCTGAACGCCCAACTCGCGGTCGTCACGCTCGTGGCCGTCCCGCTTTTGGCCGTCTTCACCGTCTGGTTCATGCGGAGGATTCGGCCGCTGTACCGCGGGCTCCGTGAGAGCGTCGGCGCGCTCAACACCCGCATCGAGAACAACGTCTCGGGGATGGAGGTCATCAAGGCCTCGGCGACCGAGGACTACGAGACCGACCGCGTCGCCGACGCCTCCATGGACTACTACCGGCGCGCCCTCGCGGTCGTCAGGCTCGACTACCTCTACCAGCCATCGATGGAGCTTCTCGCGGGCGTCGCGTTCGCCGCCACGTTCGCAATCGGCGGCGTCTGGCTCATCTTCGGCCCGCCCGCCCCCTTCACCGGCGACCTGCTGGTCGGCGAGTTCGTCACCTTCCTGTTCATGACTCAGCGGTTCATCGACCCGCTTTCGGGTGCGGGCCGCATCGTCAACTCCTACGAGAACGCCCGCGCCTCGGGCGAGCGCATCTTCGGGCTGGCCGACCGCGAGGCCGTCGTCCGCGACGCGCCCGACGCCAGCGCCCTCGACGCGGTCGCCGGCCGCGTGGAGTTCGACCGCGTGTCGTTCGCCTACGCGACCGGTCGCGAGGTGCTCCGAGACGTCTCGTTCACGGCCGAGCCGGGCGAGACCGTCGGGCTCGTCGGCCCCACGGGCGCGGGAAAATCCACCGTCGCGAAGCTCCTCCTCCGGCTCTACGAACCCGCGGACGGCGCGGTTCGCGTGGACGGCCGCGACGTGCGCGACGTGCGCATCAGAGACCTCCGCGAGGCCATCGGCTACGTGAGTCAGGACGTGTACCTCTTCGACGGGACGGTCAGGGAGAACCTCCTGTACGGGGCGTTCGACGCCACCGAGGCGGAGATGGTCGCGGCCGCGAGCGCCGCCGAGGCCCACGAGTTCGTCTCGCGGCTCCCCGACGGCTACGACACCCGCATCGGCGAGCGCGGCGTGAAGCTCTCGGGCGGCCAGCGCCAGCGACTCTCCATCGCCCGCGCGATGCTCCAAGACCCGCGGATTCTCGTCCTCGACGAGGCGACCAGCGCCGTCGACACCGAGACTGAACTGCTCATCCAGCGCGCGCTCGACCGGCTCTCTGAAGGCCGGACGACGGTCGTCATCGCCCACCGGCTCTCGACGGTCCGCCGCGCCGACGCCATCGTCGTCCTCGACGAGGGCGAAGTCGTCGAGTCGGGCACCCACGACGAACTGGTCGAACTCGGGGGGCTGTACGCGACGCTCTGGGGCATTCAGGCCGGCGACGTCTCCGGCGTCTCCGCGGACATCCTCGCGCGGCTGGTCGAGCGGAGCCGCGCGGCCGACGACGCCGACGCGACCCGCATCGCCGACAGGGTCGCCGACGGCGGCGACGACGCCTGACGGGAGCTCAGCAGTCGCTCGGAGGCGAGTGAGAAAAATTCGAGTTCCGGGACGAGAAAGCCGGTTCCCGGCTTCGGTCGCGTCGGTGCGGCTCAGTTACGCCGGCGTGGGCGTGGGACCTTGGGTCGGCGCTGAGCCCGGCGCTGAACCGGCCGGAGCGCCGGATTCGGGCGTGGCCGGTTCGGGCGCGCCGGCTTCCTTGTCGCCGGAGACGAGGAAGTCCGCGAGGTTACCCACGAGCACCTCGTTGTCCGCTTCGTAGGCCGACTCGGGCGCGAGGAAGTCGGCGTCGCCGATGGCGACGACCGTCTCGCTCTGGGCGGCGACCGTGTACGGACCGGGCTTGCGAATCGACTCGACGCGGGTCTCGCCGCCGGAAACGAGCGCCGGCGAGACGCCGTCGGCCGAAATCGAAAGCGGCGCGGCGTCGCGGAACACGACCTCGTCGACGCCCTCGGTCAGGGCGGTGTCGCCCTCGGGCGCGGCGTAGACGTTCTCGTAGTTGAGGTAGTAGTCGTGCATGTTGTACAGCGACGAGGAACCGAACGTGACCCCGTAGTCGGAGGTCAGGCCGGCGTCGCCGCCGGTGGGCCCGGACGACACCGAGACGGTGACGAGACCGAGGATGCTCGTCGTGCCCGCGGACTGCGGGTCACCGAAGAGGGCGACGCGGCCGCCGGCGTCTTCGAACTCGCGCAGACCGTCGAGCTGGCCGCTGGTGTACGGGCGTTCGGGGTTGACGACGACGAAGGCGTCGGCCCGCCGGAGCGAGGCGTTGAAGTTCCGCTGGGCGTCCTCGCGGGTGAGGTACTTCACCTGATGGCCGTTGGCGACGAGGGTGTCGACGAGCGGTTGCACGTCGGACTCGCTCACGTCGTTGCCGTGGCCGACGTCGATGAGGACGGTCTTCGGCGCGGCGTTCGAGTCCATCGTCACCTCGCCCGATTCGGGGCCGGGCGTGGCGACGAGTTCGTCCGCATCGAACGCCTGTTTCGCGGCGTTTTGGGTGTCTGCCGAGTCGTTGCCGCCGAGTTGGACGGCGTAGGGTGCCACCGCGGCCCCGACCAAGATGAGGCCGAGCGCGACCGCGAAGACGACCGCCCCGCCGAGTAGGTTACGCTGAGACATTGCCGATCACCTCGTCTTCGTACTGCACCTGTCCGTACACCATCAGGAACTGCGGGGCGCGAACGCCGTCGTAGCCGATGGGACTCTGGTCGATGACGACCGTCGAGTTACCGCGCTGGGAGCTGAGGAGGATGATACCGGACCGGGTCGGCGGCTCCTTCTCGACGACCTCGTAGTTTTCGAGGCCGGCCTCCGAGGCGGCGCGGTCGATGGCCGTCTGGAGCGTGCCGATGTCGTCGGCGTAGCCGTTCTGCGTGGCGCGAGCGCCCGTGTAGACCTTCGCGTAGGCGACCTCCTCGCGCGACAGCGAGAGGTCGTCGCCGCGGTGCTCCATGACGCTACCGACGAAGGCGTGTTTCAGCGTCTCAATCTGGGCTTCGCGTTGGTCGACGGTCATCGAGGCCTTGTCCGGCCCGGTGCGAATCTCGTTGGACGAGCCGCCGATGGGGGCCGACCCGCGGACGCCGACGCTCCCGACTACCGAGGAGGGCGTCACGTAGATGCTCTCGGAGGGGAGCATCGTGTAGTACGCGCCCGACGCGCCCGCGCCTTGGACGCTCGAAACGACGGGCATCTCTTGGGCGGTCCGATTGACCGCCATGTACATCCGCTCGGAGGCGGCCGCGGAGCCGCCGGGGCTGTCGACCTGCAGGACGACCGCCTTTACCGATTCGTTCTCTCGCGCTTCGTGGAGGTCCTCTTCCAGCTGGTCAGCTGTGTAGGAGGTGATGGTCCCGTCGACCGAGATGACCGCCACCCTGTCGGGGGTGGGCGCGGCCGCGTCGTAGACGACGGGGGCGAGGAATGCTCCAACCAGGACGGCCGCGACGAGGGCGAGGACCGAGATGGTCCGCGTCGACGCCGCGGAGGAGGGTTTTGATACCATACTGCGGACGAGAGTTCTAGAGCCGGTGTCAAAACAGTTGTCATTTGAAAAGACAGTCTTGCGAGCAAGAATGTCGGCGAGCGTCGGTTTCGTCAGTGAAGCCGCGACGCCGAGACACCGAAAACGGGAGTCGTGACCCACTCAGTCGGTCAGTCCGTAGCCGCGCCGGAACAGCACGACGTTGAGACCGACGACCCCGAGCGTGAGCGCCGTCAGCACGCCGAGAGAAAGGTTCGGGTCCACCTCGGTGACGCCGAGAAAGCCGTAGCGGACGCCGTTGACCATGTACACCATCGGATTGAGGAGCGACGCCTGCTGGAAGGTCTCGGGAATCTCGTTGAGCGAGTAGAAGACGCCGCCGAAGAACACCAGCGGGCGGAGGATGAACTGGTTCATCATCGTCAGGTCGTCGAAGTCGTCGGCCCAGAGGCCGCCGACCACGCCGAGCCCCGCGAACAGCAGGGTGATGACGAGCATGAACGCGACGAGGTAGAACGGCTGGGCGACGCCGACAGAGGTGAAGAACGCGCCGATGAGGGCGACGAGCGCGCCGACGAGCACCCCGCGGGTCGCACTGGAGAGGACGTACGCGCCGACCATCGAGGAGTACGACAGCGGCGAGGTCAGCGCCTCCTCGATGTAGCGGTTCCAGCGGCCGTGAAAGATAGAGAACGACGCGTTCTCGAAGGCGTTGGAGACGGCCCCGAGGACGATGAGCCCCGGGAGGATAAACAGGATGTACGGGACGCCCGCGATCTCGTTGATGCGCTCGCCGAGAATGACGCCGAACACGGAGAAGTACAGCACGTTCGTGATAAACGGCGGGACGAACGTGTTGCGCGGGCGGCGGACGAACCGGAGGACTTCGCGGCGAAGCAGGGCGTAAAAGCCGGTCACGTCGAGGCTCGTGAGGCTCATTGCTCGACCTCCGCGGTGGCGCGGCCCTCGCCCTGTCTCGTCATCTCGACGAACACCTCTTCGAGCGACGTGCGGGAGATTTCGAGGTCGACGATTTCGTGGCCCTGTCGGTCGAGCGCCTGCACCACGTCGGGGGCGACGAGACCGCCCTGCTGTGCCGTCACGACGAGGCGGGTGCCGTCGAGTTCGACGGCCTCGACGCGGTCGTCGTCGGCCGCGAAGTCGGGCACCGCCGTCGGCGGGTCGCGGAGTTGGACGATGATGTCGTCGGTGCCGCGGTCCATCAGTTCCTCGGGGCTGGCGACCTCGATGACGGAACCGGCGTCGAGGATGGCGACCTCGTCGCAGAGGCGTTCGGCCTCCTCGATGTAGTGGGTCGTGAGCAGGATGGTCGTCCCGCTGTCGTTGAGGTCGACGATGGTCTCCCACAGTTCGTGGCGCAGTTGCACGTCGACCCCGGCGGTCGGCTCGTCGAGGATGAGCAGGTCGGGGTCGGTGATGAGCGCCCGCGCGAGCATGAAGCGGCGTTTCATCCCGCCGGAGAGCCAGTCGAAGCGGGTGTCGCGCTTGTCGTAGATGCCGACGCGCTTGAGCACCTCGTCGGCGCGCTCGCGGGCCTCGTCGTGCGGAATCCCGTGGTAGCCCGCCTTGTGTTCGAGCACTTCGCGGATGGGGAAAAAGCGGTCCACGTTGAACTCCTGCGGCGCGAGGCCGATGCGGTCGCGGGCCTCGCGGTAGTCGTCTTCGACGTCGTAGCCGAAGACGCTCGCCTCGCCGCCGGTCTTGCGGACGAGGCCGACGAGGACGTTGATGAACGTCGTCTTGCCCGCCCCGTTCGGCCCCAACAGCCCGAAGAACGACCCCTCCGGAACGTCGAGGTCGACGCCGTCGAGGGCGCGGACGTCGCCGTAGGACTTCGTCAGGTCGCGTATCTCAATCGCGGATGCCATTCGTTGGTGCGTCGTCGGGCGTGGACGCGATTAAGCGTAGTGTCCGCGGAACGCCCCGTCACGAGGTGACACGACCGGTCGCCAACCGGAACCGACGCCGAGAACACTCGACTCGGCGACTCCATGGCAGGTTGTGACATATCAAATTAGGGCCTAATATGCGTCTGTACAGAAATAAGTCATTAACTAATATTATCATTATCAATCATTAACTATTAGTAGTTCTCGGCAGTCGAACCGGGTGAGGAGACAGCCGATGGTAGTATCCGAAGCACACCACGCATCCGACCGCTCGACGACCGCGACCCGCCCCGACCGCTACCGACCGCCGACACCACCGACGTAACCGATGACAGACCGCGACAACACGACCCGAACCGACACGACGACCCGCACGCCGACCACCCCTCGCTCGACGACGACTCGTCCTCGCGCCGCGCGGCGCGACCCCAACAACGAGGAGAACATGGACGCGCCGCTCGTCCCCTTCATCCAACGGCCGGGTGCGGACGACGAGCTGACGACGATTCGGCGCGAACTCGCCGCGCTCCGCGCCCAACTGAACCGCATCGAGCGAACGATGCAGTCCACCGACACCCAATGAACCCGACCGAACTCGACAGCGACGTCTTCGCACAGGATGTTGACAACCAGAAGGCCCGCGAACTGCGGGAGATGCTGAACACGCAGGACTTCGTGTTCGCCCCCGGCATGTACCACGCCCTCGACGCCCGCCTCGCCGAGATGACGGGCCACGACGCCGCCTACATGTCCGGCTACTCGACGGTCCTCGGGCAGTTCGGCTTCCCCGACTTGGAGATGGTCACGATGACCGAGATGGTCGAGAACGCAAAGCGCATGGTCGAGGCGACGAACCTGCCGGTCATCGCCGACTGCGACACGGGCTACGGCGGCGTCCACAACGTCCGCCGCGCCGTCCGCGAGTACGAGAAGGCCGGCGTCGCCGCCGTCCACATCGAAGACCAGACGACGCCCAAGCGCTGTGGCCACATCGCCGGCAAGCAAATCGTCTCCCGCGAGAAGGCCCGCGCCCGCTTCGAGGCGGCGGTCGACGCCAAGCAGTCGGAGGACACGGTCGTCATCGCCCGCACCGACGCCTACGGCTCCTCGAACGGCGACTGGGAGGAACACCTCGAACGCGGCCGCATCTACGCCGACGCCGGCGTCGACCTCGTCTGGCCCGAGATGCCGAACCCCTCGCGCGAGGACGCGGTCGACTACGCCGAGGAGATTCACGAGACCCATCCGGACCTGAAGCTCGCGTTCAACTACTCGTCGTCGTTCGCGTGGTCCGACGAGGAAGACCCGCTGACCTTCCAAGAGCTGGGCGACCTCGGCTACAAGTACATCTTCATCACGCTGTTCGGCCTTCACTCGGGCGCACACGCCGTCTACGAGGACTTCAAGAGGCTCGCCGAACAGGACGAAGAAGGCCAGTTCGACCTCGAACAGCGCTACCTCGACCACCCCACCGAGAGCCACCACGAACTCTCGTTCGTCTCGCGGTATCAGGACATCGAGACGCAGTTCGACCCCGAGGCGCGCCGGCGCATCGAGGAGTCCGAAGGGTTCAGCGAGGAGCAGGCCGACCCCATCACGAGCAACGACGATGACTGAGCGCAGACACGACCGCGAGTTCGTGCGGACGTTCTTCACCTCGCCGACGGCCGTCGAGGGCGAAGCCGACTCCGCGAAGATGCTCCGACGGGCGGCCGGCCTCCGCGGGATGCAAGCGCCCGACGTGTGGGTCCCCGACAACGAGGACGCCACCGCGCCGTCGATGCGCGACGAGGGGGCCGAGAACATCGTCGAAGTCGTCGCCGAACATGGCGCGGCGTTCCCCGGCGAGATTCACCCGCGGATAGTCTGGCACCGCGACAGCCCCGAGACCCGGTATCAGGGCTTCCAGCACATGCTCGACATCAGCGACCCCGAGCGGGGCGCGGTCGAGCACATCGACGGCTTCGTCATCCCCGAGGTCGGCGGCATCGACGACTGGAAGAAGGCCGACGAGTGGTTCACCATCGTCGAGAACGAACACGGCCTCGACGAGGGGAGCCTCGCCATGTCGGTCATCATCGAGAGCGGCGCGGCCGAACTCGCCATGGGCGACCTCCGCGACGAGATGGGCAAGCCGACGAACAACCTCGAACGGCTGTTCCTCCTCGTCGACGGCGAGGTCGACTACACGAAGGACATGCGGGCCATGACGCCAACCGGCGAACTGCCGGCGTGGCCGGAGCTTCGGCACAACACCTCCCGCGGGGCCAGCGCCGCCGGCTGTATCGCCGTGGACGGCCCCTACGACGACATCCGCGACGTGGAGGGCTACCGCGAGCGCATGACCGAGAATCAGGCGAAGGGGATGCTCGGCATCTGGTCGCTCACGCCCGGCCAAGTCGTCGAGGCAAACACCTCGCCGCTCCCGCCGAAGGCCGGCAGTTGGCTCCTCGACGCGGTCGGCGAGGCGGTCGAGCTCGCGTCCGAGGACGGCGTCGAGGTGTACGACGGCGACCGCCTCTCGCTCGAACCCACCGACGGCGGCTACGAACTCCGCGTCGGCGGCGACGCGCGGGAACTCACCGCCGACGAACTCCGCGAGGAACTGCTCGGCCTGACCTCGTACGTCCCGAGCATGGACGACATCGTCGACTCCATGGAGGAGTTCGAGGCGGCCAAGGAAGCCGGCCGCGGCGCGATTGCCATGACGCAGTCGGCGACGCTCCGCATCGGCGGCACCGAAATCGACATCGAAAAAGACCGGATGTGGGACGAGGCGACCTATCAGGCCGCGATGACGCCCATCAGCCTGTTCCAAGACGTGTACGAACACCGCCCGGACCAACACGAAGAACTGGAAGAACGCTACGGCGCGGGCGTCGTCGAGCGCGCGATGGAGGTGGGGCTCTGAGCGCGGCCACCAACCACAGGGGTTCCGCCGTCGGCCCCGGTTCCGGCTTGGTCAGACGACGGCGTCCGGTTTCGTAGCTCTGCGACGCGCTCGCCCGAACCGTGGGGGCGACGCGTCGCGTTCTTTTTGTGGTCCCGCGTGCGGTCCGTTCCGACTCGACAGGGCTCCGGCCGACGCTAGCCTCAAGTTCCGCCCGCGCGACTCGGCGCGTGTGGACGATTCGAGGGACACCCCGGCGACGACGGCGGCGGAACGCGGCGCTGACAGCGGCGATGGCGAAGCGCTGGAACCCGACGCAGTCGTCGACTTCGAGTCGGCGGGCGTCGGCGACGAGGAGACCCTCGCGCGGCTCCGCGCGGTGAGCTTCTACCTCGACGAGGCGTTCGAGATTCCGGGGACGAACTACCGCGTCGGCCTCGACCCGATACTGGGACTCGTGCCGGGAATCGGCGACGCGACGGCCTCGGCGCTCTCGGCGTACATCCTCGTCGAGGCCGCCATGCTCGGCGTGCCGCGGGCGACGGTCGCGCGGATGCTCGGCAACGTCGTCCTCGACGCGACCGTCGGCTCGCTCCCGCTCGTCGGCGACGTGTTCGACGCGGCGTGGAAGGCCAACGCCCGAAACGTCCGCCTGTTGGAGGCCCGGTACGACGACGCCTCCCCCACGGCCAAGGCGGCCGACCGGCGCTTCCTCCTGGCCGCGGTCGTCGCTATCGCCCTACTTCTCGTCGCGCTCGGCGCGGCCACGGCGCTCGTCGCCCTCTGGGTGCTCGGACAAGTCGGATTATTGTAATTACTCGATATACGAACTATGAGAACCCGTTGTGTGCGTCGTTATCGAGCCCCAAACTGTAAACTACAAGACATATATAGGAGCTTGCAAATCGTGGCGTATGGAACGACGTACTTTCCTCAAGAGCGTCGCCGCGACGGGAGCCCTCCTCACCACCGCCGGTTGTATGGGCGGTGGCTCCGAGTCACAGCCGACCTCGGGTAACGAGACGGGTAATGGCACCGCCGGGGAGACGACGACCGAGGCCGAGTCCGCCGAGGTTCCCGACCCCGAACTCGCCTTCCGCACGAACGGCGGCGTCCTCCGCGTCGTGCACATGGGCGGCGAGAAAATCACCGACGAGTCGACGAGCGAGGTCTACGTCGCCGTCGACGACGAGCGCGCCACGACGTGGGTCGACGACAGCGAAGAGACCGAAAACTTCCCCGTCTCGGTCGGTAACTTCCAGAAAATCGAGTCCGCGGAGACCGGTTCGACGGTCGAAGTCGTCTGGGTCGGCACCGGGGGTACCGAGGAAGTCCTCGCGACCCACGAAGTCGCCGCCGAGGAGACCGCGACCACGACGACGACCAACGAGACGACTACGACCACGACGACCAACGAGACGACTACGACCACGACGACCAACGAGACGGTCACGACCGCGAACGAAACCGCGACCGCGACGGCCACCGAGACGACGACGGCGAACGAGACGACCACGTCGTCCGGCAACGAGACCAGCAACTGAGACCGGCGCCCGGCGCGGACGCCGGCGTCGGACGCGACGGGGCTTTTTTCGACTCGAACGGGGTTCGACAGTCGCGCAGTCACGCTCGAAGCGACGGGGCCGCGAACCCCCGCGGGGTCGGCGGTGGAGCCGACTCAGTCGTCGGCCGGGAGGGCGTCCGGGTCGGTCGTCGGGTCGGACGCGACGAGGCCGGTGCGGACGCCGAGGCGGTGACCCAGCGGGCCGAGCGCGTCGCGCTTCATGAACGCGAAGCCGAGGAGGATGAGCGCGAAACCGGCGACGGTGACGGGACCGATGCGCTCGCCGAGGAACGCCCAGCCGGAAACGGCGGCGACGACCGGTGTGACGTAGTTGACGAGGCTGATTTCGACCGCGCCGATGCGGTCGAGCAGGACGAAGTAGGCGATGAAGCCGACGGCGCTACACAGCACGGCCAAGAACAGTAGCGCGGCGACGACGACCGGCGACCACGCCACGCTCGCGAGACCGGGTTCGCCGAGGACGGGGCTCGTGACGTGGAGCATGCCCGCGCCGAGGAGCATCATCCACGCCTGCATCGCGACGACCGGCGGGTTCCCGGGCAGTCGCTTGACGAGCACCGAGCCGAACGCCCACGCCGCGGCGGCGAGAAACAGCAGGACGACGCCGAGCAGTTGGCCGCCGACGGACCCGGACGCGAGGGCGATGAGTACCGTTCCGGCCAATCCCAGCAGGACGCCGAGGAAGCCGAACGCGTCGAGGCGCTCGTCGGGGAGCATCGGCCACGCGAAAAGCGGCGTGAGAACGGGCGCGAGGCTGATGACGATGGCCGAGACGCCGCTCGTCACGTACCGCTGGCCGGAGAACAGAAGCGAGAAGTGCGCGCCGATGAGGAGCGCGCCGCCGACGGAGACGACGAGCCACTCGTCGCGGCCGCGGGGTCGCCAGTCCTCCGCCGCGAGCAGGCCGTAGACGAACAGCACGACGCCGGCCACGTCGTACCGGAGGGCGGCGAACAGCACGGGCGGGAGGGCGTCGAGACCGACCTCGATAGCCATGAAAGAGGTCCCCCAGAGGACCGCGATGGTCGCGAACAGTGCGAGCGTCCGATTCGTTTGCGTATTGAGAGACACGAGATATCGACCGTGGACCCGGGCGTTGAAGCGGCTACCACGCCGCCGTACATCAAATTTCTCGGAGCCGAGATAGCACACCACTCGGGTCGTGTTGACAACCGCCTCGGCTCGACGAAACCCTGACGAGGCCGTCGGCGACGACGGGTCGCGCGGGGCCGACGCGACGACTGCGATGGCGACGCGGTGAGCCGGCGACGCGCCGAACAAAGTAAGCTAGTTACGCGCGCCCCGATAGAGACCGAACATGAGCATCCTTGAGGACGCGCGAGCGCTCGCCGAGAGCGGGCCGGTCTGCGACGCCTGTCTGGGCCGGGCCTTCGCCGAGCGCAGTTTCGGGCTGACGAACGCCGAGCGGGGCAAGTCGCTCCGGGTCGCCGCCGCCCTCGACGACGACGAGCCGTACGAGGCCGTCGACACCGAGGACTGCTGGGTCTGTGAGGGGGCCTGCGCCGAGTTCGACGACTGGGCGGAACGCTGTGCAGAGGCCATCGAGGACGTTGAGGTCGGGACGTATCAGGTCGGCACCCGCGCACCGCCGCTGGTCGAGGAGAACGAACTGCTCCTCCGCGAGGGCGCGGGCCTGCCCGAGGACGCCGGCGAACTGTTCAAATCCGAGTTCAACCGCGAGGTCGGAAAGCGCGTGGGCCGACTCACCGGCACCGAGGTGGACTTCACCCGCCCGGACGTGCAGTTCCTCCTCGACATCGAGGCCGACACCGTCGAGGCGCAACTCAACTCCGCGTTCGTCTACGGGCGCTACCGGAAGCTCGCCCGCGACATCCCGCAGACCGAGTGGCCCTGCCGCGAGTGCGACGGCTCGGGCTATAAGGGCAAAGAGCCCTGCGACTACTGCGGCGGCTCCGGCTACCTCTACGAGGACAGCGTCGAGGGCTTCGTCGCCCCCGTCGTGACGGACGTGATGGACGGCGTCGACGCGAAGTTCCACGGCGCGGGCCGCGAGGACGTGGACGCGCTCATGCTCGGTACGGGCCGACCGTTCGTGGTCGAAATCATGGAGCCGCGTCGCCGCACCATCGACGTGGAACAGCTCGAAGGCGACATCAACGCGATGGCCGAGGGCGAAATCGAAGTCGAGGGGCTTCGACTCGCCACCTACGACATGGTCGAGCGCGTGAAGAAACTCGACGCGAGCAAGGAGTACCGCGCCGCCGTCGAGTTCGACGACGACGTGACCGACGAGGAACTGCGGGCCGCGCTGGACGAACTCACCGGCGCGACCATCGAGCAGTACACCCCCCACCGCGTCGACCACCGTCGCGCGAGCATCACCCGCACCCGACACGTCTACGACGCCACCGGCGACCTCGAAGACGCGCGCCACGCGACCGTCGAAGTCCACGGCGAGGGCGGCCTCTACATCAAGGAACTCGTCTCCGGCGACGAGGGCCGAACCAACCCGAGCCTCGCCGGCATCCTCGACACCGGCGCGGTCGTCACCGCGCTCGACGTCATCGCGGTCGAAGGCGAGGACGAACCGTTCGAGGACGACGAGTTCTTCAAGGGCTGAAGCGAGACGCCGGCGAGCGTCGACGGGCGTCGGCGCGGACCGCAACCTCTAATTTTCCACCCCAAGACCCGACCAGATATGCACATCGGCGTCGACGAGGCCGGAAAGGGACCCGTGTTGGGTCCGATGGTCGCCGCGGCGGTCCGGGGGGAGCCCGACGCCCTTCCGGACGGAATCGCCGACTCGAAGCGACTCGCTCCCGAGCGTCGCGAGGAACTCGCCGCGACACTCCGAGAGCGCGACGACATCGAAGTCGGCGTCGCGTTCGTCGAACCCGAGACCATCGACGACCCCGAGACGGACATGAACCGACTGACCGTCCGCGCGCAGGTCGACGCCGCCGCCGACGTCGCCGTCGACGACGACGAACTCGTCTGCGACGCGGGCGACGTGAGCGAGTCGCGGTTCGGCCGGCGCGTCCGCGAGGGGCTTGCCGAGGCGGGCGTCTCGGTCGAGGTCCGCGCCCAGCACCGCGCGGACGACGAACACGCCATCGTCGGCGCGGCGAGCATCGTGGCGAAAGTCGAACGGGACCGGCGGGTCGAGGCGCTCGCCGCGGCGTACGGCGAGGTGGGGAGCGGCTACCCGAGCGACGGGACGACCCGCGAGTTCCTGCGGGAGTACGTCCGCGAACACGGCATCCTGCCGGACTGCGCGCGGAAGTCGTGGTCGACCTGCGCCGACCTCATGGCCGCGCACGAACAGTCGTCGCTGGGGGATTTCTGAGGCGGCGGGGAACCGGCGTTCGAAACAGTGGAGAGTCGGTAGTTCGAAGGCGAATCTCGGAGACGATTACCGCATCTCGGCGAGCGCGACGTACCCGCCTTCCTGAGCGGAGAGCCACGTCGTCAGCAACTCGTCATCTGTGAGTCCTGCGGGGAAGATGGTGCACTCGTCAGGCGCGTCGTCGTAGGGGGCGACGATGGCGACAAGCTCGTCGTCCGCGGAGTCGGAGCGCCGCGGGGCGTCTGACCGGGTCGTCATCGCGTCCGTGTCGTCGTGTCGAAGTGGCGTATCGTCCATGAGTGGAGTGCGTGTACCGTGATTACCGACGGGCGGCGGTTGCTTGGTTGCCGCTTCGCTCAATATTTTATAGGCAGTATATATTATTCTGTCGGCAAGTACGTCCCGCTGGGGACGAATGAAACCGTCGCTGTCTGCCGATTCTGAAATGGAAAACGCTCTGGGAGTCGGGGTGCTATCAACTGCGAGAATCGAGCGAACGGGCCGGGGGGCGAGAGCACCGGTTCGTGAGACGCGAATTGGAGCGGCGAACGAAAAGAGAAAGCGCGTCGGCCGAACTGAGGTCGGCCTCAGCGGTCCTCGGTCAGGAGGAGTCGGAGGATGTCACCGTACGCCGGGCGGGTGACGAGCACGCCGACGATGACGCCGAGGATAGTGAAGATGGCGAAGCCCTGGAGGTCGCCGAGCGAGAGCACGGCGAGCGGGCTCATGGCGATGATGGTCGTCGCGGCGGCCGCGCCGATGACCCAGAAGGCCCGGCGGAACCGCGACTGGAAGACCTTCCGCGACGTCACGGAGCCTTCGGCCATCACCTCGTCGGCGATGATGATGAGGTCGTCCACCCCGGTCCCGATGACGGCGATGAAGCCGGCGATGACAGAGAGGTCGAGCGGGTAGCCGATGGCGGCGGCGAACCCGAGGAGGATGTACACCTCGGAGAGGCCGGTGACAATCATCGGCAGGGCGACCTGCGGTTTGCCGTAGCGGATGAAGACGACGCCGGCGACCGCGAGGACCGCGATGATACCCGTGATGAGCGAATCGAACTTGAAGCTCTCACCCTGACTCGGGGAGATGTACGAGGAGGTGCCGCTGTCCTCACCCGAGAGGTCGAGGCGGGCCGGGAGCGCGCCGGCGCGGAGGTTGATGGCGATGTCCTGTGCCTCGGAGGTGTTGCGCGTCTGGAGCTGGAAGCTCGGCGCGTCGGCCCACTCGCCCGCCCGCATGGTGTCTGCGAGCCCGCCGCTCATGCCGAAGGCGTTGACGACGTCGCCGTTGACGACGAGCAGGAGACAGCCCTCGGTCGTGTTCTCGCCGCCGTCTTCCATGTAGGTACACCGCGTCCCGCCGGGTTGGGCGAGGCCGGTGTCCTGAACCGCCGTCTGGAACTCCGACGCTGGCTCGTCGCGGACGGAGACGGGGACGAACGCCCCGCTCCCCGTCTGGGACTCCTGTGCGGTCCCGATGGAGGTGAAGTCGGCCTGCGTCAGGACGGCCTCGCGCGTCTCGTAGACCCGCGACCCGTTGTCCGTGCCGGTCGGGTGGTAGATGTCTATCTGGACCGTCCCGCGCTCACCGACGAGGTCGACGACGTCGGACTGGTCGCGGTTCGGGACCTCGACGAGGATGAAGTGCTCGCTCGTCGCCGTGGTCACCTGCTGGACCGTCCCGCCGGAGAGACCGGCCTCGTTAATCTTCGACTGGAGGACGCGGACCGTCTCCTCGCGGGTCGTCGCGGTGACGCCGTCTCTGACCTCGCCGTGGCCGTAGCCCGCGGCGTCGAGCGCGGCGCTCAGGTCGTCGGTCGTGACGTTCTCGATGGTCACTTCGACCGTGTTGGACTCCGCGCCCGTGCGGGCGATGACGTCCGCGGCGTCGGCGCCCGCTATCTGGGCGGCGACCTGCCGTTCGACGACGCGCTCGGAGTCGCCCTCGAACTCGACGTCTTCGGCGGTGACGCCGACGAGCGGCGCGCGGATACGCGTCCCGCCGTCGAGTTGGAGACCGAACTGGAGGTTCGTCGCGCTGTCGGCCTCACTTGCGGACTGGGCCCCCATCGTCGGCGAGAAGAGGGCGAACGTCGAAAGCAGGATGGCCACGACGAGGAAGATGACCCGCCAGTTGTCGCGGAGCGTGCTCATCGGGCCACCCCCTCGAACTTGTACCAGCGAAGGAGGGTCACGTTCAGCATGTAGGTGTTCATCAGGTCGGCGGTGAGGCCGAACACGAGGACCGTGCCGATGGCGGCGAGCAGTTGAATCCCGAACAGCGTCGCCGTGATGGTCATGACGATCATCGCCGCGATGGACGTGAGCGTCATGGTCACGCCGGTCCGCATGGCGCGCGCGGTCGACTCGTAGAAGTCACCGGAGCGCCGGAGGACGTGGTTGTTCAGGAGGATGTCCGAGTCCACCGAGTACCCGATGAGCATCAGGAGGGCCGCGACGGTCCCCAGCGACAGTTCGATGCCGAAGAGGTTCATCAGCGCCACCGGGATGACGATGTCGGAGAACGCCGAGAGGACGACCGCGATGGAGGGGACGAACGAGCGGAACATGGCGAACACGAGGACGCTCATGCCCGCGAAGGCGACCGCGAGGCCGCCGAGAGCGAGCAGTTGTGTCTCGCCGCCGAAGTTGGCCGACACGGCGTCGATAGACCTGACTTCGAAGCCGGCGTCTTCGGCCTGCGTCTGGAGTTCGCTCGACGTCGCGCTCCCCGACTGGAACGTCACGACGTACGTCCCGTCGGCCGCGACGGAGCGAATCGACTCGGGCTGGCTATCGAAGGCCGCGGTGACCTCGCTTTGCGGGGCATCCGTTGCGATGCGGAGTTCGGTACCGCCGGTGAAGTCGACGCCCGGATTCACCGGCGCACCAGTCGCGACGTACCACCCTCCGATGACCAGTAAGGCCACCGCGAGGACCGCGAGGGGGACGGCCGCGAGTTGGCGATTCGTGTACCGGGTGTAGTCTACCTCCGGTACCGTAAACTCAACCATGGGTTGCGGTCCTGAGCGGTGCGGAATAAGGTTTCTTATCCGCGGACGGTCTCGGTCGCCGAGCGGTCTGACGAGCGCCCGACGAACCCGCGACAGGCCCATAGTCGTTGGCCGACAATCGTGAACGATGACGACCGACCAGACGGCGACCCGCGTGGTCGTCTCCTTCCCCGACCAACTCAGCGCGTGGGGCCGCGACCAACTGACCGCCGACCGCTTCGTGAACTACCTGCGACGAGTCCACGAGGACGCCGAGCCGGGCGACGAATGGGAGGAGTTCCTCGACGTGGGCTGTTGCGGCGACTCGCTGACACTGACGCTCCGCGTGGAGGAACTCGAGCCGGCGGACGCGACCCGCATCGGCGAGGAGACGACAGTCGAGTTCGTCGAGCGCGAGGGGAGCGTCCACGGCGGGTGGTGCGTCCAGAGCGCGGACGGGCCCGTCTCCTCGACCGGGAAACAGCGGTAGGACGCGACACGAAAACGCGGATAAAAAGCGCCCTGTCAGGGCATGTAGCGGACAGCAACGACGCCCGGTTGCGAGCGGATTTCGACGCGGTTCACGTCGAGTCTGGCGGCCCGCGAGAGCAGTCCCTCGCGGTCCGAGAGGATGTCGTCGACGGCCTGTTCGGTCGTGTCGTCGGGGACCGACAGGACGTGAATCTCGCCGGTCCCGGCGCGTTCCTCGCGGACGAGTTCGCCGTCGGGGTTGTCGGCGGCGATATCGCGGGAGTTTGTCGTCGGCGACTCGGTGGAGCGCTCGACGGAGACGGTCCAGCGCGACTCGACTTCGACGAGTTGCCACGAGACGTTCATCGGCGGG
>Ga0207720_100221_pt1 | contig 50153 bp, 43 predicted proteins | sample A23P2SouthBayCA_2_FD_187751 | JGI IMG/M metagenome (GOLD analysis project Ga0207720, IMG submission 187751) | Aerobic enrichment media microbial communities from Eden Landing Ponds, California, USA - A23 E3 (2) (SPAdes) | ecosystem: Environmental > Aquatic > Marine > Unclassified | place... | reverse complement strand
CAGCGATCCGCTAACCCCCAGCGACACACTTGATTCACCATTGAGAGACCATTCATGAGACTGCTACGAAATCGGTCTGACGGCAAATCGCTATCCAACTACCATTAGACCATCCAGATGGTTTTTCTCTTTTAGGATTATCGCGACATAGAACCAAACCATTCAGATAGGATAATCGGTTAGGCCAACTCATTAGCCCATCTATAAAACTTCATTTTACGAGAGGCGTGTTAGTCAGTTTCAGATGCGGTCTGTTCTACATATGAGTGCTCAAAGAGGCAGCAGAAGCAGTCTTGGAACAGTATTCGGGAAGTCAGTTGGACAGAGACCCGTCAATTGAAGCCACCATGATCTATGCCGGCGTCTAGGTAAAGAGGTATATTTAGGTAGGCTAATCGGTTAGGCCAATCAATAAACCCACCTGGGGAGACTAGCGAAAAACTATAATCAATCAGTTCATCCGATAATACATGCTTACTTATGCCACGTATTCGGAGGCTGGCGGCGTTGGAAAGACAACACTTGCTGCATCGCTCGCTGACGAACACACCCGCGTCGGTCGCGATGTCCTAACAGTCGACCTAGATCCACAGTACGGATCGCTGACTCACTTACTCGGTGTCGATGCCCCACGCGACAATGGCGATGCAGACAATTTGGCTCGCCATTTGATCGACCGGCCGAAAGGAGACTTCAACGAACTCATCCTCGAGACTGATTTCGGATTCGATGTCGTCCCAAGCCACAACATGATGGAGCGACTCGGTGATCTCCTGACTCGAGCCGAGCAGATGGCCGCCGATCTCGACGAGGACTTTGATCCAACCGACCAGCTGCGACGTGTCCTCCTCGAAGCTGGCGTCCCCAGCGAGTATGACACAATCATCATCGATCCGCCAGCAACTGCGGGACCTCACCTCTACAACGCAGTGAACGCGACACGATCGCTAGTGATCCCGATCGAACCGACGGGGAAAGGGATGCAAAGTATCTACGGCCTCGAAGAACTCGTCGACGGCCTTGAAGGCACCATCTCGAACGGCGATGAGCAGGTCGAGATCGGAGTCCTCGCGGGAGTCCCGAACGGCATCGGTCGAACAAGTGACCAACAGGAGTACCTCGAGGAAATCCGTAACCGGGGCTATCCAGCACCGGTCGCGATTCGTACTCGGGAGTCGCTATTCCAAGGCTGCTGGAAAGAGCAGTGTACTCCTCGCTACTACGTTGAGCACCACCGTGATCGAAAACGTGACCATGAGATGGAGACGCTCGAGAAGTTAGAGGAACTGGCTGCAGAGATCACAGAGGTCGGTGAACGATGAAGAAAGGTGCTGGAAGCGATCCGTTCGGTATCGACGACGACACTGGTGACCAAGACGCTGAGGACGACGTCGATGATGCGGTTGACGATGTCCTCGAGGAGGAACCCGAGAACGAAACGATCACTGACGACGCCGCTATCGAGGAAGTAGCCGAGACTGTTAACGACGGGGTCGCGCCAGATCTCCCTCAGTCAGGCCGTAATGATGGCGGCGTTCCTTGGGTCTATACGCGGGATAACGTCAAGCAGGACCGAGATATGGTCCAGTTCTATCTTCGTAGCGGCGTCCAGGATGTCGAGAGAAAACTCGTTGACGCGGTCGAAGACGAACTCGGGACCAGCGTCTCAAAGACGGACGTTCGAGAGGCTGCGTATGTCGCTGCAATGCGACGGCCAGAAATCGTTGCTGAAGAACTCGAACGCTGGGGTTTCGAGACCGAGTAAGGATTTGGAGAGTCAGTCAGCACGGCGTTAGTTTTTGGTGACAAATTGAACAATACTATAGATGTTCAAGGCGAATACCTCCTCCTTTCGGCGAGACGCGAGTGTTCCGACTCGTTGGGTCAGAACCGAGCGTCGAACAGGCAGGGGATGAAGCCGACCAGTGGGAAACACACCACTATTCTGACTGCCTGCACCGAGTTTCCGACGCTGATGTTTAAGTGACAGGCAACCCTCCTGTAGATCAGGAATCGGTCGGAACGGAGCGGATTCCGAACCGTCCTTCGGAGGCAGCCTGTCTGCCCACAAAATAAGACAGTATCCGAAAGAACAGTTGGCGAACGGTACATCCTTGAAGGGTGTGCCAATGTGCCGACTGCTGAAAGCAGCTACAAGATACCCCCGAGTCTGCTGACGCCTGCGGGAGACCTCGTGGCACAAATAACACAGAGACTCCGTACACGGTCGAGGATAGGGGTAACGGCCACTTGGCATGGCCAGCAGTCCACCACATCGATGCCGTGGGACTACCCGTGCCCGAAAGATATGGTAGTCCAGTAAGTGGACTGCAAACCTGAAACTCCCACCGCTCGGGATTCCTCCGCGTTCACGCAGAGGAGGATATCAACCTATTTTCGCGCTCTCAAGATTCGCGTATCGTTTGTCAGTCTAACTTCGTGGTTCAAGAGGGAACACCTCGAGTTCACGAGTTCGACGCCACACGAATCAGTAGCCGATCCTAGGAGCAGCCATAGTGAAACCCATACGGATTTTCATTCGGATATTGGACCTCTGTAATCCCACTTGAGGCTATCACCCTTACGACTGACAACATACTTGTACGGGCCATGTAGTTTGCCGCGCTGACATTTGCAGTTGTCTTTGCCACAGCTTACCTTCTTGATCACTACGGTCCCTTCGCTCGATTCTTTGACGGCTTCGATCGACTCGTCCTCTCCGGCGTCAATGTCCTCGGTGGCGATGTCCCGTCGATATGCGAGCAGTTCGTTGATCCAGTCTTGGAGAGCCTGCAAACTCTCGTCGTCTTGCTTCGGGACACCCTCAGCGAGGTACTGTGGAAGGGAATCGGGAGCCTCGGGACGAGTTGGCATTGTCTTACCAAACAACAGAGTCAGTATCAGAATAAATGTTTGGTAAGACTGTGTCTTACCCCTCCGCTATTTCCGAAGCAATCGGCACTGAGACCACCTCAGGCCAGAGATTATTGAAGAATCTGATTGCATCGGAGATAGCGGTTTGTCTATAATACACACCATTGTTTCCGAAGCTATAGACAGAGGAGCCTCAACCCCTCCACCAGTTCCGAAGCTTCGCGTAAGTTGCCGTGAGAATCTGTAAGTCGAATGTTAGCGGTGACGGTGAGGGTGCTGTATCCTCAATCTCAAGAAGCTGTGGAAGGCAGTGAGTAGGGCAGAGTAGTTCACCTGGGATACTCATTGAGAAGACCGGAACAGATCCGCAGTGGGTGAAAGGAGGACAACCCTCCACCGTTTCCGGAGCTTTTGCTAAGGGAGCGTTCCGAGAACCCTCACCCCACTGTTTCCGAAGCTATCTCAAACAAAGGAGGTGGTAGTACTAGAAAAGAGGTTTATATTACCGGGAGATCCTATGATCCACACATCGTGAATTACTAGAAAACAACATATAATATATCTATAACGTAGTTGATCTGGCAGTGCGGTTACTATTTTACTTACTTTTATTTAAATCTTGTTCTTCCAATAGACCCTCTCGAAAAGAGGGGATCTCTTTTCAAACGAAAGCTCCGGAAACAGTGGAGTGAGGGTGTATTATAAAGAACGGAAGCTTAGGAAATGGTGGTGTGGGATTGTTTTATAAGTGTCTGAGCTTAGGACGCTTCGGAAGCTAAGGAAGCGGTGGCTTTATCATGTCATGTTGTATTATAATCTCTCATGGGAATGTTCCAGCGGGATCGTCAAGTGTTCGCGGATGCCGAACCACTTGACGACTCGTATGAGCCTGAGGATATCCGTGAACGGGACGTGGAACTCGAGAAATACCAACGAGCTCTCCAACCCATCATCGATAACCGCCCGACATCGAACATTTTCCTGTACGGGAAGACGGGAACGGGAAAAACCGTCGCGACGAAATTCATGCTATCGCACTTGGAGAACGATGCTGCCGAGTATGATGATGTTGATCTCTCAACCGTCTGGGTCAGCTGTGAGAACCTTTCCTCGTCTTACCAGGTCGCAGTCGCACTCGTAAACGAGCTTCGTGAAAGCCAGAACAGAGATCGCATCAGTACTACCGGCTATTCCCAGCAACGTGTATTCGATATCCTCTACGAAGAACTCGATGCACTCGGTGGTACTGTTGTGATTGTCCTTGACGAGATCGACAACATCGGTGACTCCGATGATATTCTCTATGGACTTCCTCGAGCGCGGTCGAACGGTTATGTCGGCAACGTTCGCCCTGTGATCGTCGGTATCAGCAATGACTTCCAGTTCCGGGATAATCTCTCGCCGAAGGTCAAGGACACACTCGCTGAAAAAGAAATCCTCTTTCCGCCATACGACGCGAACCAACTGCGCTCGATTCTCGAACCACGCGCTGAAAAAGCGTTCTATGATGACATCCTCGATGGAGACGTGGTTCCGCTCTGTGCAGCCTTTGCCGCTCAGGACACGGGATCGGCCCGACAGTCGATCCGTCTACTTCGTGAAGCTGGAGAACTGGCTCAGGCTGAAGATGCCGATATTGTGACTGAGGAGCACGTCCGGGATGCTCAAGACGAACTCGAGAAGAACCAACTCTATGAAGGGATGCAAGAACTCACGACACAGGGGCACGCAGTCCTCTGTGCACTCGCTTATCGTCAGGCACTCAACGAAGTTCCTGTCCGATCTCGCGATCTTTACGAACGGTATGTGAAGATATGTGATAGACTTGATGCTGATAGTGTGAGCGAACGGCGTGTTCGCGATCACCTTTCAGATATGAATATGCTTGGCCTCATCAACGTCTATGAACGGAACGAAGGGCTCTCAGCCGGTCGTTATCACGAGTATGAGCTTGATGTCCCGTTAAACGCAGTTCTCGAGGTTCTTCTCTCGACGAACCGGTTTGAAGAGGTGGCAGACATCATTCAGTCGATGGCTAATGACAACAATCTTCTTCAGTCAGATATCTCTGATTATTGAGTCTGGGGCTTCGGTGATTGGAACAGTTCGGTAGTCGCTGAAAGCTCCGGAAACGACGGAGGGTCTGGAAATCGCGGAGAGAGCTCCATTACGAATTGCGGTGGTTCACAAAGGCTGCTCGTGTATATCTGTGCCGTACTTGAGTGCACTTCATAAACAACTCTAGTAATAATTCTGCTCGGAAAAACTCAACCATCACTAATATTGCTCAGTCTCGTGACCATTGAACAAACAGATTGCATCGGCGATCGTTGTTTCGTCCAAATATCCCCTCCACCGTTTCCGAAGCTATAGATGGATGTTTATCAACCTTGTTACATTTTCCGAAGCTTGACCGTGGTTGTCGGCAGCCCTTCGCAGTGGTGTGATGAGCACTAATCTATTTCATTGATAGTTCGCCAAGCATCAAACGTGAACCACGCTGAACGAACCGCATTCCAGTGCTTCAAATGGCATTATATCGCCTCTGAGTCCATGTTCTGGGCTTTCTTCTATACTGCCTGTAGATCCGGAGTGTTTGATATCATCGTTCGAGTACCTCAACATCTGGATTTGTACCCGTTGATCCGGCGACCGCTTTCGCACGCTCGAGTTCACGGAGCTCTCGCTGAGCCTGGCGTTCGAGCAGTTCGGCTCTCCGACAACGTTCACGAGCGACGTCGTCGACACCGTCCTCGTCACCAGTTGTCGAGGAGAATCACGATCACTGAGACCGACAATGGAACTCAGGCTTCAGGCCAACTCAGTGGAAGATGCCTTGTGAGGTACTGAATATTTGTTTGTCCGAACGGTCAGAAGCTGCGGCAGCTACTTATCATCTGGCTCCCGCAACATATCGAGACGCTCGTTCTTACTCAAGTGGGCGGTCTCGACGAGTACTCCGCCGAAGTAAAGTTGGTACGGCGCCAATATATACGCCCTGATCGTGAGCAAGTGCTGTCGGAATCGGTTCGTGGCTGACGTCGAGATTTTTTCCCAGCGTTCAATATATGGTTCTGGCGCGACGGCGCTGGGACCATGTCCTGGAATCGGATTGGGTTTCGCGCGGGCACGAAGGTCATAAACACGATAGATCGCATGTCGGAGCGTCCTTCGGCCGACGATGTTAGCAGCTTCTTGATCGGCCTCGCATTCGCTCTGCCGGTAATCATGGAAGGCGGCGAGCGCGTTAGCCCCGCCCACAAACATAGAGAATACCAGTGCGCCGCCTAGACTCCGCTCCCGAATGTGGTACTCTTCATGGAGTAACAACCCCTTCAGTTTATCCTTCTCACACTTGTCGATAGCGATGTCACTCACGAAGATGTAGTTTCGCAGGCCGTAGACGGTAAGTGGGCGGAAATCAGGGTAGCTGTTGCGGTCGATGCGACGGACCTGAATGTCGTCCCCGACCATCTCCTGCACATCTTCGTCTGCAGGTGATGAGTTCAACAGTAGTTGGATCACCTGATATGGCCGTTTGACGATTTGCGTGACAGTTCCGAATGCGACGAAGGCGAAAGGCCAGAGCACTATGAGCAGCAATCCGATACTGACCATACGGGTGGGAACTACTGGGACGTCGGCTGCAATGTAATCGAGCGTCCAGTACATTCCCGAGAGGAACTCCAGAGGGGACACACGGAGTCCGATCGGGAGGAACTCAAGTAGCGGTTGGAGTGTCCAGTTTGGAAGATGGTACGTCCCAGTGATACCGAAGGCAACGATACCGAATGCGATGACAGTGCCAGCATAGAGGACAGCGTTCAATCCAAGAAGTAGTCCGAACATGACCCACCATTGACGCCGTGACTTGAAGGCTCCAAGCCGGAACTGGTGAAACGATTCGATATCCGATTTACATCCGGAAACCCAGGTGACAGCGTGGATGATTGGGACGAGTAGAATGAAATAAATTAGTGGTTCAAATGCATCGGTTGTCGCTGCGAGAATGACTTCTGGTGTTGGATCTCCCTCGAACCCACCGACCCTGTTTGAGAGCGCTGACGCCGTCGCGCGGTCCGTTTCGCCAGCGGCATACTCGCTTAAGGATTCTCCGAGGTTGTTAATGTACCCGGAGAGAATCACCAGCGGGAAGAACAATATTAATGATCCGGCAGCCGAGGCGATGAACGAGAACGGGATTTTCAAGACTCTTTTACCCAGACCTGACTGGACAAATGGGAGCCCGTCCATCAGGTAGAGAAGTACAATACCGATAATCGACATGAACCCAATGCTTGCTATTGTAACGGTGGTCCCAAAAGACACAACACTAGCACTCCATGTTATCACGGAGACTAAGCCAAGAATAAGAAAAACTCCGACCAGCCCATTCGTGTTTTCGTAATCAATCTCGGCACACGCCTGTACAGGGCGGTCGGTATATTTCCCGTCTATAATGGTAGCTGCGCCTAAGTAAAGAAAAATTGAAAAGTCCGATTGAACGAGGATGGGTGACAGCACCACGAGGATGAGCAAGATTAGTCGGACGTAGGCGGACCACCGGAGGACGATTTCCAGTCCCTCATCAGTTGGGCGGAGATAGTACCTTTGGATAGCGTATTTCTTGTGCAACCACTGGTCTGCCTCGCCTGACTTTGCCTGTGGGAATTTTTTATCAAGTTGATCTTGAAGTTCGTTCAGAGGGACACCTGTTCTCCAGCGGAGACGATGCGAGATGAACGGCTTGAATAGACGCAAGTATAGCCATTGCAGCCATTTTCTCGGATCCATATGGTTATGCGTCAGATTATCTCACAAAAGCATATCGGTTACGATGACAGTTCAAGCCGACACAATATTAAACTGCCATGACTGACACCTTTTGGTAGGGAAGCAGCACTATGAACTCATATGAAACTCGGGAGGTTTTGGCTGACGGGTCGGGGAGACGGAACGGACAGTCACCTCCGAATGGCGGTGGGAACGATCCCACAGAAGGGAGCGGCGTTGGCAGCGGTGATGAATCTCCATGGCCGTTAAAGGAGCCACGAGAGGTGCTTTCTGACCGAAAGCTGCGACTCCCGTCGATTGCTGAAGAGCGGATCGCTGGGGATGGTGAGGCCCCCCGTGTTGCGTGGAACTACGACCCAGACTCGCAATACGTCTTCATCTCTCAAACTCCCGCACGGAAGAAGGGATATGCGTTCGCCAAAATGACCCGCGTCTTCGACGCTGGCGGCGAGTGGCCGAAAGTTCGTGCGCCTAACCAGCTTCCAGATCCCATCCGAGAGCGTTTTGAGGTGCCAGGAATTCATATGGTATATTTGGCCAGCGAGGAAATGCTAACCGATGAAAATCCTTCGGCGTGGATCCTTTCTTGGACACAGTTGATGAGTATCCTTCCTAACGAAGATAGAGACGATGACGTTAAGTCACTCATCACTAGAAACCCTGGGTTCATGCCGTCGTCGCCCTTCTAAGCCACCGACACTGGCGGTAGCATAATCTCGTTTCTAGTGGAGTAATTGCTGTTTTGAGGCTTTCACAGAAAAGTTGACACACCAGTGAGCGGGGGAGTGGCAAATGGATCATGAGCGCCCCAATACGCAGAATCATCCTACCTTCGCAAAGCGTATGTGTTTAGCCCGAGCTGATTTCGGTACTGTCTCGTAGGAAGCGTTCAACGGACGCGACATGAACAGGCAGCAGACATCGGATACGACTCTCAGGGATGGGCTCCGCAGCGGAGCCCATCCCGTTGCCTCTGCTGTCATACCTGGTTGGTGGAGTCTGTGAACGCAGACGATTTCACCAAAGAAGATCTATTTTCTCGGTTGCTTCAGCTTGAGCAGCGGGTCGAAGAATTTGAGCAAGAAAACAAGCGGAAGGACAAGAAGATCGATCAGTTGCAAGAGCAACTTGACCAGAAAGACGAGCGGATAGAATAACTCGAAACACGTCTTCGTAAATACGAAAATCCGCATACACCGCCCAGTAAGCGACGGTCGGGGACTGACGAGTCCCAGACCTCGCAGGACGACGAAGACGAGAATGTTCGAACCGACGGCGGCACTCCTGGACGGAAGGACGGCCATGATCCAGAGTGGCGTGTAACAGCTGGTCCCGACAAGAGATCGAAGTCACCCGTGACTGTTGTCCCGAATGTGGCGAACACTTCGACGAGCCGGTGGGCGTCAGCCTCCGACTCGTCGAGGAGGCTCCTGATCCGCAGCCTCCTGAAGTCACCCAGTACAATCGCCACTGTACCAGTGCGACTCTTGTGGACGTCGTTCGCGAGTTGGCCCCCGATGCCGAGAGAAGTCCCGAGGACATTGAGAGCGCTACCTCGCGCAACCTCGGCTTCATGCCCTCCTCACCGTTCTGAGAGCCGGTTTCCACCCGACAGTTGCCGGATTTCTACTGGCAGAAAAGATTTGTCGACCGGAACAGATTCTACCACTCAAAAAATACAAAAATATTGATATGTTGCACCCGTATCGAAGAGTGAGGACGCCGGGGGCGCAGGGCACCACAGGCCACTGCGCGCTCACGTCACTCGTACCCCAGTCATGTCCGAAACAAATACGGTCACGATGCCAGAGAACAGCGCGGAAGATACTCTCACGGAGACGCCGACGGTGCTCGTCTGTGCCGGCGACGGCGGTATCGAAAAAGGGAGAGCGGTCCTCTCGCTCGCCGAACAGGAGGGCATCGCAGAGCGCGTGAAGATGATCGCCATTAACTCGGGTTCCGGGAAATTCGAGGGCCTTGACGATGACATCGAGACGGTCACCCTTCGGTCGCCCGATCGGCGTTTCCACGACCACGACAAGAACCAGCGTCACTACCTCAAGCCATCCGACAGCATTTCGGGGGCCCACGGCACACAGCGGAACCGCCGTATCGGACGATACTACCTCGACAATCCCGAGCGGATTGGCAGCCACCACGACCAGATTCGGCGCACGATCGTTGATTTCGTAGAGCAGCTTCAGGACGATCCCGCCGTCGACGGCCCGCAGGCGGTCAACGTCTTCCAGCTCGTCGGTGCCGGCGGCGGCACCGGATCGGGCGTCATGCCTCTCGTGACGGGACTGCTGTACAATGTCCTCGGAGAACTTGAGGAAGACCTCCATCCAGGGTTCGAGCAGTGGGCGATCTGCAGTCTCGCGAGTACCGAGAACTTCGACGGTGGTGGCGACACGCCCGACGTTCACTGGCGCTATCCCGCCAACTCCCTAGCACTGCTCGACGAGCTGCGTGCCATCACTGGCTACGACGACATCGAGTATCCGCTCCGGATTCCGCTACTCTCGTCGAAGGACCGATCGAACAACCGCCGGTCGGCCTACACCATCGACGAGAACCCTTTCTCTGGGGTGTTCCTGCTCCGGTACAACCAGGACGAGGCCGAGGATCGCATCTATCGCAAGGGAATCGGTCGTACCACGGCTCGGCTCGTCCTTGAATGGATGCGCAAGGAACAGGATCAGTTCGCGGGCATCGAGAACGAGGTGAAAGCTCTGACGAACACGTTCTTCGAGGTCCGCGGCGCCAGCTTCGAGGCCCCCAACGATCGCCTCCAGCGGTTGCTTAACGCCAAGCGTGAGTACCAGTCAGCAAAAGAGGCTGCCGAACGCATGCAGCGGGACCTAGAGGACCTCGAGGCAGCCAACGAGCAGTTGGACGCAGCCCTCGATGCCGACGCGCTCGTGCGGGGTTCCACCCTTGTTCCTGCGGATGCCGCCGAACAGGCCGACGAGGACGTAGAGCCTGTCCCCGAGGTAATGGTCACCGCGTTCAAACGTGCCGAACAGGTCGCCGGCAACATCTCTCCGCTTTCAGCCCGTGTGGACGTGATCAAGGAGAAACTCGCTGACCTCCAAGATCGGCGCTCGCATTCCTTCCACGGGCGTGTCGACGGTGACACCGTCCAGCGCGCGGTGTTCATGTCGGCCGTGCTCGCCGAGGTGACCTCAGCGCTTCGAAACCACCGCTTCGACACGCTCGTGCACGAGTTCGTCGAGCGCCACGAGTCGACGATCACGGACTTCGACGCGTCCTTCGATCCCACGGCAGACCCGAAAGATCAGTTCCTCCAGACGATCGAGCCGATGCTCAGCGAGCGAATCGAGACGCTATCGAGCGAGCTCGACGGGATGGGGCTCACCGGGCGGTTCACGGACCGCGAGACCTATACCTCGAAGAAGGAGTCCCTCGAGCAACTGCGGTCGACCCTCGACAAACTGCGGCGTGCCCTCGATGAGCGCGATCAGATCGCTCAGCTCGCCGAGGAAATCGAGAACGAGCGCGACGCGGCCTACGGGGAACTTGAAGTCCAGTGCGAGACTCTGATCGCTGAGAAGAACGACACGAAGAGCGAACTCAAAACGATCAGGCAGCGCGCGGAGGCGTCGCGTGAGTCCGTTGAGCGTCATAAAGAGGCGATCCAAAACGCGCCGCTCGGCCGTTTTGTCACGCTGCCAGTCGAATCAGGAGCGGAGCTAAAGGAAGATCATCTCGCTGAAGACCCCGGGATCACGGCGCTCATCAAGAAAGGGATCCTTGATCGAGAGGGGGCTGCAAATCGACTTCAGGAGACTCTCTACGATCATGAGGACGGCGTGCTAGGTGCCTGTTTGGAGACCCGCGGGAAGTCGCGATCGCCGAGCCAGGGGCGCCCCGTGGTCTTCTGTACCGAGGAAACGCGAGACCTAGTATGGGAGGATGCACCGTCGGGCACGCCACCGAAGACCATCGCCACGGACGAATTCGCCAAGCAACCGGAGACGGTGCGCTGCAACGACGACCACCGCATCGGGATGCTGGCTGTCTACGGTGGACTGTCACTCGATAACTTCGATCACGGGCACCTCCGCGACTCTCTGTTTCGTGGTCGAGCGACGCTCTGGGGCGAGCCGATCGATCTTGAAGATTGTTACGCGTATCCCGAGATTCTCCCCATGGACCACCCGGTGTCTATGCGGAGCCAAGTCGACGATGTTGATCTGGCACAGTGGGGTGAGGACGATGACTAAGCGTAGCCTCCTCGTGGGCGCACTCCTAGCGATCATCATCGCGGCTGCAGTCGCGGGGCCGGTGACTGGTGCCGACGCGAACGAGCCATCCCCTCCTGTGACGGTTGAGCGAACCTTCGTCGGAACGAGTTCGGACAGCCAGCACGCCGTCGCGGTGACAGTGACGATCGCTCCGACTGAGCAGACTGGGGCGATCAACAACACGGTAGTCACGACCCGCTCCGAGGAAGCGGCGTTCATCGCTCCGTCGAGCATCTCGACGAGCGAGACCACGGGTGGCAATCAAGTGATCACACAGCGCCGAACGCGGCCAGCGATGTTCGATCTCGAGCGGCTGGAGCCGGGCGAAAGTGCCTCGATCTCTTTCCGGGTATACCCGAAAGCGGTGTTCCCGTCCGGTGAAACGCTCGCGACCGTCGCTATCGAGACCCAGTTTATGCAGACTAAGCGCGTCGTCTCCGAGACGACGGCCATCGAGCCCACGGTGAACGCGAGCCAGGCCAGCTACACCGTTGAGCCGCCCGTCTCGCCGCTGGTGAGTGCTGGTGGTGGTGCTGTGTTCGCTACGCTCGTCACCGTTAGTGCCGCGTTTCTCTACCGCCGCAGACGGCGGCAAACGCTTCGTGGCATCCTCCAGTCCGCCAAGGAGCAGTCGGCCAGCATGGGGACAGAGCAGGCCATCGACAAGGCCCTCAACCGCCTCGGTGGCAGCACGACCACCACGGACGAGATCAGCACGACCACCGACGAGCCCGACAACGAGTCACCGACCTTCGACTTCGATGACTGAGCAACTCGGTCGACTACCGCTACGACTCGTCATCCGAAGTTCCCGTGGATTGAGTATTGAATCAAATCGCGAACAGGAGAACAACCGATGACGGACTGTGAGGCCCATCTCCGGTACGGAATGTCCATCCACATGGTGCTCGTCGCCATCATGACTCTCGGCTACGTCGGTGGTGTCGTCCATCTTGGAATACTCGCCACCGCCACCAGTACCCTCCCGCTGACGCTCACCGGGGCGGTATTCCCCGACCTTGATCACCCATCGTCGATCCCGTATCGGTACGGGAAGCGTTTCCTTCCGTCCCTACTCGCAGGCGTCGCCGTCTTAGTCGGACTTCGCTACCGGATTCAGATTGCGGCGGCGCTGATCGAGACGAACCGAAGCGGTTTCGGTACCTTCCTGAGTGGCGTTATCGTTGCGTCGCTCGGGTGGGGTACTTGGATCGGCACGTACGGGTTGTTTCCGGTGCTTCGTCCACCACACCGGACCGTCACGCATCGTCTCTCCGCTGGCGTCATCGCCGCCCTCTGCGTCGGTGCCGTCGTCAGCTTGCTCGTTGGTGGCGACGGGTCGCTTCGGCCCGGAGAGCGTGTCTTCGTTCTCGGAAGTAGCGTCGCCTTCCTCCTCGGGTTCGCCAGCCATCTCGCGGCAGACGGCCTCTTGCACAAGTAATATTCCTTCGTGTTGACGTAGAATGCTCACGATTGCGGCTGACGCAACTCTTCGAATTCCGGATTCTGAGCGAATCTAGTCCCCAAGTGCCTCCTCAGGTGCCACTATTTCGGAGGTTAATACACTAAGGCCCAAACTGGCGTGAATCGATTGCTTATCAGCAGATTGACAGCCACTAAGTCCATAGATCGGCGGTGTTCGACAGATCGCAGTGATTGAGGTTGGTCAGTGCCTGCTCAATCGGTTTCTGGACAAAGCTATCGCTTACGACAGGGCAGACCGACCAGTTTCAGCAGCTATCTTCAGTCCAGAGGACGGAGATACTTCGCGACGTAGTTGACGAACCCACCGGCCGTGAGGTACGGCGAGAAACCGACGACCTCCGTCGAAACACTCGCCTTGAACAGGAGACCCGTTAAGCGCCAGAGATTGTAGAGGAGCACCGCGAACACGAAGTAGAACAGCCGGACGCGATTCTTTTTCGAACTCGTTGTCGCGACGAAATCGTGCTTGATCGTTTTGTGTTCATTCTCAATCTACCAGCGACCGCTGTAGCGCCGGCAGAATCCTTCTGCGTCGTCGTCGGAGACCGCGACATTGGTTGCGAACACAGCAGTCTTGTCACTCTCTTTTGAGGAAGTCGGCACGTAGCAGAATCGCATTTCGTGGGTCCCGTGCTTGATGTGGTCGCGGGCAGTCTCCACTGCTACATCTTCCCATTTGCTTCCATGTACTCGATGATGGTCGCCTCTGTCTGCATCGTCCGCTTGGGAATCAGGTGGTTTACGTTCAGGTTCGACAGCATCTGGAAGACCGCCATCAAATCGAATTCCCGGTCGCAGACAACCGTATCGACCGCCACGAGCAAACTGTCGGTGACGACCAGTTCGTCATAGTTGTAGGATGCGAGCACGCCCACGTCGGCCGTCGTAGCGTGACCAAGTAGTGCGGATCAGACAGCGAGACGGATACATCGATGACGGCACACAGATTTCGCCACGGTGATCGATCTGCTCGAGCATCAGTACCGATCCTCGGCTTCGTCCATTGCAGTATCTCGAGCGTCCGCTTGGAGGTGCTCGTAGCGGAGCTCACAGCTGTCCGAACAAAACCGACCAGAATACCCTGTCCGATCGCGAGCAGATTCCGAACATGTCGGCATTCGGCACTCGTCGCGGTCAGTCATCTGGCAATCCCTCGGTTCAGTGGCTGAGTCGCTTCAATGCTCGTCGACGCGATTGCTGTCTCTCGTTGTCTCATGGGTTACTGCGGTTGACTCCCTTCGAGCCCCGCACCCCTTCCGGGGGATACAAACCGTCTCGCGTGACGAGATCACTCGACAGTCAACGGCTGAACGTACCATCTGGCGCAGGGACAAGTCCCGTCCGGATCTCGAGGTCGACACGGCGAAGATGCTTACAGCCGTCATCTGGCTGGCGCTGCTCGAAATCAGGACAGGTACACGTTGTTGCCTCGATGTCGACCTTGTAAGTGTTCCCGCTCTCACTACGGACTTCGTAGATCGGGCCCACTGTCGCAAAGCGGACGTCCAACTTCTCGTTCAGTGCACGGCGCGTTCGTGGGTCGTCAATCGAGTAGCCACCTGCCTCGAGGGCAGTCGGTGGTTGGGGGTTGTCGCAGGGAGTGGTGAACTCGTCGCGATGGTTGCGTTCTTGGCCGCACTTCCTGCAACGCCAGTACCGTGTCCGATACTCGTAGCCATCTGTGAGATCAATTTCGTACGGTGTTGGCTCCGTGCCTGGCAGCCATTCATCAATCGCGACGAGTTCGTGTCCGTTCAGTCGGGCAATGTCGCCTGAGTAGCTTCGATCGCGGTCGCTCGTATACTCGTTTGTCGGTCGATCTCGATACGGATCGCTCTGGGGTGGTTCGTCTGTCCTCATTCGTGGCCTCGAGGCACACGAGTATGCGCCTCATCCTCTCAGGCGCAGAAAAACCGAATTCGATCCGCTATTGGGTTCCGTCGGTAGCCTTGAGAAACCGCTCTACTTCTTTTTTGTTGAGCCAGATTTCATGTCGTCACGGTTCGCGTGCTGTTTGACACTGATGATGTCTGTGATGCCTGCATGTCAGACAAAAGCCGACAGCAATCGAGTTTGTAGTGGTGCTCGAGAGAGAGAGGTCAGGCCTAGTCTGTCCGAGGCCACCCGAGTTCTCGGACACCGCGCCCGCGGTAACTACAGCCCTAAACTTACCACCGAGTGTTTTCACAATTCTGTTAGAATTGGCTGGCTCCAAACCCCTCAAAGCAAGACGGCAACCGGGTTCCTGTCGCGTCGCCTTGCGTGTTCATCCTAACAAGTGTTAACTACCCTGCATAGCAACTATGAGCTATGGATTATATCAACGGCGAGGACGTTACGGACAACGAGCATCTAGCAGAGGTGATCGACATGACGCGAGAGGGGAGTGCCCAGCCCGGATCTGCTGGCTACGATGAACCGGACAGTGCGGGCCCGGGAATGACGCTCCGCGATTCATGTTTCCGCGTGGCGATCGAGGAACTCCAAAAGATCCAGTCTGCACCACAGGAGAGCCAAGAAGAGATCGACCGCGTGTTGCAGATGCTTCGAGAAGCACAAAACGCGAACAACGAACGGCGCGCCCGTGTTATGGCGAAAGCTCACGAGATTCTACAGGATGTGTGGGTGCCGCCGGAGTAGATAGTATTCTTTCTCAGAGCATCAGTGCGTAGCCTGCGATTGTGAACAGCACAAAGAACAACAGCATCCACGGCGCGGAATGACGCGCCCACGTTGCGAACACTTCCTGAAAGGTGGCATTCGCTGATTGCATACGATCAAGAATTCACCGGGTACTATTAAGCAACTAGGGTGGGGGTGGGTTGTCCGATCGGCCGATCCTACTCTACCTTTCGGAGACAACACTCGCAGTGAGTACAGTACGCGCACCGAGTACTAGCCGATTTGAAAGTAAATACTTGTGTGCTTTTAGCAGTCTGACCTGTAGATTGAAACTGCTTACAATCTGCCGAAAGATATATGCTATCTAATACTCTTTGTTTGATATATTGCAGCCTGAATATACTCGACGACGGATGTTGCTAAAAGGGATCGGCGGGGCGATGGCTACGCAGTTACTCGGGTCTTCAGCAGTAGCGGCAGAGGTGCCTGACGGTCCCTACAAGTTCAATGTGAGCAAGCTCCCAGCATCGGTTGGGTACGTGGAAGACCCGAAAGGGCGCCAGAAAGAAGCGTGGGACGCTGCTCAGGATATTCACAAGTTGGAGCAGTCTGCATCGGATGCACTCAAGAAGTATTCGACAGAAGACATCGCAGCGGTCATGGGGAAAGCCTCAGCTGCACGTTCAGATCTCCGGTCATTCAGTCGGCTTGTCGAAGTGCTTCATGAGCGTAATCTCGCTGGAATAATCGACGAGAGCTTGCTGAATTCAATCGGAAGGCGTGCTGACATCGTAGTGCGTTATGCACCACTCATTGGGAGTGTGAATAACGTCCTCAAAAAAGCGGAAGCGTTCGCGACCGCGATCAGTGGCCCCGCTGAGATCGTTGAAGGCCTATCTAAAGAGCAGCGGACAAAATATGTAGACTTCGTGCTAAGCCTCGCCTGTCTCTGCCTTGAGACCGGCCTCATGTGGGTTGGCGCGCCCTTCAAACTCGCATGGAAGGGTACCCAGAAGATCTTCTTTGCTCGGAGCGGGACTCTGTTCCGTCTTGGGCGCTACGGAGGAGACCGCTTTGTCGCGTTCTTCATGAGCGAACTCCACTGGGAGATTCGCGAGGCGTTGTTCGACGATGTCATCACTACTGAGAAGGCGAAGTGGGTCACAAACAAGGTGAACGATTTCAAAGAAGAGCCGCAATTCACCGAGCTTCGAGAGGATGCCGAGTCCCTCGTCAAGGACCGTTCCAACTTCGACATATCTGATTACGAGGGCTACGACTTCGCCAAGGAGCAGGCCGGTGAAGCTGCGGACGCGGGTTCAGATGTTTTGGGAGAAGTCGTGGAATTGGCCCCGAAAGGCTTCGGAGACAACGGCTCTTCTAAGGAGTCGCTCGTTCTGAAGTCAACGATGGACTGGGAAGAAGACGCAGAGCAAGAAGATGACGGTCTGTTCTCCGGCTTCTAAAACAGAGAGTACTGGCTCTGTTGAAACTCTCGAGAATTGATGGAAATGTATGCTGAAGAGAGAGTGAGTTCAGCACGGTGAATTGTTCCTTTTAGCGGTAATGGACCAAACAGTCGGTACGTACGCATCTGTAGTTACTGCTGCTCGAGATCGTCCGACCGACCCTACCGCAATTCTCGGACATTCCAATGGTGTGTCACGATCAGTTTGTAACTGTGAGTTCGCGTTTCCGGCGGTGTTCACATAAGGATTGAAAGGTAAGGCGGAGCGTTTTTCGAGTGCTCTATGCCCGAAAACGACCGCCTCAATGGTTGTTTAGACGAGATCAACTTAGAGTTTGTTGAACGAGAAGCGACACCGCGATTGCTAATGAAGCTCAGTATTCAGCTGCATCTCGCTGGACTCTCGCTTTCGAATACTGTCTCTATTCTTGAAATATTCGGTGTCGAACGCGCTCGATCCACCGTCCACAATTGGGTACACAAGGCCGATCTACAGCCTGAACCTGGTCGGAATCCGGATCACGTTGCGATTGACGAAACTATGATCCGACTGAACGATGAGCAATATTGGCTGTACGCCGCAGTCGATCCCGAGACAAACGAATTACTCCATACAAAGCTTGAGCCGACAACAACGAAGGTTCTCGCTCATTCGTTTCTTACGGAACTCTCCGAGAAACACGACGTCTCCGACGCCGTGTTTCTCGTCGATGGATCGCACTCGTTACAAGATGCATGTCAGCGTCACGGCTTCGATTTCAGATACGAGAAACATGGAAATCGGAATGCTGTTGAACGTGTCTTTAGAGAGATAAAACGACGAACACTCTGTTTCTCAAACTGCTTCAGCAATGCCGACGCAGAAACTGCCGACGACTGGCTCAGATCGTTCAGCTTCGCATGGAATCAGCTTATCTGAACACTACCCATGCGATCGGGTGTGCATTGACTTTCAGTGGCTACTATAGAATCGTATTCGATAGCCACCATACTTCTGCTGAGCGAATCACATATCTCTCCCAAACCCGTAGTTTAACATACGGAGAAATAGACTACCTACCCATGCCAAGAATACAGACTCCCCAGCAGGCCCGCGAGGAGGCGGATATCCACCATACGGGGGGCTGGTATATCGCTGAGTTGGATAACCCCCAGCTGGCGGTTCAGGGAGAGTCTGAAGCCGATGCCCGAGAGAAAATCGTCAAGCGGTGGGAAGAGTACACTGCCGAGTCGGACGAGTCAGATATCCGGCTCGGTAGTTCTAACAGCGAGTCTGATCGTGCACGGCGCAAGCTGACACCATCGGGATTCTAAGTATGCATATTTATTACACCGGATCACTCCACCTAACGCATAGGTCTTATTATGGGGAATCGGCTGTCACAACCGTACTGCGAATTTGATCCTGAGGAGTGGGAGGACAAAACGGGTATTCCCGTTATTCTTGATCCGTCATCGGCTGTCGCTGATAACGCCTTTTCATGTTATTACAGTGTGAATTCGGACGATCCCTGTAAACTCCACCAAGACGCTTCAACGGTAACAACTGAGGAGACATCTAACGCGATTCTCGAGCATTTTCAGCAGTCTATATCCGACCCTGCCACCCAACGACTTTACAACACGATCGCCGGTATTGAAGTTCCTGGGTTTAGCCTCAACGGCCGCACATTCCGTGCTAGCCCCGGCACCGAGATTGATATAATATCCTTGATTGCACACGGAGAAGTGAGCTTCGCAGGAAGTGATATTATTAGCAAGCTGAGGTTGCGGTCATCCTTATTCACAGCCGGGTTTGAAGCACACAATGTTACATTCTCAAAAAAAGTGGCTTTCGATCGTTCTCGGTTCGAACAGGGTGCGAATTTCAGGCAGGCTCTGTTCAGCGAAGAGGCTTCTTTCTTCGATACCACTATCGAGGGAGACCTAGATCTCTCTCAAGCCACCATCTATGGCGAACTCAATCTTCAGGAGACAACAATTCATGGTGATGTCTTACTTCGTGGTGCCACAATAGAGGGGGATTTGGGACTAGAGGGGGCTGAAATTACTGGTGAGCTAAATCTCGAGAATGCAACAATAAAAGGGGCTGTACGCGCAGAAGAGACCGATACAGAGAGAGTGAGTCTTTTCTCAACACACCTCGTGGGACCGTGGCTCTCTGCCAAACATGAGATGGGGACTCTCAAATGGATCAACTCACGTTTCGAGTCAAGTGTGATTTTAGCCAACTGTACGATACGGGGGGCGTTCAGAAGTGCCGAAGTTACAATCGAGGAGGGATTTCGCTGGTACAAAACGTCCGCAGAAGGATCAGTTGAATTCATCGACAGTCAGTTCAAACACGTTAGTGCCTTCTGGCAGGGTGAGATTCAGGGATCGTTCAACGTCAGACACAGTGATATGGGGCACCACTTTCGGCTTATTGAGCTTGAAGTCGAGGAGGATATTGTGTTGGCTGGAACGGAACTGGGATCATTCACTCTGTTACATGATGTAGAGACTAATGGTGACCTGTTGGCTGGTTCTGCTAATGTAGCAGGTGTTCTACGGTTCAGAGACGTTGCAATCGGAGGGGAAACTTCACTTACTGATCTCGCCGTCGAGGAACACTTGGAGTTTCACTCGTGTACATTTGGATCCGGTGTCAATTTGGATAAATCAGTCGTCCATGAATACATCCAATTCCAAGGCGGGTCCTTCAAGTCCGACCTTATTGCCCGGAACAGCCGTATTGGCCGAAACTTCGAAATCTCCGATTGTACCTGTTCCGACGAAATTGATCTCACAGGCGCTCGAATCGGGACGCTGTTTCTCGACGAGGAGACGGTAACTAGTTCCCTCGTACTCAAAAAACTTCATGTGACTGAGCGTCCCGCGATCCTGAACGGAATTACCGTCCGGCAAACTCTCTTACTTACTGACGCCAGTTTCCGTCAGGGGCTTAAACTGACTTCAGCCTGCGTCGGGGAACTTGGAATGGAAGATACCGAAGTCACCGGAAATTTCGTCGGAAGGGAACTTACAGTCGGTACGTTCGCAGAGGGTGGCTCATTCTTCGCCGCTGACTCTAAGATTTCGGGTAACTTCCAACTGGAGGAAGCTACTATCAACGGACAGCTTGATCTAGAGAATGCAACGATAAAGAGGGAGATGAACACAGACCAGCTCTGCGTTGCAGGTGTGTTCAGCCTCTCCAACGCACACCTCGGTGGCAATGTCGGAGGGAATGGCATGAGGGTTGGCGAGTTGAACCTAACTGGTGCTACGTTTGATAGTGTCGTTCTCTTTCCTAGAGCAATCGTCAGAGGAAACATTGACGGCTCTCAGGTTACGTCTACAGGTTCAAACATCACGTTCTTCAAATCGAATATACAGGGAGCGATCTCGTTCCGGAATGCGGATCTGGCGGGGGATCTGATCGTAACCGGATGTCAACTGAAAGGGTGGGAAACGGATAAGAGTATATCGGTCAACCGTGCGGCGGCCGAAATCCCTGAAAACACGCCGGATGCGACACTTAACGCAGGATCGACTAAGATCGGCGGTGACCTCCTCATTGAGGATAGTTACATTCGCAATACTGTCTACGCAAGAGGCGCGAAGCTACAGACAGTAACACTCGATGAAACGACCATTACGGGTAGCTATTACATTGACGAGACAGAGATTGAGGAGACATTGACAATCACCGACTCAAACGTCTTCGACACTGTCGAAGGAGCCGACCTTCGGCTTGGCAGTAAATGTAAGGTCAACGATCTAACCGCGAAAGCGATCGACTTCGACGATTCGCTGTTTAAGTGGAACGTCACAATATCTGAATCATTGGTCGGTGAAGCAACATTGGAAAATGCGACTTTCCGAAACATTCTTCGGCTAAATAAAGTAATGACGTACGATGGTTGCATCCACCTTAACAATGCCCGTGTAACCGACATCTCGATTACTTGGGCACGCGGATCAACAACTGTCGAGTGCGAACAGGCGCAGTTGGGCAACCTTGAGACGACAGTACCCCAAGATAGCCGGCTTTGGGACCGCCTCTATATCAACCGAACACAGTTCGACGAGTTCGACTTCGCAGACTTTATAGCCTCACTGTCCCGCATAAACCATCTCATTCATCAGGACGAGCAGAGGAGTCGTCGTGCGCGATATTGCTCATTCCTTCCGACGTTCCTGCAGCACGGGCGGCAGTTACGCAGCGGGGATATGGACGACCTCACCAAGGAGTATGAAGACCGTGAGGTAACCTATAGACGAGCGAAAGACAGCGCCGACACGACGGGCGATAACCCGGCGGCCTCAAAGTTCTATATGCACGAAAAGAAGTACCGGAGGCGACGACAGTTCTGGGCTATCTTCACCAATGAAGAGAACTGGTTACGCAATTCGGTCGCTTGGGCTACCAACCTCGGACTCGGCGTCTTAGCCGGGCATGGGGAGCGGGCGAGCCAAGTTGGTGTCTCGGCTATCATCTTGGTCATCATTTTTGGTCTCCTGCTCTCCGTTATCCCGTCTCCGACCGCAGACGGAACAATGTTCCAACCCGGAATCGCCTTCGAACAGTCCTTGCGGACGTTCATTGGCGCACCCTCCGCGATTGATCAGATGAATCCATCTCCTCTCGTTAAACGGCTTCTGCTTGTGGAGCGCGCGCTGGGAATCGCATTCATCCCGTTGCTTGTATTCGCCCTAACCCGGTCACTTCACCGATGAATCTATGATATAGTAATAAAAATATGTTTCTGATTAACTGGAACTATTCGGATTAGCACTTCCTCAGCGGGAGTACACCCATCAGACCTCGATGAACATCAAATAGATGCTCATACCCAACTGCTTGCTAGTATTCTGGCGTCCAGCCAAAAGACATCCCGACCATGATTTTAGTACGCTCATCCCGATAGGCGGTAACATCAATTTTCCTGACTGTCTGAGCGTCATTCACGATGGACGAGAAGTCAGCACAGGTGTTCCTTCCACCACGTGAGCGATGCTTCGAACGGTCGTCACGAGCTACGAGAACGCTGTCAAACTCGTCCAGTCGCTCAGCGAGACCGTTCAGCAACCCAGTGAACGAGTAGCTCTGAACAGCCTGATAGGCTTGGGGAGCTGAGCAAGCATGATCGAGAGCCGACCATCTGGAGTTTAACGTAAGTTCATAGGTGTGGTTTCCCACCCAATTGGCCGTCGATGTCTCAATTTTTCTCACGGTGTCGTTGTTTATTCCTCTCTGCTTGCCCCGGCGACCTCTTTCAGCCGCTTGAGTGCCACCTCGACGCCGTCACCGCGCTCATAAGTTGTCTCGAGATCCTGGATCCCAGCTTGGGAGTGTCGCCAAGGCGACAGCGCCAAAAAATTACAGCGCCCCCGCCCTGCCTCCGTACGCAGAACTCCAGTTGAAACACATGAAATAGGGGTTTGGTTTGATTTTGTCTTTACCTCACCTTCCTACCGACTTTATTTCTGTAAAGTGGTGTTCGTCATTCTGATCTGACCAGGGGAGAAATTCCATTATCTCCTCGTCTATTCCCCCATTATCAGTTATCTTTATAGAAAAGTCAGCAACATACGTGTCTACTTCCTTGTATTTCGTTGTGTATTCGATTACTGGCTTTGCGTAAAGAACCTTTCTTGAACTATCTAATTCTTCCGATACAACATGCGCAAATGATTTTGATTTAGGTCTCGTATCACGAATTATTGTTGATGAATTAGCTGCAAACCTAGCGTCTGTCTCATTCGGCCGGATAGATGAAGACTGACTCTTAACAGTGGAACCATCTGATTGAGTTTTCGCTCTACGTATCTTACCCCCAACCGCTCTTATTGGCCCGTTTCCATCCAGTTCATAAAACTCAAACTTCAAAGTTAGCGACGTGGCTGCGCCCCCTCCATAATTTGATAATAGAATCTCGATAGTTTGCCAATCATCCATGAACACAAGTTTCTCTATTTCAAGCGTTGGTTCCTGCTCATATCTCATAAGCTCTTGCTGCTTCTCCATCACACCCTTTTGTTTGTAGTATAGAATCACCAACATTGATGTAAGCAAAAGGGATCCAAAAGCCTGAATAATCTCAGCGTTTTTAAGAATTGCGCTGATTATTCGACTTAGCATTGTCTCGTTATACGTAAAAGAAGGGACATAAGTGTACCTTCCTAACACCCCTAAGGCGCAAGGTAATTGAGCGGCACGCAGAGCGTGCCTCGCCATGGCGTGGGGAAAGTATCAAGATGTTGGCTCGGTGAATTTCTCGGTAATGGTAAGGAATAGAAGTTCTCTATTTTGTGATTACGAGTTCCTCGACCTGAAAAGAGAGAAGCAGAAAGATATGAAGGACGAAATTTCATCGCTTACATCGGAGGAGTTGGATGAAAACAGTACAGACTCTCTGGCGATAATTTTCTCTTCAAAATATACCCCTTCTCAGATCGAACTTCACGATGTTATCAAAAGAGACGGAGGGCAAGTTAAGAAAGAAGTTCAAAACCGGAGTGGGATTCCGACCCCTGGTCGAGGCACACCGACTAGGAAATACGAGAGACTGAAGGTAAAATTCCAATTTGACGGGGATAAGAAACTATTCCGTTATAAACCTAGCAGCTACAACTTAAGCCCTCCATTGTACGATGAACTCAGAAGGAGTGAGGTTGTGAGATACTTCGATTTCCGGACGCAAAACCGGGATGCGGAAGAGGTGAAAGAGAAACTTCGCTCTGATATTGAGGATTGGAAGAATGATGTCCAGTGGTGGGTTGAGAACCTCAATTCCGACATTAAGCAGATGCGGGAGAAATATGAAAACAAGGCTCATTCGGCGATTGAAAGACGTCGAGACGAGGTTGAAACTAAGACAAAGGTTATGGAAGATCTCGGTGTCGATACAGGTGGTTCAGAAAGTCAGGGGTTCGTAGTTCCTGAGAAGAAGCGGAGTATTGAGCTTCCGAAACCTGAAGACAGCAGTTCTCCGGATATCCTTCCGGGCAATCATTATTTAGAGGTTCTTGGAATTATTGATGATTTGGGAGTGAATATCGAACGATCTGCTGAAAGGGTTCGAGATCTAGATGAGGAGTCCCTCCGTGATATTTTTCTCGCAGGGATCAACTCTCACTACGCCGGGATTGCACAGGGCGAGTCTTTTAACCGAGGTGGGAAGACTGATATTCTGCTCCCGTACGAGAACCGGAATCTGTTCGTTGCAGAGTGCAAGTTCTGGTCTGGACAGGCTCAGTTCGTAGACGCTATGGACCAACTCTTGGGGAATCTAACGATTCGGGATTCGCATGCGTGTTTGATGATGTTCTCTAGGAGATCGAGGTTCGACGAGATACGGGAGAAGGCGGAAAAGGCGACAAAGAGTCACGATCAGTTTGAGACAGGGTTACCGGGTCACGATGATCACGATGTGTACCGATTCAACATCGACTCAGGTACACCGGTCAAGATCGCTGTCAAAGTATTCGACCTGAAATGATCGATTGAGGCGGGGGCGAGTTTTTCTACTGTTTATAGCTTCAGATGGCTAGTCAGATTGATACGTATTCCGGACTCCCATCCGGGCGATACGCATCTGTACTTACCAGGAGATACATACTAATCCTGCCTGAATAGAGTTTCGAGAAACCGCTTCGGTGTAACCACCCCCTGGGATTGTACGTCGACAGAATCTGATTCCCGAATATGCACACGAGCCGCGACTCGTCGTGTGCACGTCGTCAATTTGGGATTCCGAAGTAAACGACCTGTCTGTGTCTATTTAGGTGATTTGCCTACGTATCGATGTTGACCTTACTTGAAAAAGTTGGGTTCGTGTGGACGAATTGTCTCGGAGCTGCTGCTGAGGGTGACCAATCTTGGTATCCAACATATCAATGTCCGATCGGCGACTAGGAGAGCTTGACGAGTCAGTGGCTTTAGATGAACCCGTTGTGGGGTTGAATACACGCCTGAACGCAACGGCACGCTGGCCGCGTGACGTTACAGCCGAACCCGTATGGATCGCAAACACAGCGCGACATTGGACAGAATCGATTCCTGTTTTCATCTGACCTAGCCCGCTTAATGACTATCACTCCTTATCTATCCGAGCGGGCTTGAAATCCTCTCGAGCCAATCAAGTCTGAGGTCACCGTCAGTGGTTGTGCTACTCATCGGGATCACCTCGCATCTGGTCAACTTGTCCCGTGTTTCGCTTCGTCGAGCCCAGCAGCCGGCATTTGGTGAAGTGCGGCGAGTGCGTCGCGGATCTAGGCAAGCGACTGTCAGCGTGTCATAGAATACGACTCACACTCTCTACCGGACGATTATACAGCTCTCAATTCGCGTATGAGCCTGTAGTTTCGCCAGTCATCTGATTTATTCAACACACACGACATGAATGATACCTGTTGAGAACCATTGTATGACACGCTCACTGTTCGTGAACCTCAAAGTCTGACAGTGGCTGCTGGTTACTCATCGTGGATAAACTTTTTGAGATCGTCTTTCGACACTTTCACGATGTCGCTCTCGACATCTTCAGCAGCTGGGCCAAGTTCGAGGCCTATCGCGTTTTCGGCCTCTTCAAGGGTTGTCGGACCGCTTGTCCGAACCAGAAGTACGCGGACGCGATCATCAATGTCATCGCGTGGATCGTCGACGAGTTCGTACATTCCGCCACCAATCCGCTCAACATGATCGTGTGACGTGAGGTGTGTCATTCGGTTTCGGACGTTTCCGCTCGAATAACCGTGCTTTTCAGCGATATGCGCAGGAGTAGCCCGGCCGTGCCGTAGCTCATCGAGAATTGCCACGTCTGTCGGGTTCAAATCCGACGAATCAAGCGTCATCTGATTAGTTATTGCACTCATCACAGGGGTAAATATGACGGTCCGTCACATCACTATTACGCCCAGTATCAACGAATTACGATACGAATAAACGTAACGTAATAATTAAGGGGCTGGCTGACAGACTATGAAGTAGAGACGCAGGGTGGCCAGAAAAACCGATTCTTGGCCGGGTGCTCCAACACCCGACCTGTGTCCCAAGGTAAGGACAATGAGTGTTCAACCGCGAACCCACGAAACGGTTTCGGAAGCACAGACCACCGACCCACGTGCCGACTACATCTCCGTCGGCATCGACAACGAGGGCGCACACCACGTCTACCGGACGATTGACGAGTCCGTGCACGTGATCGAGAACGGCGAGCGCACCGTCCGCTACGACCTCGAGGACGTCGAGAAGACGATCGACGACTGGATCGACTACATCGCCGATCGTCGCGGCGGCTTCGAAGTGCAGTACCTGTTCAAGACGATGGCTGACGCGATCGTCGGCGCTGTCGAGGTGGGCGATTGATGACGATCGTCAACGATGACGAAGCTGTCCTAAAGCGTGCCGAGCAACTCGAGCGCGAAGGCGCTCGCGAGATGCGCCTGCGAGCGGAGGCCCGCGCTGTCGCCGGCTACGAACCGGGCAACATTGAAGCGACCGACGGCTCGAAGATCATTATCGCCGACGACGATAGCCGAGCCCACACTCTCGAGACCGAGGACGAAATTCTACTCGTCGATCCCGATGACGACCCACGTATCGCAACCGACGGCGGCTGTGACGAGTTCTCCGAAACGACCGTCGAATTCGTGTTTGAGTACACGACGATCAACGGCCGTCGCCGACGGGTGATGGTTGTCCCCGATACCGGTGGCGAAGCCTGGCGGATCGAACACGAACGTCGCAATAGCAAGTGGAGAGAAACTGGTCGCGAACCGATTACCGAAGTCGACCTTCACGTACAGGAACGGCCCAGCGAGCACAACTCCACTGAACTCGAGCACCAAAGACAGTCTGCCATGCCCGATGGCGGCCACACAAACCATGAGACGTACCTCATGGAGCAGAGACACTACTGCGACATCTGCGAGTGTCCGTTCGACTCGCTCACCAAGCTGGCAAGCCATGACTGTCGACTCCAACCCGAGGGTGGGTAGCTGGTCCAGCACACCCCCTCGGGATCGCGTTGACTTATCGAGCGCAGAGACCATACTCCGCCACTCGAGACGAGCCACCAGTCCCCGGTAGACCGACACCGGTCTGTCGAACACAAAGACGTCTTTCGGGGAGACGGCCACTGCGCTTTCTCGAGACGGCTCTCGAGTCAGTAGTCTACTGCTCCACCAGCGTTCCCGATATCGACCAGCAGCGCGAGTCGAATCGCCCGACGATGACACCGAATCCAGAACTAAATGAGCGCGAACACAGACTGTCCCGATCCTGACGCACAGACACTCCAAACACTTGCCGCCGAACTCGAGCGCCTTCACGAGCGTGTCACAACCCTCGAGAACGAACTCACCCGAAAGGACGACCGGATAGGTCACCTCGAGGCCGAACTCGAGGAGGCCCACACCAAAAACAAGGATCTCGAAGCACGGCTCGAGGACCTGGAAGAATCACAGATACCCATTGAGGCACGACTGGACGCCCACGAGAAGAAACTTAACGCCAACAAAGATCGCGTCGGCGAACTCCAGGCACGCGAACTCGAGAAAGGCGCACACCTCTTGGAGGAACATATCGATAATGGGGAGATCGACGTCGTGGATGGCCGCCTTGAGCGCATCCACAAAGACGACGGTGAGCGCTATTTCCGATTACCCGAGAGTGACGACCCACTCGAACGTGGAGGTGATGTCTCCCTCTCGTAGGGGATCTGCTTCCACTCCAGCAGCTCGCGAAGATGGACGAGGATATGCTTCGGGCAACGACATCGGCGCTCCCGTCACGGCTCGCTGCAAAGCTCTGGAAGGCACGTATTGATCCGGGAGTTGGAGACAACCCATGGCGGAAAGGGAGCACAATCGTTCGAGAGTACGTCACCGCCGGCGACATGAAACACTGGATTCGACGGCAGGAGAAGGGTATCAGCGACGACTATGCGAAGAAGTTGGTCTCGCGAACGATCGATGCGTTGCTCGATCTCTCGAAGAGCAGGCTGGCAGTCAAAAAGCGGACACAGCGTAAGAATGGTCTCGAGTACACGGAACGACGCGTTTTGTTGATGGACGATGTCGACATCCCTGGTGAAATGGCCGGTTCCGGAGACACCTGACGTCGACGGTTGCGGGTGTCTCCCGACTACCCATACCCCCTGAGAAGGGTATCACTCTGTCCGCCCACCTAATATCCAACACAAGAGCGGTTGTATGCAGTGTACTGTTACTCTATAGTACGCCACTTGATCGGTCGTTGTCGGTCTTATTCCAATGACTTCCCTGTGGGTGTGTCTGAAGACGCCAGCTGTCACCGGGAGCCTCTCGGCTCGAGAATACGGCTTTTGGGGTCCTTGTGGATGATCTGATCGTGAAAGAATTGACACACCAGGGATGGATTCGTGAGCGATCTCTATAGGTGAGAGAAGTCTCTCAAAGAACTATGTACTTGAGTACGTACAGATGGATGTACTAATGTCCCGTCCACAGATATCGAGTGACTTGATGCAGGTGGTTCAGGAGATCCATCAGGAGCAAACCGGATCTAGTGCAGGGAGTTTCGAAGAAGCGCTTGAAACCGTTGTACAGTTGGCAAGTCAACAGGCCAGTGATGAAGGTTGGTACCCCGGAAAGTTTGCAGGCATGGCCTTGGACAGGGTATTAGGTGATGATCAAGCCACACCTGTTACTCAACGACGCCCGCCTCGCAGTTCACCACCTCACTCTGTAATCGATCCTGACCAGCAAGCAGTGTTCAAGCAAACTCTTGATGAGGACTACACAGTCACACTCCCCGAGGCTGAACGGGCTGCTTTCGGTCTTTCATCAGGGGAGATTCTGCAAGTAATTGCCTATCCCGCTGTCAATAACAACGATGAGTAAAGTACCGATGACTGACTTCACTGATTTCACCAGTTCACCTAACTACACTCTGGCAAAGCTAGAGTTCTTAGAGTGGTTACAAGAAGAAGCCTATGAGCGAGGATATGACCCTGAACTTGACCGACAAAACTTGATACTTTTTCAAAGGCCTTTCACCGTTATTCGAACTCGTGGTAGTCTCCAGCAGCACTCACCGTTCAAGTTCAAGACTAACGATGAGGTGAATGCTAAACTTCCTAACTTCGAAAACGCATACTCAGTAGTGTTAGATCTTCACTCAGACACTCAATTTGATCCTGACGTAGATGATTTCTATCCGTTGCCGTTAGTTTACTACCGGACAAAAACGAATGAGGATAAGAACGGGGATTACCCTATCTCGATACACTTAGATAAGCCTCGTATGGAGCGCTGTCGAAACTCGGTTGAGGTCTTATTTCCTTTAGCTGGTGATGAAGGAATAGGCGCTGACCCGAAGGATATCCGTGATCAAATGTCAGATAAGACGCGTGATCTCAACAACATTTTCCGTAATCTCACCGAAGGAGACTAAGATATTTCTCTGACAAATGGCTGGGTCAATCACGATCAACTAAGACTACCAGACCGTCGAACTGTGCCACGATTGCGCTGCGAGCTATCAGTGACATCTGCTACTGTTTATGTACAAAGCCGCAGCTAACGCTGGCGATGCCGCTGACCAATTGTCAAGAAGACTTCCTGATTGCCGTCGCACTGACCGAGTTCTCGGTTCACTGCGAGGATGCTGATCCCGAACTCGCCGAGCATGCTTGGCAGCTGGCCGCCGGTCGCCTCCTCGAGTACGATGTCGAACCATGCGAGGCCGTCGATACACTCGAGATTGGGTAGACATCACTCAATACGAAACCTCGAGACGTCTCGAGAGGATTTCATACTTGCCCAGATGGGTAAGGAGTAATCGTCGGCCAGAGCGGGACAATTACCACGTCGGTTTCATCAGCGTGAACGTACTGGCATTCGCTCTGACACTCTCCAATCACATTTCGATCACAGCGTTATTCTCACCATCTAAATCGAAGAGCAGATCGAAAGCTGGGTGTTTGAAGAGTACTTCATCACAGGACTTGCACTGTGTGAATAGAGTCCGTTCTGCGCTCCAGTAGTCTGTCCGCATAATTACAGAGCTGCCTTGCTTTCCGTAGTGCCCTCCAGTTACCCTATAATGACTGAATTCACAACTCCCGCATTCTGGACAGGGGTCTGTCAGGCCCTGCCAGTCGTCCCGCTTGCAACCGCTAATATGAGTGGTTTCTCCATTTTGCAATGTAATTTCAATTTGGACATTCATCTAGATTCGCCTCCGCCACTTCGTGGCGTAATAAACATAATTTCTCTTTTATACCTATATAATTTGATTGTTATTCCTTCTCACCCAAATCCTGCTTGCTGGAACTCGGAAACCGGTATCCATGCTGGATTCTTGTGAAAGATTACATCTATTGAAAGAGAACAAAGAAGATATTTCAGCATATGTCCTTCATAGGGCAGTAACCAATGGCGGAGTTCCGAGTTGAGGAGAAAGGTGAAGATGGATATGGTCGCCTCGGTGAGCTCTGCGTTCCACATGGACCCGTTTCTACACCAGCTCTTTTCCCTGTCATAAATTTCATTGGAGGTACCACAGAGAAGTCCGGTGGAATCTGGCGTCGCATACGAGATAACCTCATTGATGGATCTCACCTGGACGGGATTATGTTCCAGGCAATGAGCTTCACGGACTATGGTGTTTCCCCGGAAAATCTAAACGACTTCTGGCGGTCAGAAACGTTCCACGAGCGTTTTGACGATCTCGACGCCCCTGTCTTCATCGATTCGGGCGGATTCAAATTAATGAATTCGAACACGTTTGGCCAAGCACCGGTCGAGGGTGGGGCCGAAAACGAGTGGGGGCTATACACTAACCCAAAGAGTATTCTTGGGCTTCAGGTTGATTTTGGATCGGATATCATCGCAACACTCGACTACCCTATTCCTCCGAAGCTGAACGAAGAGGAGAAGGTCGAACGGATGGAGCGTAGTATCGATAGTGCAGTTGAGTGTCTCAAGATCATCGAGGAGCCTGATACGCTTAGTGAGGGTTTCCCAAAAAATGAGGCTGCAACTGAGCGGCTGAAGCAACAAAAGCGAGACGGCGACGAACCAGGTGTTTACGTAGCGCTCCATGGACACGATTATGAAACAGTAAACTGGTATGTTGGCACGTTCCTCGAGCGAATTGAAGAGGCAAACGTAGAGCAGTCATTCGAAGGATTCGCGATCGGCTCTCTTGTCCCACTCCGAAGTAGCATCGACGTTCTCATCGATATCGTACAGGGAGCAACCGATGCGATACCGACCTCTCGAGCAGACGAAATTGGGATTCACGTTTTTGGTGTTGGCGGGAAACAAGTGTCTCTCCTCTCGTTGCTCGGTGTCGATACCTTCGACTGCTCAACCCACGTTCAGACTGCAACCTACGCAAAGTATACTCTCCCAGATACGTGGGAATCGGTTCATGTCAACGATCTCGAGCCGTATCTGGACGACGGTGACTTCCCGTGTACGCTCGACCACTGTACGCTATGTGGTCCAGAGAGTGATGTTGACTACGACACACTCGTCGAGGAGCTCAACATGGATCTCAGCTATGAGGAGCGCCAAGAGCGCAAGGACAACGGCGATCCAATCAAGAGCGACTACTATGCGGTGCTCGCGAGACACAACTTCGAGGTCTATAACTCCGAACTTCAGCGGGTGCGTGATCAGATCCAGCAGGGTACACTTCTTGAGTACGTCATCGACTTTGCCCGGGACAACCCGGATATCAAGAAGGGACTGAAGCAGGCACAGCTTCGGGATAAGAAACTTCGTTGCGATCTCGAAGAGAAGGAAGCATATGATCTGGTTGCAGGACCAGAGCTGACGAGTGATCAGACGAAACTTTCGAAATGGGGCGGTGGCGTCGATGAAAGCACCGAAACGCGGAGTATTTCGTTGAAGTACAATCCGAGCAGTTTCAATATCCTCACCCAACGGTATGAGCCACCTGCCGATAAACGGGTGCTGCTGCTCGTCCCGTGTAGCCAAAAAAAGCCCTACTCGGAGTCCCGAACTCACTCGGTCCTCGAGACAAAACTCGAAGACAAACGCGATCAGATCCACAAAGTGACTCTTTCGGGGATGTATGGTCCCGTACCTGAAGAGAAAGAGCGGGAGGATCCAGTTCTCGGCTACGAGTATATGCTTACCAGTGAAGACACTGAACAAATAAATTTGGTTACAGAACGTCTACAGACGTATCTGGAAACCTACGGTGATCACTATGACGAGATCGTAGCATACGTCGCTAGTGCAGAATATCGTGACGTTATCGAAACAGCCCTCGAAGAGTCTGATGTTGGGGCGAGCGATGAGTTCGTCTTTCCTCGAAATCCAAAGTCACTCCAGCTCACCGAACATTTCCGTAATACTAACATTCAAGAGTTGATTGATTACTTGGACTCGATCAGTTCTGAAAGTCAATAATCGAATTTTCTCGTCTAAGACAGTCTGTACTCTTTCGAGTAGGCTGTTCTCATCGGCAGGAGAAAAATATGCAGACTTAACCGTTGAGTTCTCCCGCCGTTGCCAGTAATCGTATTCTCATTCATTAGCCTCACCAATAAAGCGCAAACTGTTCGTCGTCGCCCCGAAGTCCCTGTTCCGAGCAGTCTGCCCTGGCGTCGAGGAGTAGAGAAACCAGAAGGCGTAGAAGCAGCTGTATCGGCACTCGAGATTGGTGAACGCGACCCAGACGCGAACCTGACACCGGGACAAGCCGCCTCTGTCGAAGTTACAACGGGTATCGCGATAAGTGATGTCGAATGGAATCCAAGCGGAACATCTTATAGGAACTGACACACAAGGGCGAAGCAACTGATCATAGACGACATTTCACACGATGCACACACCACACGACACCCTCGAGAGCGCGAAAGATCGTGCCGCAGAGATTACTTGGTGGAACCGTGGGATGACCAAGCTCAACGACGTAGACGGCGTTGATAATGCTACGTCGTTCGTCACAGACGATCTGATTGAGCAAAAGGGTCCCTTCGTTGAGTTCGTCGACGCACCCCAGTTCCACGATCAACCTGCGATGGACTTTCTCGCCGACCTTGGGTATGACGAGGCAATCAACAACGCAATCGTAGAGGAGCTGTTCGGTGGGGACACCGCGGGATCGCTCTACCAACATCAGGCTGAAACGATTGAGGCTATCGAGACGACCAACCAGGATACCATCTTGGCGGTTCCAACGGCCTCTGGAAAGACCGAGTCGTTCTTTCTTCCCATTCTCAACGACTGCCTGTCGACGGACGAGGAGGGTTTGAAATCGATAGTTGTCTACCCGATGAAAACCCTCGGTGTCGACCAACTCAATCGGTTTCTGACGTATCTCGATCATATCAACCGGTATCGCGACCCTGAAGACCGGATCACAATCGGTATCTGGGACTCCGACACGCCAACGCGTGTGGGTACTCGAGACCACGAAATCGAAGCAGGATCCTACGTTCGCGGGCTCGTTGATCCACGTGATGAGTCGGAGAAGTTGCGCGTCTTCGATGAGACGTCTGTCGGAACTGACGACCACTCGTACTCGTGGGTGCGGGTCACTCGTGACGGGATCCGTCGCGGCGTCGATATTCTGCTGACGGTCCCGGAGGCACTCGATTACATGTTCGTCTCAAACAATCCGGAGACTCGTGCAATCCTCGGCACCGAGCCGAATGATCAGCCGGTCAAACACATCGTCTTCGACGAGGCACACGTCTGGAGTGGGATTCAGGGATCGGCAGTCTCGCTTCTCTCCCGGCGACTCAAATCGTTCTACGCTGACCGAGACCCACAGGTTACGATGGTGTCGGCGACGGTCGAGGATCCGCGTTCGCTGGCAAGCGACCTAACGGGGACTCCAGAAGGAGACATCAACGACATCTCCTTTACTGCCCGTGAGTTCCCCGTTCAGGATACACCAAACTTCGACCGGTTCGAACCAGCCACACTCGAGGAAATCGTTCACACACTGGCGCTGGCACAGGTAGATGAATCCGCAGAACCACAGATCGCACAGTTCAACCTTGAGGGTGCACTCGAGACGCTCCGTTCTATCGGGCTCATTGCAACCGATGACCTTCAGCTCGGACCCCGAGCCGAGGACTGGATGCTCGAGCCGATCGTCGACGCCCTCGACAAACAGCTACTCGATCACGAAAATAAAGACGAACTTGAGATTCTCGCTTCGACAGAGGGCCGAAACACCGTCGTCGAAGCAGTCATCGAGGATAGCGGCTTCTTCAGCGGCTGGTACGAGTTCGTTATCAGTGCCATCCCCGAGGTTCCTGCGTTCACCTCGTGGTTCGACTCAGGGACAACAGGTGAGGTTGAGTTCAAAGCTTACGACGACTTAATCGCCGAAGCGACTGAACTCGGACTCGACGACCCTGAGGGTATCCTCGAGACCGTAATGGCGTTCGGTCAGCTCGCAGGAATCATCACTGAGAAGTATCACGTCTTCTTGAAGCCGCCGTACAAGGTATACTGGTGTCAAGAGTGTAAGCTTGTGACCCGTGACAGCAAATGTCCGGAGTGTAACAGTGCGCTTCCGGAGATGCAGTTCTGTCGACGGTGTCACGAGCCGTATCTCGAGTGGGACGACAGCGGCGACGAAACGGTGTTTGCACCGATCAGTGCCGATGGCCCTGTCGATGAGTGTCCTGGCTGTGGGGGCTGGATTAACACTACTGACGCCGGTGTTCCGACATCCTCGCTGTTGTCGTACATGCTGACCGAGGTCTGTCGGGTGACCCCGTCTCAGAAGACGCTTGTCTTCTCCGACTCTCGAAGTGCTGCTGAAAGCGTCGGTGACCGGATCATCGAAACCGAGTACGGGCTGATGGCAGAGACGCTCTACGTCCAGGAACTCATCAAGGCTGGCGGCGAGATGGACAATTACGAGCTGTTCCGCGCCGTTTCGGATCGACTACGCGAGGAGTACTGGCAGCCGCTCATTCAGAACGAAATCGACGAAGACGGGACGGCCTACAACTTCCTGCGGACACTCCTCGATGACATCGAAGCACACGCGATGCTGAGCCGGTGTGAGAATCTCATCGAGAGCGCGATGATAACCGCAGAACCGGTGACGTCCTTCGACGATCCGGAAGCGCTCGTCGTTGCCCACGAACTGTATACGATGTTTGTGCTGGGCCAAAGCGATACCTTCCGGTACAACAAGGTCGCTTTCGATGGCCTGACGCGAGCGAAGATGGTCGACCGTCTCGACGGTCGGATGGAAATCTCGAGACAACGGATCGACGACGTTCTCGACACCATCCTCGAAACGTTCCTCGAAGAAGGGATCGTTTCGCTCCAATCCTGGGAAGAAGTGCAAAATGCCGTGCAGACGGCCGGAATAGATAAGTCTGCGCGCGACGAGGTACACGCGTACCTCGAGGACGCACGCGAGAAAGTCAACGAGGCATCTCTCCAGGACGAGCCAGCGGATAGCGGGGTCTTCATCAGAACGCCTCGGCGCGACGAGTCGACAATTGTCCTACTCCCGCGTGCTGCGTTCTGTTCTTCCTGTTACTCGTCCTATCCAGTCCCTGACGACGGAGACGGTGTCCACAAGTGCCAGAACTGCGGTGATACACTCGAGACATATCAGCGGTTCACCCGCGAAGGTGATACGCTCAGGGCCGACCCCGGTTACGCAACGGTAGATTCCGGCTGGCCGTATGCGATCGACCACTGGGCTCACGACGTCACGCGACCGTTGCACGACGGCGAGGAGCCTGAATTCATAACCGTCGGAATACACAAAGGAGATATCCCACACACGCTCCGTGGGGCGATTGAGGAAGGATTCCGAAAAGACGACCCAGATGTCAACGTCGTCAGTGCAACGCCGACGATGGAACTGGGAGTCGACATCGGGACTCTCGACACGGTAGCACAGGTGGGGATTCCGCCGACGTTGACGAACTACGTGCAGCGGTCGGGACGAACGGGCCGTACCCGCGGTAGTTCGTCGCTCGTAATGACCGTCGCTCGAGGGACTCATCCAGTTGACGGACACTATTACGGAAACCTCGAGCGATACCTCGCAGGGTTCGAACCGATCCGAGTGCCGGACCCGTACGACTTCGATGAACTACTCGCCGGCCACGTCGTGACGGAGGTGTTCGCCTACTTGGCCCGGAACCCACACGAATCGAACGTCTTCGAGCGCGTCTTCACGCTCTCCGAGCCCCAGCGAGAGAACTTGAATAGCTACGTGTCTGCAGTGGAGAAGCACCTCTCAATCCTTGGAAACTTCATCCGCGAGGAAATGGACGAACCGCTCCGAGAACACGTCGAATCGGTGTTCGGTCCACGTGGTATCGAGGTTTACGAGGAGGTCTTCTTCGATGAGGGACCGCTCTCGCTGTCGACGCGAACGGAGCAGACGTTCTCACGGCTTACGTCGATGTCGAGCGGGGCTGACGCGAACAAGAACCTCACGGAGACGAACAGCCGACTTGACCAGTGGCTCTCACGGCTGGGATACTTAGCGAACTACCGCAACTTCGGTCAGACGTTCCCAGTAAAATTCAGTGGCCGCAGAGAGCACATCAGCTTCGAATCGTCGGGGCGGCTGTATGACATGTACCCCGGTGAGGAGAACGACTTGGGGGCGGTGCTCACGCTTCACGGGACGGATTACATTGTCGATGACGTTCGAGCGACTTCCTCACCAATCGTGGAACTCGCCGTGTGTACGAACGAAGATTGCGACCGCCCCTTCGAGAGTTACGAGACGGATCTGGAGTTCTGTCCCCACTGTGATGAGAAGCTCGAGATAACGGATATCCACGGCGTAAGCAGTGTCGAGTGCAAGACGGCCGTCGGTGGTCAACGCGGTTACAGCACCCGCGGGCTCATGACGACGCACGTCCGTCGTGCGACGGAGGAATTCCACGAGTCGGAAGAAATCACGCTGTTCGGCCTGCCAGCGACCGTCAGCTACGGCCAGTTCGAGTTGACCAATTTCATCTACGCGTTCGAGCGCCGTCACTCGAGTAGCCCGAAAAAGAAGACCCTGCGGTCAGAGGCACTCGTCGAGCGTGATGAGAACGAGTCGGATTCGGTCGGAGACTCGTGGCTCGATCAGTTAGAGGACGTCGAGGAAGAGACGTATCGTCCCGTCGGCCAGCAGTACCATACCCAGGGTCTTCACTTCCGTGTTGACCTCGCAAGCGTTCAGGACCGATACGATGGTGTGGGCCACGACGGGAAGTCCTGGCCCCAGGCGTTGGTCAGTCTCGAGCAATCGCTCGAGAAGGCGGTCGCAATCGTCGCTAACTCTGACCGATCCGATTTCAACGTAAAGGTGAGTACAACTGACGAAACGTTAGACATCTTCATCGTCGACGGTCGTCAGGGAGGCAACGGGATCACCTGGCAGGTGTTCGAAGAGATAGACACGCTCGAAGAACACGTGATAGACATCGCGAGCTGTGAGCGATGTCACAGCTACTGTGATGAGTGTCTGTTACTCTCACGAACGCCTGCGTACTATCTCGAGAACGACCTCTTGGACCGACGGACGCTTGCCAGAATCGTTGGAATCGGGGGTGACTAACGTGAGCGTTCAAAAGAGGGTGATCTAGATGAGTCTCGAGATGATCCAACACCGGTTGACACGAACGGGTGTTGCGGTTATCTACGATGAGGTACCCGACTCCCGATGGTGGCTGTTGCGAACGTTGCCAGCGATTTCGTATCTCGGGATCGGTCAGTGTACGTTCCCAACGTCATGGCGACAGCTCGACGGGGGCCAACAGTACCAGTTCCCCGGATACGACTATCACGTGCTCGGGGGTATTGATCTCGAAGAGGGATCTAATCTCTGTGCCCTGACAAACGAGTACTACGAGTCACAGACTCAGTATTCGATCCAACCGTTGGTCACGGAGTTCTCGACAGGAGAGGGTACGCTCGTTGTAATCACCGAAAACGAACGTTTCACGCCTGATGGTGGGCAGCGTCCTCTTTCCCAGGAGCAGTTTGCAACGCGCGTTGGCCCTGCGGACCGCATCTACGAGGCGTTCAGCGAGTATTATCATCAGGAGGGTTGGGAGTTGCCTCTTACTGACACGAAAAACCTGTTCGTCCAAGATAACGCGTCACTCTACTCACTCGTGACCGGCGAAGACCTCTCGAATACGACCGAGTTATTTGATCGTCTTCCCGAGGCACCATATCTTCCGCTATACTGGGTGTTCTGTGACGTTTTTGCCCGTCCAAATGAATACGGGAGCGTTCCGTTAGATTCGGATGATCAAGTTCCCGCCCTGGGCAACTGGCTTCGTCGACGAATCGAGTGGGATCGGAAAACCGCGATCGACGTGGCCAAAACGTTGAACCGCACGGTCTCTGACGATGGGAGTACGTTCGACCCCTCCTATGCCAGACGGAGTCCAAAACTTCGCGATGCACGAACCGCCCGACAACGACTAGCGCCCGAAGAGAGCCAGATCGATGCACGTTATCACGGTTGGCTCTCGGACATCAACTAACGAAACTGACGATACGATGAGTGAAAATCAAGGATACATCCTCAACACAGTACAGACACCTGGTCCACTACGGACCGTGTTCGAATCGATCCGCAGGGGTCATACGACGTCTGAGGAGCTACGCGACGATACTGACCTCCCAGCCAATCTGCTTAAGCAAGGCCTCAATGGGCTTCAGCAGCTTGGCATGATCGGTCGCGAAGAGCCGGACTACTATACGATCGAGTACACCTGGGAGACCGACGATCGCGAACTCGACTTCCGCATGACCGCGCTCAACCAGCTGGCGACACGAGCGGAACCCGGTGACTGGGGCAAACAGTCAGTCGTCCTTCTGAACTACCAGTATCTACTCCAACACGACATCCAGTACTTCGAGAGTAACGACGAGGTCCTCTTCAACGAGATTAACGACTGGCAGCAGAGTGACCGTGGGTATCGGCCCCGCTCGAGTCAGGGACCGATTGTCCTCAACGAGCCAAAGTTCATCAACTGGACGCGGCTCGTAGACTCACTCGGACTCGTCTACAAAATGAGCGGACGGTCACATACGGTCTATCCTGACTTAGACATGATCGAGCACTCGATCCGATTTGCCGTCGAAGATATCGGTGATGACGGTCGGATTTCGATCGAGGACTATCTCGATTGGCTTAACCAGAATCTCCTGTTGATCGAATTGACGTCCGACGGGACCGTCCCTGCACCGTTTGCCCGCGTGCTGTACACGCTCGTTCGAAACGGCGCGATACGAATCGTTGAACACGGTGATGCAGGTGCAATCAGTCTCGATCGCATACCGAGCCACAGCGACATCGACCGAGAAGCGAACACACTTGAGGTGATCGGATGACGACGAACGAACTCCAGACTCCAGCCATGGCGGATGCTCGGTGCCCGCATTTCGACCAGATCGACGAAGAGACCCTTCGGCGGTTGTTCAGTAAAGTCGCGGCGGTTCGATCCGAGGACCGTCGGTTGTTCGACTTTACACATCGTCGAATGGAGGTCTTCCGGGGAACGAACGCAGCTGATGCAGAGAAGTGGGGCGAAGAACGCGTTTACCGCCTGTTTTCTTCCGATCGCGTCGGTAATTTCGCGGTCGTGATCGAAGGCGAGGTCGGGACGGGCAAATCCGAGCTCTGTGCGTATCTCTCCCACCGCCTGCGTGACGACGGGCGACCGCTCCTCCATATTGACAAAGACGACGACCTGATGTCGATCCTGTCCGAGCGGATCCCCCGGTTTTACGAGGAACAGTTCGGCGAAGAACTCCCCGGGGCGTCGGAGTTCAAACAGCTCCGTGACGACATCCAGAACATTCCCCAGGCGGTCGCGAACAACGCGACTTCGGGGGCCATTCTCAACCTTCGAAGCCGCGGTTATGAAGTCAGTCCGACGGGCACCCAGGAAGACGATATCCGAGACTTCATCCGGGAAAAACTCCAGCTCCTCGTAGAAAAAGGCGAGTACGCACGCGAGATCAAGTTTATTACCGAGGGTGAGTACAAGCAACGAGACGAACTGCAAATCTTCCAGCAGTCCGTCGGCGTGGAGGAAGCGGTCGATGCGTTCAACCAGGAACTGTGGCGGGAAGTCCGTGACCGATACAACACTGCGTCACTCGACGACATCCTCGAGCACGTCGGCAGTCAGTTCACGGATACGCGGCCAGTCATCATCTTTGAGGACTTCTCGATTACGGCGATGGAAGCCGAGAAGCTCCGGAACTACATGGAGCGAGACAAGGGAAGTGATAACTGGGACTTCATCGTTGCCGGTACTCGCGACTCGACTAGCGTCTTGCACACCCAGACTGCCGAAGACCGCTTCGAGTTCTTCCAAACGAACGAGCGTAACTCAAACAGCGTGCTCTTCTTGGATGAAGACACTGCTGTCGACTTCGTTCGGCCGTATCTCGGCTACATCAAGTCGTTCGACGACAGTGTCAGATACGAAGAGAACGACTCCGGCGAGCTGACGCTGAAAGAAGCGCCGTCCGGGTCGATCTGTGCTCGGTGTGATTTCTGTGACGAGTCGTTCCGAGATCTATTCCCCTTCAACCAGACCTTCCTCTACCGACTGTACACTGGTCTGGATGAGAGCCAGCAATCGCCTCGAGAGTTCATTATGACTGTCTTCGAGGTGCTCGAGGAATACCACGAGGGATTCGTCGACGCACCCTCGAGTGCGAGCGCTCTCCGGAGTCTGACAAACAAAATCTCCGCCGCGGACGAAGTCTACGAAGATGCAGAGGCGTTCGCCGACTTCGCGAAGTGGTACGGCACCGTCGACCGGAGCGGCGAGATGCCGGTGATCGTCATCGACAAGCGGTTCGCCGATGCGTTCGGTCTTATCCCTGAAGAACCAGATGAGCTGCCCGAGCAGATAACGGTCGATCAGGAATCGCAACAGGTACTCGTCGCAGAATCCGGGGCCAGTGGTGAAGTCACGACTACGACGAAAACAGGAACGACGAAAGAGAAAGAGACTCAGGTCGAAGAGAAATCTGTTCTTGAGCAGACAATCGACGATCAAAAGGCGACGATCGACTCCTGGCTCGACAGCCCGACCGATCACCCAGAGACTGATCGGTACATCAAAACCGCTATCCGTGACTTAGTAGACGAGCTCACGGATGGATATCGTCTCTACGAGGGACAACCGCTGGAATACAACCTAAGTAGCCAGAAGTACCCGTTCGTTTACCCGGACGGAACTGAATCGCCGGATCCCGATCAGATCGTCATTGATCGGCACGAGTTTCGGCGATCGGATCTCCGAACGCTCGTCGAATTCGGTGTCAGACGAGTTGAGAAGAAAAATACCGCCGACCTTGAGGAGACGCTCCGGAAGCTCGGTACACAGCTGACTGATTACGCCCACCAGTGGCGCCAGAAAATCATCGATACGTACCTCGAGGACGACAGCGTGTTCTACAAGCGACACGCCAAGTACGACTTCACCGACTTCGTTCTCGCGTCGTACACCCACCTGTGTCTATTAGACTCGCCGTGGACGGACCCTGCCCCAGAGAACCTCAACGACCGGTTCGAGAGTGACGAGGAGTTCTCCGTGGACTCGCAACTAAAGAAACAGCTGAAGGCGGCGTTACCGCCTGAAGAATACGACCACATCGAATCCGCGATGGAGTACGCAGACGACATCGAGCGGATGATGGGTGAGTTACTTGCGATCTCGTCCGGGAGCCTCGACGTCCCTGCTGTCCGCCAACGGATGGAGCGCTCTGAGCCATACGACGTCCTGACGATGCTTGGACGCGGGTACATCAACAACATCGAGAGTCGAGTTCGGTTCGACACGAGAAAGTCGCTGAAGGACTTCGCCAACGCGATGTACGACGTCCGACGCGAACTTGACGAGATCAGCGAACGTGAGTTCGACGAAGAAACTGTCGAAACGGTCTCCACAGAGCTCGCTGGTGTCGACCTCGACAGAATCACGGATCTTTACGAGAGCCTCGAAACGTACGATGACGTGAACCCCGATTTCATCGAAGAACTCGGGAAGTTCTGTCGGTTCTCACAGGAAGATATCGATGAATCCGTAGACGCAGCGACCCGTGCGACGGAACTCGAAAATGGCGACCGTGCAGAACGGATCCGCGCGGCGCTGATCAGTCAGAAGCTGACGGCGATGCCAGTCGTCAATCAGTATCAGAACGTTCCACTCGAGATTAATGAGGCTGGTGCAGGGAAAGAGCGTCTCGGTGGTCGGTTTATGGAGGTGAGCGACCACTATGTCAACTGAATCCGAACCCAAATCGTTCGAAGAACAGGTCGAGGACATCTACCAGCAGTATCGCCACAAGAAACTCGAGAGCCGCCTCGAGGAAATCGCCGAAACCATGGAGGAAACCATCCTCCAGCAGGTCCTTGCCGAGGAGTTTCTCCAGGCATCGATCGAAATCGATCAGGAGGCGAAAGAGGCAGTTCAGGACGCTCGTCACCACCTCGAGAACAACGACTACGAAGAACTGAATTCGATCATCGATACCGTAGAGGAGTTAGTCGAGGATCAAGAACGGCGAGTCAGCAACAAAATCCACGAAGAACGGATCAGCATGAACAGTATGGTAAACGGGATGCAGCGACTCAATAGCCGCGTCGAGCGGGTCAGCGAGGCGAAAATCGAGGCTATCGATGAGCTCCTCGATAATTGGGATTGGAAGGGACACGTGTACCGTGGGGAAGATACTAACCTCGAGGCTCGCAAATCGAACGCTGCAGAGTTTGGGCGGGATATGCGACGTTTTTTCGAAGAGGCTCGAGACGATATCTTTGGCCCGTATGAGGGAACCCCGATTGAACCGATCGTTGACGACCTCTTATCGGATGACCGATTATATCTCGACTCGTTGAGCGACGATCAAATCGAGGAACTTCGTGAGTCTGACCTAGAAAGCTACGTCAAGCTATCTCTCTCCTAACTACATGAAAATAGAGACTTAGAAGACGATTTTCTAGATCCCTCGCATACCTCTCGCTGAGCAGGTTTGTGGGCATTAGTTCAAATCAACCCAACAACCAGCTTTCTTCTTAAACTGGCTCAAATAGACAGGGCCTGTTATCTCTTTAAATAGGTAGACGAACAGGTAATTGGCGACGGAACTAACGTAGACTCGGAGATTGGAGTAGTGCCGCTTCAGCCGCAAATCGCTAGATTCAGCAGATACGGCGTCTTTCGACTGATTCTAGCAGTTAGGACCTGAAGCGGCAGTAGCTAAAGACATGGTTGAGGGTTGGATCACTCGTAATTTTGGTTGCTGATTTCAAATGTAAGGAGTGAGATATTATCCGCGGTCACAGCCGCCTTGTATGCTGCTTTGAACTCAACCGAAGCATCTTGCCTATGCGGGTCGGTTAGATGAAGCGCAGTATCAAGATCTTCTGTCAATGTTGCGGGCTCGGTGACTGTGAACGACTGCTGATCGAAAAGAAGAACCACATCCTGGTCAAGGTCATGCTCGAATACAGGTACTCGGAAGGATTCACGCTCAAAGTCTACTGCCTGTGCCCGGCTATCTGGTGGGCGTTCAAGACCTGAAAGACCCTGTTCATTGCTCTCGAACCCTATCCCAGTAGGCTGGCGAATTAGAGCGGCCTGCCCGTCATTCTGCCGGAGCTGTTGACGAACCTCACTGTAGATTGCCTCCTCGCTGTTGACTGTTCGCTTTTCAACTGCGTTTTGTTGGGTCAGTTCTTTGATCCAGCCCTGTACGACAGCATCCTGCAGCTCACGTAGTCGTTGACTGGTGACAAGCCCGGGAATCCCGTCACTTGTGAACTGGATGTCGTCAGAGTCTAGAATCCATTCACAGAAAGCTAGCTCGTTCTGATCTAGTGAATCACTGTACTCTAGCTGACCGTTTCTATCCAGCCACCGCCGTAACGTAAATCGACGTCGGAACGCCTCTTCGAATCTATCAAGCAGCTCTAGATGGTCTGCTGCACTATTTTCATCACTGAGATTGAGGGAACCGAAGTTTGCGTCCCCCGTGAACGGCTCAAGTGACTCTTCTAGGGTTTCCCACGTGACCTGCTCACCGAGGTTTCCTACTTCTCCACTTCGAACGAGATCCTCACAGGACTCATACAGTGTCGAGAATGTTATTTTGGCTGGCAGTTCTGCAGAAGTAGACGGCTGAGTACTTCTATTTGCCTCATGATATAACAACAGGGCCCCGAAGGCGTGAGTAGCAACCTCTTCTCGGATTTCATTCCACTCAGTCAGGATATCTCGTGCTACTCCAGCAAATTTACCTGGGTCGATATCAGTAGACTCCCCTCTCATCGAGTGATGCCACCGGTCGAAAGCTTGGTTCAACTCGGTTGGATCGGTTGGCAACTCGGAATTATTCAGGATTTTACTCCAGTCGTCTGCTTGAATGGTATCGTCTTGAAATGCTGTGTAGGCTGCGATCACCATCTCGAACCGAATTGCGTCGATGGCATCCTGGAAAACCTCTGCATAGGCACCTCGAAGTTCATCGTCAAAGGCGGGTGTTGTTGGATCTGATGTGAAAATATCATTGTCGCGGAAATCGTCTGCACCTGAATCAAAGTACTGGGTACACCTCTGGAGATCTCTATACAATGGCGTGTACAGGTTCGTGAATTTACTTAGTGCTTCGAAGTCTCCAGCTCTAGCAAGGAGAATTCCTGCCCGGCGTGAGCGTCTTATAATAATATTCACGGGACAGAAATCCTCACCAGAAAGATCAGCTAACGTTCTAGTTGAAGAAGGTGGAAGGCCAGACTCTGTGCTGATTTGGCGAGCAAGATGAAAACGGTCGGCGTTCTCAGGGTTTTCATACGTTTCGTCGATGAAGTCACAGAGCGTTTTGAAATAGCGATCATATGCTACTGTATCCTGCCTCCTTGCTCGTGAAGTAGTAACATGAAGGCTATTGATGACCTGATTACCGTGCTTCTTGGAATGGGCGAGAGCGGTTTTAAAGATCATTCTATAGTCCTTACAAATCGGGTTGTGCGCTGTTTCAGTTAGATCGATTTGCTCTGGGACCTCGACAGTGAGCAGTGTTTGACCAAGGTTCTGGTATTCGTCCAGATCTTCTCGAAGTTGTTCGGTATGGCCACTACTGGCATTCTCCATAGCTGATTGCTTTAGAATTTCCAGATTCTCCTCATAGCGAATAGCCGACCGATTCCAAAGTCGGTTATCGCGTGCTGTGAGGGCAGCTGAAAACTGCTGGACGATAGTTTCTTGATCTATATCTCCTACGTCTTTCGGAGATTCAATAATTGTTGAATGCCGGGTTAGCCCTGTCTTCGTTCCTATGTTGATTTGAGGGGCTGTTGTGGAATTAGCTTCATCATCGGAATTAGAAATTTCTGTCTGTAGAGTAGTTACAGCTGCCTTGAACTTTTTGAGATGGACATCGCTAAGATGGTCTCCGTTAAGCATGAGTTCATCCCCGTGTAGCTTTGATTCTTGCTGAATTACCTGCACGTATGGGATATTATTGTCCGTGTAATCGATGCTATCTGGTACCTGCTGCTGCAAAATCTTGGTTGCTAGCTCATGCCGGTGCTGGCGCATCGACTGGGTAATTGCACTCCGCAATAGTTGCCTGGAGAAAAAGCCACTGTGGGAGTCATCCGCGAGCTCTTCAACAATTTGCCAAAATAGACCAACTAGAACCAACAGCGCTACCCCACCAGCGATAATTGTTAGCCAGTCGACCCAAGCAGTCCCTTCTAGCATTAAAGCGAAATATAAGAGAACAATACAAAGTCCAATAATACCGTATATCATGGGGAAGAGCCGGATTTCGGCAAACCTGTCTTTCAGGCCCGAGCCCCGATAGATGTCTGCATCACCGCGTTCGAGTAGGAAGATTACACCGACGAGGCCAGCTGAGACGAGGCTGATAATAGCAGTCGCAAACCTTCCACGATTTTGAGAAAGTAGCCGTTCGCCTATCGCCAAGTCCAAAGAGCCGGCCCAGAAGCTGATTCCAGCAAGGATGGGTGCGATGTATACGATACTCCAGGCCCCCAACAGTCTGGCTCGGCGATCAGCCGTCAGCAGAAGATACTTCGAATATGTCTCCAGACTATATTCTTTGAATTCGGCGAGATGAACATGTAGCCGGAGAGAGTCTCCCTGCAGAACAGCTAACCAGTCGATCGTCGGATATTTCCAGTAGAGTACCTTCACCAACACCCATAGACCAGAAGTCAAGATAATTACATAAATCAGTAGTTCCCCGTTTGAGAGGAAGAACCGTTGCAAAATCTCAGATAGTCCTCTAAGGGATTGTCGAAGGTCAGAGAAGTACCAATAGTCAGCGAACATACACGCACCTACGTGCTAGTTTAGAGGATAGTAATATAACAATGATGCTCTCACACAACACACTTATCGATTTCTCTCTATTTATCTGATTGATTAAACTAATCTGGTGTGTCAAGAATGCACTCATAATGAATATCTATGATGTGTTTGATTCAGAAAACATTGACTAGTCTTCAACGTCGGCTTTGATTCGCAACGCGAGCTGAAGGTTAATCTCCTCTACCTTCTGGAGTTCGTCAACAGAGGCCTCTTTTAGTGCTTCTCTCGAGGTATACCCCGCTTCAGCGAGAGCGACCGCATCTGATTCGAGTACGCCGCTAACGTTTGTTAGTTCCTCGAGATTTGATTCCTCAGCATTAGCGTCCGTAGACTCTGAGGTACCAGTGACTTCTTCAACAGAATCCTCGCTATCAGCTATAGAACTACCAGACTGGCCATTGCTGACTGCCCTAGCCTTTTCGATTGAGGACCGCTCGTCAGAGTCGTGCCCAGCGAGTCTGATAGCATTGGCCCACGATCCGAATCGAAGGGACCCAATTCCACCAGTGACATCACCATACTTATTCATTTCAGTCGTCGTCGGTGGATGGCCGAGTTCCTCCGCTAAGTCCGAAATCGCATTGAGGATTTCCGCGTTCGTGTACTTCCGATCACTCCAATCTGGTACATCTGCAGGATCGAATCCTGCTTCCTCGAGCGCTTGATCCCACGAATCGAAAACCGCTTCATAGGCTGTCAATTCGTACTCGCCGTAGGAAGTGACCAGCTCTTCAGTCGGTGGCTCATCGATTGTCCCCGCAAAACGCTGTATCTCTTTGATGAGCGCGTCCTTGGTCACCTCTACTTGTCCAGTATTGTCTTCCACCTGTTCCTGGGTTGCGGGCTTCTCAAGCTTGCTGGACGCCCCAGGGTTGGCGGTCACATCGCCTGCATTACCTCCGTTCTGACCAGAAGACGCAGTACCAGATGAGGAAGTATCCGACGTTGACTTCACCTCACTTTCATTCTTGTCTGCCGAGTTCCCTGTGGCGTAGGCCGTGAGGTCTACTTCTGAAACATCTTCGGGGACGATACCGGCCTGCTTGTACGCGGTAACCAGCGACCCGAACACCTCGCGATATTCCTGATGGGTGTACTGACACTGGTCATTAACCTCGCTTGCTGTGGGAAGGCGCCCCATCTCTTGGGTAAGAGAAACTAATTCGATGACGAGATCGCGTTCTTGCAGGTCAATAGATCCATCAGGTGAGGAATCTGTACTGGAGGGATCGAATTCGTCCTCAGACGTCTCTTTCTTTGTCGAACCTTCCGGTTCATCGCTCACAAGCTGCTCTGCCCCATCAGTGGCCCGGATAAGACTATTTTCATCACGGTAGTAATACGATTTCAACTCCGACTCGAGATACTGGTGAACCTCGCTTCCAGAATCAAGGTTCCAACGCTCCTGCAGTTCCTTGTTTTTCGTTGGTTGGAGCTTGACCAGGTCTACCAATCGCGCCTGTGCTTCCGAAGAGAGAACAGTGTCATCCCTTCTCTCTTTTTTACTGTGAGTTGACGAGCTTGGATTCGAATCGGTGCGTTCCTCTACCTGCCCGAAAACAAAGCCACCGACCTCTTCAGTACTGTCGTCAGAGTTATCGACTTCCTTCCCCCCATCTGTAATGAGTTGTGCTGAAGCTGCCGTTGATTCCGACCCTTGGCTACGCTGACCGCCGTTGAGAGAAGAAACAACCGAAGCCAAGATTTCCATCATGACACTCGTTCGTTGTTTATACCCAGCATTTTGGCAAGCGGTGTTAAAACGCTACCTACTACGGTTCAACCTGTTATTCTACGCAGAAGTCAGAGATGGGTCTCGAGCTGATTTTGTATTTCACTCACTGCTGCATCTCCAGCCCCATGCCAACCATCCGGCCATTCTTCACCCCGCTTTGGCGGCTCAAAATCAAAATCGACTGGATAGTAGGACAGATAGTCAATTGCATCACTTGCGACGCGACCAACGAATTCAGCATTTTTTCGCTTCGATGAAACGCCACCTCGCGTAAGATCGTAGTATCCTGTGAAGGCTTGGAAAACAATTACCTCGGAAGCCTCGATCGTACCCGTGCTCAAATGACGGAATAGCTTGGCGGAGTTATCGGCTGGATCAGCGCGACGCCACTCCAGTTCAATGAGGATGAGTGTCTCATCACCAAGTCCAGCAACGTCGACTGGAGTTCCAGCGATGTTGTGTTCTGTCTTCCAATCAAACCCTGGATACGATGCGGCAAGCTGCTCGTGAAGATGGTGTTGTACTGCTGATGCGAACTCTCCCATACTTCATATCTAAACTAGAAGAATAAGAAACACCGTCATCAGCCCCTTGATTGGGCTTATTCTTTTTACAGGCGGTCGAGGTGAATACCCCCGGGGATTAACTTCGAGGCGGTTCACCGACGAGGGAAACGTTCATGCAGCCGCGTTGAACACAACGAAGTAACCCGCATCTCCTAGCACATGAAACATATCGACCGGAACACTGATCCAGACCGTCTCAATCCAGAGGTCAGGCCGCTCATCCAGTCTTTCCTTCATAATCGACAGCTATTCGACACTGACCAAGATGATGCAGCGTTCCTCACGGGCGCACTCAAATACGCCTCGCAGCAACAGAAGCGGCGTCAAACGTCACCCTACAACGGCGACGATCCGTTCGTCAACGACATCATCGATATTTTCGGCTTCGATCCACTGGACTTCCAGATCAACAGCTGGCAAACGGTCGACGCCCTCGAGCGTGCCCAACGAGAGGATGGTCGGACCAAAGCCGCGATCTTCTCGGCTCCCACTGGATTCGGGAAGACCGAAGCGTTCCTCGGACCACTCTATCAACTTCTTCGCGATGGACGCCAAGAGTCCGTTGCGATTGTCTATCCAAGCCGAGCACTACTCCAGGACCAACTCGGGCGTATCCTCGAGCACATCCATACCATCCGTGAAAAAACCGGTGACGAACTCTCAGCAGGCGTCTACGTCGGCCGACAGCCATACGAACTCGGAGATGTTTCCAGCAATGGGCGCTTCTTCGATCAATCACAGGTTCCTCCTCGGTTCAGACTGACGAACTGCTGGTGTGGGGACGGATCGAACGCATTGGAATTCCACGGCTCATCCAGGTCCTACGAACTGCGGTGTGGAGCGTGTCATAGAATCCAACTCATAGCTTGAGTTTCTCACGTCCTGGATCGTCTCCTCGCTCGTAGTTGGTGATTGCAATGACGATTCGGAGACACAGCGCAACGAACACTTCTGTTCGTGCGT
>Ga0207720_100220_pt1 | contig 50267 bp, 50 predicted proteins | sample A23P2SouthBayCA_2_FD_187751 | JGI IMG/M metagenome (GOLD analysis project Ga0207720, IMG submission 187751) | Aerobic enrichment media microbial communities from Eden Landing Ponds, California, USA - A23 E3 (2) (SPAdes) | ecosystem: Environmental > Aquatic > Marine > Unclassified | place... | reverse complement strand
TAGAAGTTGAGACTACAGCGGGCTTAGCGGGGCTATGATGCGTGAATTTGAGCGGTTTGGTCAGCGGAAACTACCTCAGATCGATCTCCAAGCGACCATTCTTGTCATACTCCTTAACGTATGGGCGAATTTCCGAGACTTCCAACAGTGTGGCCACTCAGACGGCGCGCTAACCTTGACTGAGAGCTTTACTACCCGATTCCAGTCTCCTTCTTCAGCAGCGTGAGCGTATTGTCGGCTGTCACGATCGGTGAGTGTTCGTACTCCCCGGTCAATTCAACCTGGACGAGCAGATCGACTGCCCGCCAAATCGAGTACAGGAGACACGCAAACGCGAAGTAGAAGAACCGTAACCCGAAGTCCTTCGACGTCGTCGCAGCCATGAACCGTTTGATCGACCTGTAGCCGCTTTCGATCTCCCACCGATACCCGTACTCTGTGAGGTGCCCACTCCCGCAATTCGTCATGAACACCGAGTACTGTCGGTGGTCGTCGTACTCGGAGTCTTCTTTCCGGCGGTAGATCAGCGTCGTTTCGTGCCATTCGTTCTTCCCGAGGTGGAGCTTTCGGTCGGTCTCGTGTCGGTCTTGGTCACGCCGGAGCAATCGCTTCGCCTGAGCCTTCTCGCTGGTCTGCATCCGCTTGGGAACGACATACGACAGGCCACGCTGGCTGAGCATCTCCAGGACGTGCTGACTGTCGAACTCCCGATCCATCAGCACGTTATCAACGTGTACCATCTCTTCAGCAGAATCCAAGAGGTCCTTGACAATTTCCAAGCGGGACTCCCCCTTCCGAACTGGCCGTGCGTCCAGTACAATCGGAACGGCATTCCCGACTAACTGGACGGTGGCCCACTGGTAGGCGTACTCGTCAGTTTTCTCCTTGGTGCCGATGATTTCGTCTTCGTGGCCCGTTCTATCGCCGGTGAACGGGTCAGCCTCGGTGATATCGATTGCGACGATCCCGGCTCGGAAGAACTCCTCTGTCTCCGCGACTTCGCTCAGGAGCCTATTGACCGCCTGTCGGTACATCTCGCGGATCTCCGCGATGGAGAGGTCACGAATGTGGTCGCGGTGGGCATGTCCGAGTGGTGTCCGCTCACGAGTCGACTCGTAGGTGAAACTACGAGCGCCCTCGTTGGCTGCGAGACTCTCACGAAGTCCGAGATACGTCTGTAAACCCCAGTAAGCGTTCTCGTGTATCTCACAGCCGTCCCCACGTTCCAGCGAAAACGCCGGGAACACGATGCGGCTGACGTGGTCGGTGATCTTCTCTGCCTGCTCTAACGTAGTTTGATCATCCGGGTCTGACTCACCAGACTCGTCCCCGTGGTATCGGAGCTTTCGTGCCGGCTCACGCGGAACCGCGACACCTGCATTCTGTGCTTTGATGAGGATCGTTCGAGCCGCCGTCTCGACAGTCTCCCTGAGGTCAGCGGTGAACCGCTCGTGCCAACTTCGCCACAGTGTCGATTGGTCCGGGATCGTCTCGAAACCCAGTTGCTCGCAGAGTTCAGGGCGGTCCCCGAGGTAGCCGACGAGTGCGGTTTCGTGCTCCCACCCGTGGCATTCTTTCAGGACGAACACCCGGAAGAGAGTGGCCGTCTGGTAGCGTGTCGGCCCCACATATCGGTCGTGGGCGCTGAACCGGAAGTAGGCTAGCGGGAGAACACAGACGAACTCCTCGATGGAGTCGTGACTATCGTGATCGAACCACGTCTCCGAGACTGTCCGGATATCTGATTCCAGTCCGGCAAGCGATGTGCGACCGTACAGCGGTGTCGAATCATACGCCGGCCACTCACCGTATTGTCGCTGGGCGATACGTCGAAAGACAGTTCGGCGAGACACACGAGTCGAACCCACTACGAGATACTGAGCAATACGCGCACAAGAACTCGTTTACATCAACAAGAGATTCTGAAGACGACTTGCCCCATTTTATTGACGAGTCACGGGAGTCTCAGACACTCTCACAGGAGGATTCAGTTACCCTCATCGGGAGGTGTACGCTGTTGCGCCGGGGAATCCGTGCTGGCAGATCCGCGGTCTGCTTCTCCGAGACGAACGTTTCTTAGCCACAGGCCGGTGTCTGGTGGGAGCCTGTATCCCTCTCTGGGAGTTCGTAGAACGAATGTCTGTCCGTGTGTCACGTCTGTGTATCCTCTGGATTGAGACAGTGTTTCCGATGAGCGAACTCATACGCGGGAGTTACTCGGAAGGGTAGCACCCAGGCTTTTGTGCTGACTTCGATGTGATCAGGGCTCTAACCGAACTAAGCCGTTACAACGAGCGGACATCTAGCTGGGCCTGGGAAGTAATCAGCTCCGGTATCGACCGTCGAGACACGCGCTTCGATCGGTCGAACCGGCAGGCGACACGTAGAGTCAGCGGTGTCCGGAGACGTGGACAGGCGCTTCAGGCATTTCGATCCCTTCGCTGGCGAAGGCGGCCATCGAGCGCTCTGTCACGTCCGAGGCGAACGCGAACTCATCACGCAGGTCGGCCACATATGCCTTGCCGCGAATCATCCGATAGTAGGACTCGTCCTCGACCAGAACCGCGAACGGGTGATCGTCGTCGACGTAGACGTACTTCGAGGTCACCATGGCCTCCTTGACGATCGCACTCGCCCGATCGACATCGGCAGAGGCAGTGACCGCGAGTTCGACGACGACCATCATCTCCGGGTGGCCATCGTTGGCGTTCGAAACGTTCGCGGTGAACAGCGTGGCGTTCGGAACTCTGACAGCGCTGTCGTCGGGCGTCGTCAACGTCGTCGCCCGGAGGCCGATGTCGGTCACTTCGCCGTAGTCGCCGTCGATGGTGACCTTGTCACCGACCTGGTACGGACGCTCAGTGATGAGTACCAGCCCGCCGATCACCCCCGCGAAGAGGTCCTTTAACCCGAACCCGAGGGCCGCCCCAAGCAGTCCCGACACTGCGAGCAATTGTGCGGTCGAAAGGTTGAGTAACGGTCCCAGAACCAGAAACGTCGCGATCCCGTAAATTAGAAACCGCAGTATCGGGATCAACATCTTGATGCTGATTCGCCGACGGGGGGTCCGTTCGGCGACAGCGGAAAGCACATATCCAAAGATACGGGCAGTCACGTACGCGGCCACAAGTACGCCCACGCTTCCCACGAGCGTCTCCGAATCTATCCCCAGATCTACTAGTGACTGGAGCACCGTCACAGTATCCGCCCCCGTTCAGTCGCCGCTTCGGTGGCCGGCAGAGCCGCCGGGACCAGTTCCACGATGCCGTTCTCGACCGTGACGAGGCCGTCGCGCGCGAGGCGTCCGAGGACCCGGTCGAGTCCGTTGACGACCCTCGAGAGCTGTGTCCGATCGATTCGCTCTTTCGCAAGCACGAGCCGCAGACAGAATGCCTCTTCGCGGTCCAGATCTCGATCGGACGCGGGGACGGCGATGTCACTCGGGCGCACCTCCGTCCCCTGACGGGCCTCCCAGACCGCGGTGGCAACGCCGAGGTTCCCCCTGGAGATCGCAGCGAGCCGGCCAAACGTCACGTCCTTCGGATCCAGATCACCACCCGAGAACAGTTCCTTGATGGCGACCGGGCTCACCATAGGGACCGGCACCGACACCGACCGATCCCGCCAGTCGAACTCGTGGCGTGTGGTGACCACCAAGCCGCCCCGGTCGGGATCATCGGCGACGAACGTCGGCACCTCATCGTACCGACTGAGGACGAGTTCTGCGATCCGCTCTACAGGAAGGGGCTGGACCTCAACGGTGACCGGAAACTCCCGGTCGAGGGCCTGCACCGCCGTGAGGTACGCCCACGCGTACCGGTTCCAGCCGGTCACCACCGTCGCATCGATGCTCGTCAGATCGTTGAGAAACGCAGACAGCTCCTCGAAGCCGCCGATGCGACGCTCATACAGGTGCTGGCAGTCCTCTATCACGACAGGGCCGCCGTTGATCTCCGCCCGGATTCGGTCGATCCCATCACCCGGATCAAGGCTGACTCGGGTTGCGTCCAGATCCCACACAGCACGGTCTAAGACGGACTCCCGTCCAGAGAAGGGGTCGCCTACGATGGCGACTGGTCCGGCACTCTCACCCGAGAGGACCGCCCTGAACTCCTCGTAATCGTCACCGAGGAGCGTGGGGGCGTCGACGTCCAGCCCCCGATGCCCCTTTTCGACGGTGTTATCACTCATATACCTCAATTTTTGCGTCGAGTCGATGATAATACCGCGGGTCGACCTCGCCAGGCGGTCTCGAGGAACCTATCGATCTGTCTGGTTCGCTTCTCAGTACGGCTGTGAGATGATCAACAAAAATCGCTCCCCACCGTCCTTATCACGACCAATATTCAGTTGAAAATCCTTATAATCATATGCGTGATCTTATTGGCTATCGTGACCCGTTTGTCAGCGTCGTCAGACGATTCGATCCGGGTCCTCTACGTGAACTCCGACCCGGATTTCACCGAGCTGGTTCGAACGAAACTGAAGCGAACTGAGTTCGATATCCACTGTGCCTCTGCTCGGAATCTAGACGCCGCGCTGGACGTACTGTCTTCAGAACGTATCGATTGTGTCGTGACAGCGTACTCGCTCCTCGAGGAGACGGGGATAGCTCTCTCCCGATCGATTCGACAACAGGACGATGAACTCCCGATAATCCTCTTTACCGGCCAAGGTGACGAGGAGATTGCAAGTGAAGCGACCCGGGCCGGTGTGACGGACTACATTCCGATCCGCGCTGACCGTAATAACTTCGAGCTGCTCGCAGGTCGTATTCGGACGCTCTCACACGCCGCTCGGGAACGCCGGGCGGCCGAGCGAGTCACTACGCAGCTTCAGCGAACGCTCGAACGGACAACCGACGCGATCTACACCGTCGATACCGAGTGGCGTATCGAATACATGAACGAGACGATGGCCGAGCGAGTCGATCGTGACCCCGACGCGGTCGTCGGAGCAACCATCTGGGAGGAGTTTCCGTCGATCGTCGGGACGGAACTCGAAGAGCGGTATCGAACGGCGATAGAGACTGGTGAACCGGTATCGTTCGAACAGCGTCTGGGAGAGCCGTTCGACTACTGGGCCGAAGTGCGCGTCTTCCCGGACGAAGACGGACTCACGATATTCTCCCAAGACATCACCGACGAGCGCGAGCGGCAACGGGAATTAGAACGAAACGAAGCCATCTGCCAGAACATCCAAGACGTCGTATTCGTCCTCGACGAAGACGGAACCGTTCGATTTGCAAATCCAGCCGCGGCACGGATGCTGGGAGACACAGGATCCAATGCCCTCGAGGGGACGCAACTCCGGACCCTCGTCGGTGATCGCGTTCCGGAATCGGACGCAGAGGCGTTTATTCGGGCGGTCGAGGGAACGCTACACGAGATACGAGCAGACGGCGGTATCGCCGCGTCCTCCGACTCTGACCTCCGGATCGACGTGGCGACGCCAACGGGGCAGCGAACGTTCAACGTTCGACTCACGCCGTTTCAGGCCAGTGAACGTCCACAGGTGGTCGTCGTCGCCCAGGACATCACAAATCAACATGAAATCAGACAGGAACTCGAACGCCAGCAGTTCCTGTTCGACCGCGTTCAGGAGATCGCAGACATCGGAATCTGGGAATACTTCCCATCGAGGGGTGAGCTCATATGGTCTGACAGGGTCCGCCAGATCCACGGCGTCGACGAGGACTTCGAGCCGTCACTTGAGGACGGACTCGAGTTCTACCACCCTGACGACAGGGAGACAATTACCGCAGCGGTCGACCAGGCAATCGAAGACGGGGAACCGTACGACCTCGACCTCCGGATCGTGCGAACCGACGGCGAGGTGCGTGACGTTCGGGCGTGGGGAGAATACGTCGAGGACACAGAGCGTGGCGATTCAGCACTTCGGGGTGTTTTTCAGGATTTAACCGAGCGAAAGGCGGAACGCCGGAAGCATCGAGAACTCGCGGAGGAATACGAGGCGTTGCTCGAAACGTCCGGAGACGCGATATTCTTGCTTGACGTCGATACCGCTGGTGAGGACCCTTCATTCGAGTTCGCCAGACTCAGTCCCGGATACGAGTCACAGACCGGAATTACGACCGAGGAAGTTCGCGGCAAGACGCCACGAGACGTGTTTGGCGACCAAGAGGGTGCTGAACTCGAGGCCAATTACACTCGCTGCGTCGATCAGGGTGCCCCAATCTCGTATCGCGAAGAACTCGACATCGGTGACGGTGCTCAGTTCTGGGAGACCAGCCTCGCACCGGTCGTCGTCGATGGCGAGACTGTTCGAGTCGTGGGCATCGCCCGAAACGTCACCGAGCAGGTCAAGCGAGAGCGCGAACTCGAGGCAACGAACCAGCGACTGGAATCGCTCATCGAGGCCACGCCACTCACCGTCATGGAGATCGACACTGATGGGACCGTCATCCGCTGGAACGATGAGGCTGAAAATATGTTCGGCTGGTCGCGCGAAGAGGTGCTTGGTGAGTTCAATCCGATGGTGCCGGACGAGCAGCAGGAAGAGTTTGCATCACACAAGCAGCGTGCCCTGAGCGGCGAGCGGATTCGGGCGAAGGAGATACGGCGGGAGACAAAAGACGGAGACGAACTGGACCTGCTCTTGTCGGTCGCTCCGATTACAGGTCCTGACGGAGAACCCACGAGCATCCTTGCCGTCTTGGAGGACGTCACCGAACAGAAAGAGTTGGAAGCCCGCCTTCGCTCACTTCAGGAGACCGCACAGCATCTGAGCGGCGCTGAATCAAGCGACGAGATCGGGGCGATTGCCGTTGATGCGGCGGCCGAGATACTCGATCTCGATATCACCGGTATCTGGGAATACAACGAGCGAGAGGACGCGCTCGTCCCGATCACGGAAACGTCCGCAGCACGAGACCTGTTTGGCGATTCCCCCCGGTTCGCTCCCGGAGACGGCCTTGCTTGGGACGCGTTTGAGTCTGGAGAAACCCAGGTATATGATGATGTCCAGACAGAGGGTCAACCCCACAATCCGAACACAGAGATTCGGAGTGAAATTCTCGTCCCACTGGGTGAGTATGGGCTCATGTCGACGGGGTCAGTTTCCACGCGGGTCTTTTCTGAGATGGACGTCGACCTGTTCCGGATTCTCGGTGCGACTGTCGAGGCAGCACTCGCACGAGCGAGCAGGGAGGAAGAACTACATCGACAGAACGAACGACTCGACCAGTTCGCGAGCGTCGTTGCCCACGACCTTCGGAACCCGCTCTCCGTCGCGATGGGATTCCTCGAAGTCGCAGAGGAGACCGGGAACGCGGAGCACTTCGAAAAGGTGGAGTCGGCACACGACCGAATTGAACGGCTCATCGAGGACCTCCTGACGCTAGCACGTGGGGAGACGACGATCGAAAATGCAGAGGAGATCGACCTCGAGAGTATTACGACGGAGGCATGGGGATACGTCGGCACTGAGGAGGCAACGCTTACAGTTGCAGATAGAATTCCGGCAGTCACCGGCGATGCAGGGCGGCTGACCCAGCTCTTCGAGAATCTGTTCCGGAATGCAATCGAGCACGGTGGTGCCGACGTCACGGTGACTGTGGGTGGACTAGACGGAGACGATGGATTCTACGTTGAGGATACCGGCAGCGGGATTCCCCAAGAGAGGCGAGACGACGTGTTCAAGCATGGCGTCACGTCCAGTGACGGAGGAACTGGCTTCGGGCTCTCGATCGTGGCTGATATTGCGAAGGCACACGGCTGGACGGTTTCGGTGACAGACGGAACCGATGGCGGGGCACGCTTCGAGTTCAAGCGGTCGAAATAGTACCCGTTGTCAGTAAGCAAACCGTGCCTGCGACCTATGCATTGAGAGAGCCAGTCTCAACTACTGGTAACAGGAGTCCCGGGATGAGCGTTCGCTTCATCTGCTCACCACGGGATTGTAACGCCAGCATAGACGAGTGTGAGCGCTAAGAGGCCGAGAATCACCGCTTGCCAGCCGCTTTCAAGTTTCATCCACCACTGCGTGAGTCCAGCATAGATGTCCGTAGTATCGTTCACTGTACCATCTCTCGGACTGCGATTAGAATGAATCCTTGTTTGTCGAAGGACAATATTTGTCGAAGGACAATATTTGTCGAAGGACAATATTTGGTGGAGAATGCATGGGAAGACGAATTATGATGTCTCTCCGTAATTCGTGTTCTAGATTAGAAATTCGACAGGTTTCGATCGAGAGACTCCATTAATCCAGCAAGACCACTCTCGGTAAACGACTGAGATCGCGGCGAGAGAACGTCGTTCAACCGTATCCTCTAATTAGACCGGGTTGGGTTATTTTCAGTGTCCCAAATAATTGAATATGGTTATATAATTGGATTTCAATCTTCAGTAACACTCCAGAAGAACGTTCGTGTTGCCTAATTCCGCGGTTATAACGACCCAGATGGTGGGAGGTTATCGTTTACAGAAACCCACCCTCCGAAGTTGGGCAGAGCGAGGCCCGAGATTTTGTATAGCGATATACGATATACAATTTCCTGTAGTGCGGAATTCCGACGGTAAGAGCCTCTAGACTCCCGAATTCTCCCGAAGGTTCGAATACAGAAAGTGTTCCTGATTATCCCAATAATCACGACCAGTTTGAAGTACCCCGACGCCGTCGGTGAAGCACGAATGCTGCAACCCCCTCACAACGGCGCTTCCCCCGGGTAGAGCCGACAAGACCGGGCTCCGAGTTTGCTCTGACTCTCCTCAGCCGGGGTCGAGGCGATGGCGAAGAAACGCACTCGATATAGAACTAATGACCTCAACCTATATTAAGACAAAGCGCGAACGGTGTTGTATGTCCGAAGACGAACCGAACTCCGAGGGCCTAATGGAACGCCAAACCACGGGCGAAGACCGCGTGAGGATGACCGCCCGGCAGCTTTCGGAGCCTCAGACGGCCAACTGGATCGCCTCGGAAGCGGGCTGGTCACACGAGCCGACCAAACGCGTCCTCGATCGGCTCGTCGACGATGGCATCCTCCACCGTGACGAAAGCGGTACTCACACCACGTATTACCCAGATTATCGCCGCCAAGCGATGCAGGAGGCGATGCGGCTTCGAGACAGCGGGCACACTGTCGAGGAGCTTACGGACCGTCTCGCCGATATGAAGACGCAGATTCGCGACTGGGAGGGCGAATTCGGCGTCGAGTCACCGAATCAGCTTCGCGGAACGCTCGCTGACGAGTCCCTTGACGGTGACGAGGAAGACCGTCGCCGTGAGATTGCCCGCGAGTGGGAGCACCTTCAGCGTCGTATCCAGATCGTTGGCTTTGCCATCCGCGAATGGGACTTCCTCGCTCCGACGACAGAGTCTGCCGAGGCCAGCAGCTAACGGATGTCGGTCCCGCATCCAGGTGGTGACCCGAACGCGAACCTCTACGCCCAGCTGAAGCGAGACGTTCTCGACCGTGTGCCACAGATTACGACGGTCGAGTTCGTTCCTGATGATATCGAGGCCAAGCAGCTGCGGGCACGTTTTGATCCAGCCCGTCTCGATCCTCCGACAGGGCCTGAGTCGCCGGAACTGTCCATCAAGTGGTATCGACAGGACCCACATGATTGGTTTCGTATCAACTACACCGACCCGAACACGGGCTTTCACGCTGGCTGGCACCAGGACGAGGACCACCCCGATCTCGGACAGGCGCATTTTCAGTACTCGACCGGAGACGAGGAGGACCGCTGGGGGATAACATTCGAATACGAGATTCCCTCCCTGATCCTCTGGGAAATCGTTGAAGAGCTTCTCGAAGACGTTCGTCCGACCTACCAGTACGCGAACGAAGAATCATGACTCCCCGAGAACGCGCCGATCAGTCACTCGCGAGTTCCTTCGAGCGATATCTGCAGGACAAAGGGAAGGGACGCGGTGGCGACGGTGGCAACTACCGACGCAACGCAGCCCGCGAACTCGAACGGTTCGCCGAGTGGGCCGCCGGCGACCGCGGCGACGACGACTGGACCGAGATCGTCCCCGACGACGTCGACCGGGAGCCGACCTTCGACGATCTCGACGAACGCGTTTTCCGTGAGTACGCCCGGCATCTCGGTGGAGATCGGGGACTCAAGCAGAACACGGTACAAACCTATTACCGCTATATCTCTGCGTGGTGTCTGATGTTGCGAAGATAGGTCCATGATGCATAGGCTTCACTGATATATGTTTGAAAGAAATAGCCGAGCAAACCTCGGAACGCGCTTCTGAGGAACCTGTCGGATAGCGCTCACAAATCCAGTGGAAAATCGGCGTTTAGGACAGCGCTGCCGCTCACGACCGAGCAAGCCCAGAGGAATGAGAGAGTTAGTCGGGCGGGTCGAGGCCGTAGCTTTTCTTGGCGAACGTCAGGAACGAGTTCGAGGACACTGCCGGCTGATCGCCGATCTCGCCGTACAGTTCCAACTGCACGAGGATGTCCACAAGTCGCCAGCAGTTGTACAGCACGCAGGCGAACGCGAAGTTGAAGTACCGGAACCGGTGGTCGGGCGACTGCGTCTCTGCGAGGAACGTCTTCAGTTTCTTGAAGCCGTTCTCGATACCCCAACGCCGCTTGTATCGGGCCATCAGTCGCCCAATCTGGTGTTTCATCTCCTGCTGGTCGGCGGGATCGACATCCACCCACAGGAGATTCGTCTCAAAGGGCAGGGTCGGCGCTTCGACCCGCGCTGGCTCGTCGATCTCCTCCTCTTCGGCGACCTCATTGAGAAGGTTGCTCAGCGGCGAGTCGCCGTCGCGGTCCTCCGAGAGCGGCGTCGTGTTGCCGACGTCCTTGAAGTCCTCGATGAGTTCCTGTCGGATCGTCACATCCGTCCCGTCGTTGTCTTCGTCCTCGCGTTCCCACTCGCGCTTCGGGAGGTAAACCGCCTTCCGCGTCGGACCGTCGTCCAATCGCTCCTGCTTGATGACATCGAAGTCTTTGTCTTCACTGGCAAGCTTAGCGATCTGGTGTTCGTGGTCGCTGCTGGACCGGACGACACCGGGGTTGAGGTAGTGGACGTCGTGCGTCTCGCAGACGTCTTTGACGCCGTCCGGGGCGAACTCGCGGTCCATCATCACCAAATCGAGTCCAGGGACGATGTCGGTTGCGCCTTCGAGGAGATCGTCTACGATATCCGCTCGCTTTCGACCACGAACAACCGGGACGGCATCAAGGATCAGCGGGACGTCGTGGCCGACGAGTTTGATGACTGCCCACTGGAAGAACGGCCCGTCATCGCCCTTGTAGCCGAGAATCCACGGCTCCTGATTCTGTCCACTACTATCGCGTTCCACGTGGCCGCTCCACGGGTTGCCCTTCGTGAAGTCGATGGCCGTCATCTGCTTGCGCCCCATCTTGTCCTTCGATTTCGCTCGCGCCACAAGCGTCCGGCCAGTCTCCCGGAGCATCGTCCGGATGCGCTCAACGCCGAGCGTCTTCGTCTGCAACCGGTGGGAGTCGCCTGATGGCGTCTTTCTGCGGGTGGAGTCCGCAGCGAAGGACTGTGCGCCGTCGTTCGGGTGCATATCCGTTCGCATTCCGAGGTAGGACTGTTGCTCCCAGAACGCGCCCTCGGGAATCGAGGCGTTGTCGCTGCGGTCCAGATGGAAGGCGTCCTCGACGATGGGCTTCGCGCCCTTCCAGACCTCACGGGCTTTCTCACGGGCGAGCGTGTCCTTGCTCTTTGAGTTCGTCACCGTATCGGTTGGCTGATCGGGGAGGAACTCGGGTTCGGGCGCGGGGATGTCGTGGTAGCGGGCGATGTCCACGACGACCTCGGCGGCGTCTCGTACTGCGTCGTGGACATCTTCGAGACGGTCGTCCCACGCGCGGTAGAGTGTGGACTGGTCGGGAATGTCTTTGAAGCCCAACTGCGTGCAGAGAAACGGCTGCTGTTTCAGGTAGCGATGGAGCGCGGTCGCGTTCTTCCAGCCTTTGACGCATCGGAGGACGTGCGCGCGGAAGACGGCACCCCAGGGTTTCGGGTGGCCCTGATCGTGGTCGTACTCGTCGTAGAACCGGAGGTACGTGACGGGCACTTCAGTGACGAGGTCCTCTAACGTGACCGAGCGGTTATGGCGGACTTGTTGTTCGCGGGGGTAGGTTTTGAGTGCGCCGTCCACCATCTCGCGGAACGTCATATCGAATGAGGCCGCGCGGACGAGAGTGCCGTCGTCAGAGCCGTAGAGGCCGTCTACGGGGTAATCTCTTGGTGTGGATTCGTAGCTGGCACTCTCGATATTCTTCGTTGGACCGAGCCACTTCCACCGGGAATTTGCGGGCGGACGCGCCGTCTGTGACACTACTGTCAATTCTGGCGTTTTGGCATAAAAGCATTCGCCTACTGGGGGTACGCTATTCGTTGATCCGCTACACCTCTTACCGGTAGTGAGGGTATCATCCAACCGTTCGCATTCCCCTTCTATCGATACTGTTACACCGATAAGTACAGTGCGTGGAAATAACGGAAGATCATCTCCCCGCTATCAATTAAGGTATCATCGACGACCTCGTTGTCCCTGAGATAGTTGTTGCTCAAACCTCTGCTCCAGCTCGTCTTCCACCACACTGCCCTCATCGAGGTAGTGAGTCGTGGAACGAGGATACCTCCTATCGCAGTGTGGGCAGACCCATGCTCTCTCTTCGAAGACGAACCACTTCGGAACGGTTCTGGATTTCAGGTTACGACCATCGTCTGGACAGAATGGACCCTCCACGTACACGTACGGGTCTTCATCTGTGTAGGCCCGATCTCTGAACACACCGTACTTCCCTTCCCATTTCACTCCGAATTTCTCAATCTCGTCTTCGACATATACCGTCTTGGGCTCACTCTTAGCTACGACACCACGAGGCGCGTTTTCCTCTCTAAACTTCTCTTTTCGTTTGATCAGATAGCTCAGGATACCGTAGATGATGAGAGCGACGATGAAGGTAACTCCTGTTGCTCGAAACCAGAAGCTATTCAGAATTCCCGTATCAATTGGATTAATCCGCTTAGAGATCCCCAGAAGCTCGCCTATAACCATCGTGATGAGACCTATGAGGATACTCGCCACCGTCACTCTCAATTTCATATATAAATTAGTTCAGGTGAAGGACAATTAAAACACAAGCTTCGACACTCAGTCAGAACATCTCTGCCATCAATAGAATTCCGTAAAGAAATGTACGGCCAATTCATACGGGAATCAATGAAATATATGCAGACCCGGTCATTCGGCTGATTCAGACTCTTCGCGCTGGAATCATCCCTCTCCCGGTTCGGTCGGTACAGAATTTATAGCCACCATTCGGTTGTTCTTGAGCGTTATTGCTAATTTCCAGAAATTATTTATCCACTGCCAGAAAACGCTTTTTCATGGCCGCTATCAGTCTCGTATTCCTTGCTGCACAAGTCCTTATTTCAGCGGTCGTCTATTTCCTGGCGAAAAAATATGATTCACGTTCACCGTTTCTCGCAGGCATCTTAGTTTTCGTACTTGGATTTGCCTTCATTCTCGTACTTGACACGGTAATCGGTCTATTCGCGGCTCAATTGATCATCGTTCTCATCTACTATGTGAAATTGCGTACTGTCCAAGGCTCCTCAGTTTCAGCGTAGTTGATACAGCTTGATAGCGAGAGATACGCACGTGTAGTGTGCAGTAGATTCACGGGGCTCTGTTGAAATCCTCAGCAAGTGATATATTTTGACCTGGTTGCGGTCAATACAGGTTGAGTAGGTAACAAACCAGCGGTGAATTAGTTTGTTTGTCTATCTTGGTTCCTTTGTAATCTTGGGTACATCCAAATCCATATGGCCATCAGAAACACACAGCTGAATAGCCAGACAGGGTCAGTAAATTTGTCAAGAAGAAACACAGAGGGCGTACGTCCGAGCAAAACTGCCCCAAGAGTCCCGACAGCTATGAGACCTGTCACAGATAAACTGATGAAAATAATCGTGTCGCGTCTAAATGACCGCTTCATACTTTTTGTTTAGTCTCTACGATTATACCCTTTCGGTCAATACGCACTCTTCAGCGAACGGCTGTTTCAGGGGAGAATCTATCTGAAGAATGGGATTTCAACAGAGCCATTCACGGGAACAATTCTCTAAAGAAGAGGATTTCAACAGAGCCCTGCTAGCGGAAACAAATTCTCCCATTATTCTGATAAAATCAGGCTATCCACTTGTGAGCAGGGGTACGCGAGGCCACTCAGTCCTGCGAGTGATCGTCGTCAGACCTGTGCATTATTCCCTATCTTCGCAACACGTCTTTAGCGGAAGTTGAGACTACAGTGGGTTTAGCGGGCCTGTGATGCGTGGTTTCGGGCGAATTTTCGAGGCGAAGCTGCTTCGGACCTACTCTGGATAGTCTTCTCGTGTCGTACTACTAACTGGACCGGTGAATTTCCAAGATCCCCGGCAGCGTTGCCACTCAGGAATCCGTATTGCCCCGGACAGAGTATCTCTCTATCCGATTCCGGTCTCCTTCTTCAGCAGCGTCAGTGTGTTATCGGCCGTCACGACCGGCGCGTGCTCGTACTCGCCGGTCAGTTCGACCTGCACAAGCAGATCGACCGCTCGCCAAATCGAGTACAGGAGACACGCAAACGCGAAGTAGAAGAAGCGAAGCCCGAAATCCTTCGACGTCGTCGCAGCCATGAACCGTTTGATCGACCTGTACCCACTCTCAATCTCCCATCGGTAGCCGTACTCCGTGAGGTGTCCGCTCCCCCGATTCGTCATGAACACCGAATATTGTCGATGGTCGTCGTGCTCTGAGTCTTCTTTTCGACGATAGATTAGCGTCGTCTCGTGCCACTCATTCTTCCCGAGATGTAGTTTGCGGTCAGTCTCGTACCGATCCTGGTCCCGCTGGAGCAATCGCTTGGCCTGCGCTTTCTCACTCGTCTGCATCCGTTTCGGGACGACATACGACAAGCCACGCTGGCTGAGCATCTCTAGGACGTGCTGACTGTCGAACTCCCGATCCATCAGCACGTTATCGACGTGTACCATCTCCTCAGCAGAATCCAAGAGGTCCTTGACGATTTCTAGGCGGGACTCTCCCTTCTGAACTGGCCGCACGTCCAGTACAATCGGAACTGCATTACCAACTAACTGGATGGTAGCCCACTGGTAGGCGTACTCGTCGGTCTTCTCTTTCGTGCCGATGATCTCGTCTTCATAGCCCGTTCTATCACCGGTGAACGGGTCAGCTTCGGTGATGTCAATAGCGACGATGCCAGCTCGAAAGAATTGCTCCGTCTCCGCGACTTCGCTCAGGAGCCTGTTGACGGCCTGTCGGTACATCTTGCGGATCCCTGATACTGAAAGATCACGAATATGCTCTCGGTGGGCGTGGCCCAACGGCGTCCGATCCCGAGTCGATTCGTAGACGAAACTGCGAGCCCCTTCATTAGCAGCCAATCTCTCGCGAAGCCCCAGGTACGTCTGTAAGTCCCAGTAGGCGTTCTCGTGGATTTCACAGCCGTCCCCACGATCCAGCGAAAGTGCCGGGAAGACGATACGGCTGACATGCTCCGTGATCGTTTCCGCTTCGTTGAGGACAGCTTGATCCTCTAGCTCTAATTCGTCCTCTTCCGCATCGTGAGACCGAAGACGCCGCTCTGGTTCGCGTGGAACAGCGACATCCGCGTTCTGAGCTTTGACAAGGATAGTGCGCGCGGCTGTCTCGACTGTACTGCGAAACTCGTCAGGAAACCGTTTGTGCCAACTACGCCACAGCGTCGATTGGTCCGGCACTGTCTCCAGATCCAGTTGATCGCAGAGTGCTGGACGGCACTCGAGATACTCGATCAGTGCGGTTTCGTGGGCCCATCCGTGGAGCTCTTTCAGCAAGAATACGCGAAAGAGCGTGTCCATCTCGTAGTGAGTCGACCCCCCGTAGCGGTCGTGCGTACCGAATTCGAAATACGCCAGCGGAAGTGCACAAACGAAGTTCTCGATCGACTCATGGCGGTCGTGTCTGAACCAGGTCTGCGAGACGATTCTGATATCTGATTCCAGCCCGTCGAGCGAGCTTCGCTCGTACAGCGGCGTCGAATCGTATACAGGCCACTGAGTGTATGATTGCCGGGCAATTCTCCGAAAGACTGCTCGCCGAGAATCACGAGTCTGAGACACTACGAAACACTGGACAGGACTCGCTCAAGAACTCATCTGACTGGTCAGTACAGAGAACTTACGTACCGTTCGGTTTGCTGGATTACTCGATACAAGAACGCCGTGAAAGATATAGAGTGAGGTAAATGCGCTCTACCGGTACGCGGCTGAACTCTTCGACACGTTGCCCGCTACTCAAATTCGAGTTGCTTCCACTCCATCCCGGTCGGGGCCTCGGGTGGTTCGAGGGGACTTGAGATCAGGTCCGCTCTAATCGTTGGCTTGTTGTACGCCCGCGGCGCGACATCATTTGGTCCATCAGGGTAGAACAGTGATGCGAGCAATTGGATATGCCCGCGTCCGACACAGAGCTCGCACTGCCCGCCGCCGTACATACTGATATCCTGCTCTGCACAGTACTCGATAGTCTCGAGAAGCGACCGGACGGTTCCGAATCGCGAGGGGACGATACGACACCAGCTCGGCTCGAACGGCGCGTCACGGATGTCGGCTGTGCTGCGGACAGACGCACCCAACGAGAGACGATCCGAATTCGCCGCGAGCAGGTCGTGTACATCGTCGGAGACGACAGGATCTGCTACGATGGCATCGGGGAGCGTCTCGAAAACCCGGCGATAGAACTCGGGATTCGGTGCTTGACTGTCGCCGTCTCCGCCGGACTGGCCGTTCAAATCGAGTACGCGGACTGCGTCGGTCTCCGCGAGTCTCGCGAAGGTGTCCGCGGTCCATTCATCCGTCGGCTCAAGCGCGAACTCGCATGTGGGGTTGACTGCGAGTATCCCTTCGACTCGAGTCGTATCCCCATCCGGGACTGGAGTACTGACAACGAATCGAACCGGTGAGCGCTCCCGACCGAAGCGTGACGCCAGTGTCGTGTCGTTTTGTTTGAGGGCCAGGTCGAGTGCGGCACTTTCGAGTGCCCAGCGTCGATACGCCCGCGAGGCCTCGCGCTTGGGTGACTTCGTCGGAAAGAGGTCGACGGCTTCGAGCGATTGTGAGAACTCATCGAACGTATATTCGCCTGCAAAATCGAACGGTAGTGTATCTGGCAACGCTTCGTGGTCGACAGCCTCGTGAGTGATGTCTTCGCCAGCGCCGAATTCATCTTCCGCCAGCAGGACGAACGTTGAAGTGACGCGAGTCGTTTCGCCCACCATCTCTCGACGACGACTGGTCCGGTCCGAACCCGATATTGTCAACGGGAGGTCCGCAATGCAATCGTACAGCGTCATGTTTCAGTCCAGTGGGTACACACAGGGGTCGGATCAGCTCCCATGCTATCATGGTTGGATACCCTCCCGGATGAACGTGACGAGTGGCCGTGGTAGGCCTGCTGTTCCATGTATCAGACCCTCGTATCGGTAGTCGTCTCGGATTCAGTCCGGAGAGCCCAACGCAAGCGGAACGCCTGTGCCAGTTCATAGAGCCACAGGATGACAAGAGCGGTGTATCCGGGACCGAAGAAATACGCCGACCACGACTGATCCTGGTAGAAGAAGCCGACGCCAACCACCAAGATTGCGATGTTCCACACCCAGACCATCCACGTCGAGATCACCGACGGGATGACTCCATCTGGGAGGGGATCAGACGCATCAACGGAGGTACTGCCCCCCAACCCCCCTTCGCTCAGGGCAGGGAGATTCCGAAAGTAGAGCAGCAAGCCGGCGAGTGCGATCGGGAGCGCCCATCCTACGAAGAAGAAGTGGAGTGCGCCGTCTTCGATATACGCCGGATTCACCCACTCGACGCCGAAGAGTACGAACGGTGCGAATCCCGCCGGCCCGAGCATCCAGAACTGGGCTACCAGAACTGACAACGCGATACCCGATCGGGAGTCTGTCGATCGATACGTCTGGACGAGGTTGTACAGGTACAGTGCAAATCCCGTCGCGAAGAGGACCAACCCGGTCGCCGTGACTGTCCGCCCCATCCCGACCCAGGGGCCGGTAATCAGCGGAAAGATGCCGGCGACGAAGAACCACGCCGAGTAGTCCCGTAACCTCTCACTGTAGAGATCGGTACCAAGCAGGCGGGGAAAGAGGTCGTAGAGCGTGCCGATGGCCGCGAGCCCGAGAAAGCCCCACGCGTTAGCGTGGACGTGCGCTTCGCGCAAGCCGAGCCAGCCGCCGGGAACCTGCCAGACGTGGGCAAACAGGCCGTACGCGTACGTGATCCCCCACAGGAACACGAAGACTGACACCAGATACAGTCCAGTCGTCGCGTTCCACGCCAGATCGCTTTGCATAACCATCCGCAACATCACTATCAGCAACCCGGCGACGAGGAGCCAGATCGCGATGAGTCCGCCATCGAACGCCCACGTGTGACCCCATCCACGCCCGTACCACAGCAGGAGAAATCCACCGTTCAATCCGACGAAGTTCAGCCAGTCGTAGTACTTCGAGGGCAGTGGACGCTCGAGTTTTCGAGCCGTAAGCTGGGGGAGCATTCCGAATAGGAGCTGCGTGAAGCCGCCGATCGTCACGAAGTGAATGTGACTCCACGAAACCCAGCCGACCCGCGGGACGAGATTGAACTGCTCAAGGCCGTGATAGACAGCTAATACGAGACCGGCGAGTAGGAACAGCGCACCTGCGAGGTGAAAGGGAGTGAACCGAATCGGGTGGCGTGCCATAGTTACACATACCGACGCAGGCTGGAAAGGGATTCCTACGGATATCATAGAGTATATCGAATATATTCGTACTTAGGTGGCGTCTCGTGGTCGGATACGCTGAGACAATTCAGAGACTACACTTTTTCAGCGATATCCTTCGCTCAATTCACCTAATAACTATGTCGATGGCCAGTTGTTGTCTTCGGGGCACTGCTTCTGTGGTTGCCCGTACGTCAGGGTCGCGCTCGTTGGATTTCGCTCTTGGCACCCGTCGGACTTCTCATGCACATCAGTATCCTCTCGGAGATCTATCTCAATCTACCACCAGTACTAGTTCTGATCGGGGCGGCTTCTATTGTAGTGGCGACGGCGCTGTTCGCACTGGAACTCGTACAGATGGACATCGACCCGTCGATGTCCCTGTAATTTGAGGATGTGGCGAAAATGTTCGAGGTAGAGTATAATTGCTCGCAGTATGTTTAATGCCCATGGGACAAACAGTTAGCAGCTACACCGAGACAGACTCACTTACCACAACCCACTGGCTTGCGATATTGCTCGTCCTGATAACGGGAGTTATCCACGTGTACGCCGGATTTGTCGAAGGACGGATTCCCGTTTCGCTCGCAGGAGTCGGGTTCCTCGGTGCCGCCGTATTGTTCCTCTTAGACTATCGGCGATCTCTTCTCTATATAGTTGGGATCGTCTATACGGCAGTTCAGTTCCCACTCTGGTACGTAGCGAATGCCAGCGAATTCACGACGCTCGGGTATGTGGATAAAATACTCCAAGGGGCGCTCATCGTCGTGCTCACGTACCTCTACTGGAGAGCACGAAAGACTAACAAAAAGGATCGTGAAGCAACTGCCGCTTGAGTACTCGAACCGGTTACATTCCCGCCCATTTCGTGTTGGACGATATTGTGCGCGTTACGCTCCCTGACGAGGGAGATCAGTCGTCTTGATACTCCTTTTCGAAGCCCCGGAATTCGGTTCGGTGGGCTTCCTCATCGGCGAGAATTGTCACGGAGAGATCTTCGGTGACCGGATCGTCAGCGTCCTCAGCAGCATCGATGATCGACCGATATGTCTCGATAGCGTCCTCTTCAGCGTCGAGGACACCTCGGATTACCGAAAGCACGTCGGTCGAATCCTCGGGTGGTTGCAGCGAGTCCTGACGAGCGGTAAACTCTGCCGAGCTGGGCGGTCGGGCATCCAGTTGCTTGAGACGGTTGCCAAGTTGCTGGGCGTGGGTCAGTTCCTCTTGGATGTCTTGCTGGAGGCTCTGCTTGATCTCTTCGGCACGAACTCCGTCCAGAACGATCGCGTTCGTCTGGTAGTTCATCACTGTCTCCATCTCGTCCCCGTAGGCCTTCTGAAGCAGGTCGATGACGCGGTCTGAAGTCATACAAGTTACACTACCATCCAAGCGCCTATATATCCACCGCCGCACCTGTTCGCTCCAACCGTGCTTGAAGAGTACGTAACCACAGATCGCATCCTCTTCGACCAGGTTCCCCTTTCAGTAGTCGAGGTACAGTATGTCGCAGACGGTATTCGAGAGGTAGATTAACGAGTGTCGGGAACCGTACCATTCGGGTGTGCAACCTCGGCTGTGTGTTCCTGATTGGGTTGCGGATGGAGAAGAGACCATCGCACAGGTAAACGACATTCGGAAGAACAACACGAAAAATCCCTGCCGGCCAAGAGCGTAATCCGCGAGCGACTGGAAACCGTTGACGTCGAGTGATACTACCGGACTCAGTCCCCTTTGAGCCAGGCACGGCGAAGACGTGCGACTTCTTTGGGAGTGATATCGTCACGCTCGATAGCGACCTCGATGTCCGCGGCAGTGACTGCACCACGCTCAAGCACGCGTTGGAAGATATCCTCAACGACAGTGGCCGTCTCGTCTCCACCGACCGACCATCGGCAGTCACTGCTTTCGACGGTCCCCTCAAACGTGACTACATCGCCATCCGCTGCTTCCGCGGGGAGTTCGACCGTGTACTCGAGGCTCGCGTCGACCACCGAATCAGCGGTGTTCCAGTACACTGTGATGGTTCCGTCATCCCGGTCTACGGCAACTGGTTCGGGGGAGAGGTCGATATTGCCGATCTCGCCATCGACTGATTCCCTGAGTATCATCCGATCGCGAACGTTCTGGAGCGAGACAGTCACTGGAACCACCTGGTCGGGGGAGAGGTAGGAGCGGTGAGCCGTTCGCGTCACGTCAGCCTTGCCTTCAGCTGTGCTATCGGGTGATTCTGTCGCCGTACCGGTGGTGGATTCACTCAGTCCGGAATCTCGATTCACCACCCGTGCCCAGACGACGAGCAAGCTCGGGAGGACGAACACGCTGGCGAGGAACGCGAACACGATCGTCAGCGCGGTGATAAGGCCGAACGACTGCAGGAACGGGAGGATCGCGACGAGTAGCACAGCGAACCCGCTGGCGGTCGTCGCCGCACTCGAGAGTAACGCACCGCCGGTCCCGGTGACGGTCTCGTGGAGCGCCGCGGCAACCGTCTCAGCCCCGGCTAGCTCCTGGTTGAATCGCTCGCTAATGTGGAGGCTGTAGTCGACGCCGAGCCCGATCGTGAGCCCGGTGATCATGCCGGTGACGATGTTGAACGGGATGTCCAGCAGCGCCATCGTCCCGAGCACCCACGTCAGGGTGAACGCAACGGGGACGATCGTGACGACGCCGAGTGATGCGCTCCCCTCGGTGAGCCGGTAAGCGACCGCGAGGACGACGACGACCGAGAGCAGCGCGACGACGAGACTCAGGAGCGCCGTCTCCGCGAGTTGGTCGGCCGTGATCTGGTTAACGATCACGTCGCCGGTCGCGATGACGGAAACGCCCTCCCCGTCGGCGTCGTCGGCAACCCACCCCATCTGGTCGTGGACGACGTCGTCGTCGACGCCACTGTCGACGGTCACGACCATCCGGACAGCCCGATACTCGCCGTCCTCCCTGTGGACGACGTCGGCCGCTTCCTCGGGTGCCACCCGATACAGTTCGTCGTAGACGGCAGTCACGTTCTCGTCAGGGACGCCGTCGCCGTCGGTGTCGGCTGCCGCTAGCGTCCGGTTGAACGACGCGTTGTCCGCCGCGACGCGGTCCATCACCGTGATCGGGTCGGTCACCGCGGGCTCTCCGTCGGCGTACGTCTCCGTCGCCGACATGTCGCTCGCGTTCGTGCGTGCGGCGTCGAGCCGGTCGAGTGTCACGGGATCAGTCACGTCGCCCCTGACGAGTATCGTGGCTGTGGTGTCCTGTCTGACGAAGTCACGGTCGAGCGTGTCGATCGCCCTCTCTGCCGTGTACGTCCCGGGCGCGATCGGATCGGGGAGGTCTTTCAACCAGTCGTCGGGATCTTCCGCGAGGAAATCCGACTGCTCGAAGCTCGCGTCGATACCTGTCGCCCCGTACGCACCCGTCGCGCTGACGAGGAGCGCGACGGCGATGACGACGTAGGGGGCCTTCGTCGCGAGCGTCGCCCCCGTACCTAGGACGCGACTGACCGGCCCGCCACCCGTTCCGACAGCTGGTTTCAGGCGGTCGATCCCACGGCGTTCGAGGAGCTCGTCGAGTTCGACTTTCAGCGCCGGAACGAGCAGGCCGAAGACGAGCAGCGTGGCCACGATGCCGATAGCGCTGACGACGCCGAGTTCGCGGAACACCCCGAGCGGGCTCGTAAGGTTCGAGAGGAAGCCGATGACTGTCGTCGTGGTGACGTAGACGAGTGCGACACCGACGCTCCCGAGTGCGACAGCCATCGCGCGACTGGGCGACGTCTCGCTCGACTCGCGAGCCTCCCGATAACGCATCACGACGTGGAGGCCGTAGTCGATAGAGAGGCCGATCAACAGGACGAGGACGACGATGAACGGCTGGCTGAACGCGATGTCGAACCACCCCATCGCACCGAACGTCCACACGAGCACGAGCGCGATCCCCAGGAGACCGAGCAGGATGTCCAGCAGGTCCCGGTAGACGACCACGAGAACGAGCAAGACGAACGCGATCGCCAGTGGACCGACCAGGAGGACGCTGTCGATCATCGAGTCCGTGATCTCCGTCGAGACGACACCGTCACCGTAGACCAGGACGGCCATCGAGTCGTCGTCCGGCGCCAGGTCCGTCATCGTGGCCTGTGCGTCCTCGATCTCCTCGGGTGCGTCACCGGGTGCGAACGATCCGCCTGCGGACTCGTGGGTCACGACGAGCAGCGTCGCGTTCGTCTCCGTCGATCCCGGCTCGTAGTAGTCGGGCATGAAGGCAAGCGCGCGTGCCGACCGGTCCGATTCACTCGAAAGTACGTCCGCGACGAGAGCCTCGACTTCGGAGTCGTTTAGCGACCGGAGTTCCTCGATCTGCGTCTCGAGAGTTGGGTCGAGGCTCTCCAGCTCGTTTCTGTCCTCGGCGAGCGTTGTGTGCTCGTCCGCGAGAATCTGTTTCGTGACGTTCCCCGTACTCTCACCTGTCTCGTCTTGCGCGCGTCGCTCCTCGACAGCGTCCGCGAACAGCCGGTAGTCCGCCTCGGTGAGGGTCACCGACGTGTTGGCGTCGACGGCCTCGAACGCGGGGCGAACACTCGCGTTCGGGTTGTTCGCGAGCGAATCGATGGCCTCCGCAAGGCTCGCCTCTGTCCTGGTTAATTCACGTTCGCGGGTCTGGAGCTCGGCGGCCCGGTCTTCCCGGATCGAGGTGGTCGCGACGAGGTTCGCGACGCTTCGCGTGGAGTCGTTCTCGACGAGGGTCTCGTTGACTGTTTCGTTGGTCTCGAGCGCCCGTTCGTATTCGAGAATAGAAACGAGGGTGTCCTTATCGAGGACGTTGTCGTCCCGGACGATGACCTGTGCTGAGGTCGTATCCGTCGACCCGCTCGAGAAGTTCGCGTCGACGTAATCGAGCGCATCGGCTTCGTCGGCGTCGGTCTGGAACTGGTCGAGGGACGTCGATCGGTCGACCATCGGCACTCCGGCGGCGACCACCGCGGACGCGACGACCATGACCGCAATAACGAGCCGAGCATTGTCCGTGATCCACTCGCTCACGTCGAACATTACTGAACACACACCCCCAGTTTCGACGGCGTGGACGAGGTACGATCCACCGTAACCGCCCCGTTGAGCGTGACGCAGGCCAGCGATCTGGCGACAGAAATCTGGACATCGGGAAATTTCGCTCCCGGGCTGCTAGCCACGCGTTCGCGGAGATCCGACATTACATGTCCGTACACGCCTCGGCTGGTTAGTGATCAGTGCGAGAAATCGAGGCGCACCCTAACATATTCGTATATCTCGCTATAATGAGCGAAATAGTAGGTACGCTACAGACGATGCCAAACGCGAAACTTTCCGTAGATATCCCCAACCATACCTGGATCGGAGATCTCTCGGCTGCTCATCCGGAGGTGGTGTTTCAAGTCGTCACGAGTATTCCTGGCGAAGGGACCGGTATCGGGCTTGTCAGGCTCAAGACCGCTGACCCACTTCCACTCATTACCGACATTCAATCCCGTGACGACATCGAGGACCTCGAGCTACTCTGGAAGCACGAAGACGAGGCGCTCCTCCAAATAAAGACGGTGAACCCACTTCCACTTCTCCCGGTCCTGCGAGCCGGTGTTCCACTCAGAATGCCCTTCGATATTCAGAACGGTGTCGCTACGTGGGAGGTGACGACATCGACGAGGCGACTCTCGAGCCTCGGCGATCACCTCGAGGATTTAGGCATCGGCTTCACGATCGAATCTGTTCGCGAAATCGACGCGAGCCAAGCAGACCAGTTGCTCACGGACCGACAGCAAGAGGTGCTTCTGGCTGCTGTCGAAGCAGGCTACTACCGGACACCACGGGAATCGACATTAGGCGAGGTGGCTGCGGCACTCGACATCGCGAACGCGACGTGTAGCGACGTGTTGCACCGAGCGGAGGGCCACATCATCCACTGGTTCGTCGAGGAGCATATGGAAGTGTGATAGCCCGACGGCGAAATCCTGGCCGACTGTCGTACCGTGGCTGACGCCGTGTCTAGACGGGTTCTACAGTGAACAGCGAGTCGTCCGCCAGGACGACTTGGACGCGGCGATGCCATGCGTCAGCGAAGGCCTCCCGTTGCTGGTCACTGGCTGACCCATCGAGGATCCCCTGTAGATTCCCGATTGCCGGTCCCCCGTCAGGGACGTCTCCGACGTGGTACGTCACGGCGACGGTCGCGCCCGTATCCGTCCGACGAAACCGGAACGTCGGTGCCGCGCTGTCGGACTCGAAGGCGTCGAAGGTCAACAGGTTCTGGCGGTCACCGTGGCCACCACCGAGGCCGCCGAAGCCGTCTTCCTGCGCTGCGCCGGTCACGTACGAGATGAGCCGACTCATCACGCCGTAAGTGGCATCGTCGCGCGGCCCTGCCGTGAGCACTTCGATCTCGCTTCGGACCGGATGGCCGTCGGGGTACAGCGCATCGAGACCCACCTGTGCGATTCGATAGGCACCGGATGCGGTCGGACAGGAATGCCCTGCCGCCTTCACTACGTCCTCGTAGGTGACGACGAACGGCTCGCCGGGATCGAGGACCGCAAGCGCCTCTGCAACGGGGTCGCGGATCCGGATCGGTTCGACATCGTATTCGACTGCCCAGTGCTCCTCGGGACGGTTCGTATCGGTCGGGTTCGTGGTTTCTGACATTGGTCGTGGATTTTCGTGTGTGGGTGTGGCTCTGTGCTGTTAGTAGCGCAGCAGGCGCATTCCGTTGAGGATGACTGCGAGGACGCTGGCCTCGTGGACGAGCATCCCGAGCGCGAGCGTGACGTAGCTCGTCAAGACGCCTGCCAGCAGCAGGCTCACGGTTAGCACTGCGAGACCGACGTTCTCGTAGATGTTCCAGCGGGTCGCTTTGCTCAGCGTCACCGCGTAGGGGATGCGCTTCAGGTCGTCGGCCATCAGTGCCATATCGGCCGTCTCGATGGCCGTGTCCGTCCCGGCAGCGCCCATAGCGATGCCCACGTCGGCGGTCGCTAGCGACGGCGCGTCGTTGATGCCGTCACCAACCATCGCCACGACGTGGCCGTCCTTGCGGTACTCTTCGATGACCGCCTGCTTGTCTTCGGGGAGCAGTTCCGCGCGGTAGTCATCGATGCCGACTTCCTCAGCCACCGCGGCCGCAACGCGCTCGTTATCGCCGGTCAGCATCACGGTCTCGATACCGGCGTCCTGCAGCTCCTGGACGACGCCGGGCGCCGCCTCCCGTAGTTCGTCCCGCATGGCGATGGCGCCGATGACGACGCCGTCACGTACTATGTGGACGACAGTCTCGCCGCGCTCCTCCCGCTCACGGACGTAGTCGCCGACTTCCTCAGGGATCTTGATGTCCCGTTCGTCGAGCAGTTTTCGATTACCAACGACGATCTCGCGGCCGTCGTGGTGGGCGATGACGCCCTTGCCGGCAACCACGTCGAAATCGTCCGGGTTGGGGACTGAGCGTGCTTCCGTGAGTGCTGGGTTGGTGTCTGCCTGGCCAGTTGCCGCCCCGCCATCGGTGACGGCGGCCGGACGGTCCTGTGCCGCCTCGAGGATGGCGTCGCCGAGGTGGTGTTCGCTCTTCTTCTCGGCGATGGCCGCAAGCTCCAGCACGTCGCCGGCTTTGGCGTCGAACCCGGCAACGTCGGCGACGGCGGTCTCGCCTTTCGTGAGCGTGCCGGTCTTGTCGAAGGCGACGAGATCGATCTTGCCGGCCCGTTCGAGGTGCTCGCCGCCTTTCATCAAAACGCCGCTCCGAGCTGCATTCCCGATCGCGGAGACGATACTGACTGGCGGCCCGATCACCAGCGCGCCGGGACAGCCGATGACCAGCAGCGTCAGCGACAGGATTGCGTTCTGCGTGACTACGTAGGCGCCGATGGACAGTGCGATCACGCCTGGCGTGTAGTATTTGGCGAACCGGTCGATGAGACTCTCGGTCGGTGACTGCGCCTCCTGGGCCTCTTCGACGCGCTGGACGATGCGCTGGAGCGTCGTATCCGTCCCGGAGCCGGTCGTCCGGACTTCCAGCGAGCCCTCCTGGTTGATGGTGCCGGCGTAGACTTCGTCGCCGTTGGCCTTGTGGACGGGCGCGCTCTCGCCGGTGACCGGTGCCTGGTTGACGGCGCTCTCACCTTCAACGACGTCGCCGTCCACGGGAATCTTCTCGCCGGGTTTGACGATGACGATCTCGCCCTCTTCGACTTCGCGGGCAGACACCTCCTTTTGCTTGCCGTCACGGCGCACGGTGGCCGTGTCGGGCGTCATCTCCAGCAGTTCTTCGAGGGCGTTGCGCGTCTTGCGCATCGTCCGCCCTTCGAGGTACGAGCCCAGGGCGAACAGGAAGACCACTGCGGCGGCCTCCCAGTACGAGCCGATAACGATTGCGCCGGCGGCGGCCAGGGTCACGAGCGTCTTGATGCCGAGCGTCCGGCTTTTGATCTCGTGGTAGGCGGTCTTAGCGATGTCGTAGCCGCCGACGATCGCTGCGAGGATCAAGATCGCGGCGCTCGCCGTGTCAAAGGTGGAGATGTAGCCAAGACTCCAACCGCCGGCGTACAGCAGGCCGCTCACCGCGACGATGATGGCCTGCCGGTGTTTGCGATAGTACTGTTTGACTGATTGGGTATCCATGGCTTTTTTCCTCAGGCGGGCTGGGGCGTGTAGCCCTGGTTCTCGATCGTCTGTTCGAACGTGGCGGGATCGGCAACGTTGTCGTCGTACTCAATCTCGACCCGGCCAGTCGCGTAGTGAACTTCAACATTTTCGACGCCGTCCTGATTCGCGAGGGCGCGTTCGACGGTGCTTGCACAGCTCGGACAGTCGAAGTCCATCACGCGGAGTTGCGTTGTTTCGCTCATCACAGTTCTACGTAGTGCCCATACCCTCTAAAGTATTTTTTAGATGATATGTTTGAATATGGATACGGAGTGTTTGAAGGGACAAACGAGTCATCTAGAGCTTTGACAGGCCTCCGAGGTGGGCATCAGGTGGAGTCCGTGCGATGGTCGCCACTACTTAGCCTGTACACGCTGTCGGTCCATATATGAGCACATCTGATGCCGAGCATGAACTCGAGGATATCGCCGTTCGAGATACGGGGGTCTCCGATGCGATCGATGAACCGATGCGAGCGATGATTCTCGATATTCTTGCTGACGAGACGCTGACGGCGAGCGACGTACACGAGCGCCTCGCCGACCGCGGAATCGACCGAACAGAAAACACCGTGCGCCACCACATCAACGAGCTCCGGGACGCGGGCCTCGTCGATGTCGTCCGGTTCGAGGAGGGGCGCGGTGGGACGACCAAATACTACGGGGCGAACACGATCGTCCTCTCGTACTCACTACCAGATTCGGCCGACTCCGCCGTTGAGGAGATGATCGACGCTATCCAGCCCCAGATTACGGATGCCCTCACCACGCTCACGGACGAGTACGACGACGAAATCGAGGACATTGTTACGGATATGCAGCCCTGCGAGCATTGCCGAACCCAGAAGTACGAAACGTACGTTCTTCTGACTGTCTTGCGACGTGCATTCGTTCGTGGTCAACGTGAATGACACTCAAAAACTAACGACAGCTATCACGGGAATCACGGTATAGAGGACGGCAACACCAATCACGAGCACGCCGGGAATCTGGCCGATAGCAGACTCTCTAGCCGGGGTTGCTCAACGAACACCGTAACGCGGATGACCCACGCTGCGAGGATCACAGCAAACAGCGGAAAGTGAAGATTCACCAACGCGTTCGTCTCTAGTTCAGGGAGATCTGTCACATCGTGACGTTCGAGTGCGTCGATGAGGAGGAGCGCGTCCGAGTAGACATCCAGTCCGTCGGGTTCTGTTCGCTCTTGGTCTGTGGGTTCCTGTTCCGCGCCCACCATCTGCGTCGCCGTCGCGACCTCTGATTGTGTGATGACGCCAGCGTCCTCATCAACCTCGAATCGTGGATGGACACTCAACACCGCAGGTATGGATCGGCATCCGCCGGGAGACGGTCAAGATCAAACTCGTCCGGAGCGTCCTCGATTCGGCGATAGAGCGTTTCGAACTGGTCGCGCTGGAGCGGCTGCGTCTCGTCTCTGTCTTCGAACTGAATGATGACGCGAGCGTCCTGTACATCAGTAATACGAAATCGCCGATGGGAGAGTGGCGTAATGAGCGTCGCACTCTCGGGGAGGTCGTCAACCTCCTCGAGAAGCGTGTGCCAGCTGGCGGTGAAAGACATATACAGTGGTTGCAAGCCATTCCGACTAAATCTTGTTCACGACGCGGCCACTGGCAGGCAGTCTCTGTAACAGACAGTCTGATACGTGTCTCTTCGGAACTACCGATATGGCTGAGACGTACGCACTCCGTGTCCAAGTCGAGTCACACGAATACGACGGCGAGTTCTATCTCGTCGGCGAAGGGTACGGGACCCCAGCAGACGTGTTGGACAACGTCGCTGCTGACCATCTCTTGCGAATCGCGAATGCACGACGTATCGAAGAGTACCTGCTCAACGTGCTGAAACACGGAGAGAATACAGCCGAAGCCGAGTATGAGGCAACAGACAGCGATGTCGAATGCTGGATTCACGTCGATGTCTCCCACCAGAGAAACGCCTTCGGTGTCGGGGACAGAATGTTCGAGTTCTCCGGCGTACCGACCAAAAGCGAAATCGCGTCGACTGTTACGCAACTCCAGTCGTAGGCTGTGGACTCTCGGTCAGGGATCGAAGTGGTAGATGTAGGGGTGGTCAACCTTCCCAGCGGGCATAATCTCTTCGAGTAGCTTGCGAACCTCGGATTCGGAGGGGGCACTAGTGATAATCCGATCATCGTAGATCGCTACATAGGCTTCGTTGAGTCCCAACTCGCGCAGTTCGCGACCCAAGCTGCGGGCTCGGGCCTTCCCCATTTCCTGGTGGTAAATCCGCTCCAGTTCGTCGGTTTTCTCCCGCAACTGCTCGATCTCCGACGCATAACGCTCTCGGTTGCGCTTGTTCTTCATGTAGAAGCGCAACTCCTCGGCGTCTGTCTTTTCGTCTTCCCCGGGTACTGGAAGCGAGTCGATGATGCCGAAGCGATGTTTGGCCTCTTCGTACTCGTCGTCGATGTCAGTACTGAGGGAACCCCCGAAGATGATGTTCTTGACCCCGATCCACCCGTCGTAGACGATCTGGTCCTCGAACGGTAACAGGACGACACTCGAGACCGGGACGGGAAGCGCAGATTCATCCCACAGTTCGGCGAACGGAAGCCGAGCCGGACGGACTGCGTATGCTTTCGGCGGTTCTGTCCAATCGAGGAAGATCGCGTCGTCCTCTCGATAGCGGACGACGACGAACTCTCCGGCGACGAAGTCAGTCCACGCTGCGATCTGTTCGAGATCAGCCTCCGACAAACCGGGAGGGTTCTCTTCAACGAAGTCCTCTATCAGGTCCGTCGTCGACTCGTTGTACAGCGTGTTTCGGAGCGGGAGGAGCTCGTCAGTATAGTGCTGTTCAAGATCAGCGACCGTTTTGATCTCTTCGATGACCTCGAATCGGTCGTTGACATGGACCAACAGATGAGCGTACAGGTCTAGAAACCGTTGCTCGTTCCCCTCGGACAGCCGTCTGTCGGCTTCACTCATCGGTAATAGACGTGTTCACGGGCACACTAATCAGGTGTTTCGAACTCTAAATCAGTCATCGATACTCCGAGATCGTTCGATACGGGACGTAGTAGCCGATCTCGTCGATCCACGTCGACAGCCACTCATCAGCGGTTGATTCATCGATCTTCCCAGCATCGATTGCAGCCAACAGAACGCCAACCGATCCAACAACGGTCACGCCCTGGTCTTTCGCAAACGACCGGGCATCTCCGTCGTCTGTCAGTAGCCGACCGTCGTGTGCGTCGGCGAGGGCGAACGCCTGTGCTTCCCCGGGATCGAGATGCCCACCAACAACGGCTTCTCTGTTTGCGACTGTGTCCGAGATCGGCGCGACCGGGATCTCGTCATCAAGCGTATCGAGTGCTTCCTGGAGATATAGGTGGTTATCAACGCCGTGTTCGAGCTCCTCACGAACGACTGGTACCGTACAGATTCCAGAGAGGTCAGCAACTAACCACAGCTGATCGATGTACGCAAAATTCGAGAGGACAGTCGTGTTCAAGACGCTCGGATTCGCTGGAATATCACCACCGGTCATTTCGCAGACGATCCCTCGTTGCCCGAGTCCTCATCATCGAATTCGAGTTCGCTTGCTGCCTCCACCTCGTACGCTGCGTCGTCTTCGTCAACAAGTCCGAGGCGGAGTTCAACACCGTGCTCACGGAGGATGTCACGCATCGTCCACCGATCGACATCAGCGAGTCTGGCGGCATCACCGAGTGTGATCCGCTCGCGTTCGTAGAGGGCGACCGCAGCTGCAATACGTTCGTTCTCGTGGTCCTCGAAGTATTCACGCACGAACTCGCGCAACGCGTCGCTCTTTCCCCCGAACACACCAGCCTCGACAGCTCCCTCGATGAGGAGGTCGAGGTCGTCTGGATATGACCCGGTGATTCGTGCCATCGTTCTATCCCAGACTACGTCTTCATACTATTTATGAACTACGCCAGAATACCATATGCATTGAGAAGGCCGGTCTCAACTACTGGTCTTTAGAATTAGATATAGCAATATACGATTTATTCCCACCATGTATTATTTTGGGGATTTTTGTCCGGTTACCGTTTTCTCACGTGGAAAACAGTAAGGGACAACCTATAAGTAAATCGAACGAAACGCTCTATCCACCGAAACCACCAGACTTAGAATCGCTACTGCACGGAGCACGTCCGCTCCTGCTGGCGATTTCACTCGCGCTCACACTCGAGTCTCTCACTGACCGCGACGACTACACGAACACTATGACCAAGACGACCGACACTCCACGCTACAGCACGATGGACCTCGAGGACGCCGAGGCCTTCTACCAGAACGAGATTACGCCGCAGATGCGTGCCGAGGGACTCGCTCCTGAGCACGAAACCCCCACCTATTCGTGGCTCGAATCGCACTTTCCGGGGTTCATCAAACATCTCTCGCGGCGATTCGACCTCTCACCGGGTGACTTCTACGAGAAGATCGACGTTCCGGTTGAGTCCAAGCCGGAGGAGGGGCCGTTTGACTTCGTCGACGACGATGAGACGCGTACCGCCCTCGAAGACTATCTCGTCGAGCTGCGCGATCGGCAGGGACGGGCGGAGTCGACGGTCGCCACACGCCGCTCTGCGCTCCGTCTGTACGTCCGGACGTACAAGGACGTCAATGGCACCGATGATCTGCTTGGACCGCTTCACGACGACGCTTCGCGGGCCGACGAGATGGATCGCGTCGCGGATACGTTCGACGTCCTGCGTCGCCGCGAGGATACGCTGACAACGCACGCGTCGCGACGGAAGTACGTCCAGGAAGTTCGGCAGTTCTACACCCATCAGGTGACGTTCAAGCGTGCACGTCACAACCCAACCGATCAGCTGGAACGTCGCTTTGGGTGGGATTCGACGCCTGAGTGGGACAATCAGGCTCTTGAGGCTGATCAGATACGAACACTCTATCAGACAGCCACCGATCCGGTCGACCGCCTCACCGTGATTGGGGTCTGCGGGTGGGGGCTTCGACCGAGCGAGGTTGCGTCGCTACGCGTTGACCAGCTGGTTCTCGACCCACCAGAAGACGACACGGAGGCCGGACCGTACATCGAATTCGGGAGTGAGCGGAAGAACGGACCCGGGACGGTCGCACTCCTCACAGGTGTTGAAGATGCAACCGCACGGATCGACACCGTCGTTGAGGAGGCCGGCGACGACTGGATGGGCGCTGTGTTCCCGTCTTCGTCGGCGGAGAGCGGGCACCTGTCGACGTCGACGGTTCGACGTCGATTCAAGAACCTCGCAGAACGCGCTGGAGTGGCTGTCGATGGGGAGGTCCCGACGCCGAAGATGGGGCGACGATATTGGTACACGGCATACGGAGAGGCGGTACGTCGTGTGGCCGAGCGGTTTGCAGATGTCGCTGAGGAGCAGGGGTCGAAGTCAGCGGAGGTCGTGTTGGATAACTATCTCTCAGAAGCGGAGAAGCGCCGGCATCGCCGCGAGGAGATGCGAGAGGATCTTGAGGGCTTATTCACAAAAGAAACCGCTGTCCAGTGAGTAGGCTTCGGATACGCTAAGACCTGAAACAGAGGAATACGAGCTCCTTCTCTCGATTTTGTGAATAGATCCGACGGGAGCAGTCAGTCAATCTCAAGCTCTTCTTTCAGCTGAGGGCTCTGGAGTCCGGCCCGAAAGACGGCGTTGAAGAAGTCCTTGTTCTTCGAGAGATCCTCGCCGTGTGCGGCGAAATACTCGGTATCGAGCTCCTTGTACTTCACACGCATCTCCTGATAGACGCTTTCGTAGAGATAGACGTTCACGTTGTGAAGGTCGCGAACAACAAGACCCTTCGCGTCTGCGTCAAGGGCCATCTGTCGGACAGTCTCCCCCTCGGCTTGCATAGCAGTGTCGTCGATCTCATCTGCTGTGTCTGGTATATCTGAGGTATCTGCCATATCTTCAGCATCTTCGACATCGGACGTGGTGGATGAGGATTCGTCGTCAGAGGTATCTTCTATATCTGAAGTATCTGATGCATCTGGGGCGTCTGCGTCTTCCGCAGTATTGGACGTAATGGATGCCGATTCTTCGTCGGCTGTATCTGAGGTATCTTCTGTGTCTTTCGTCTTAGTACCGCCGCCTCGAACTTCGTCCATACTCCAAACGTCGCTTTTCCGCTCCTCGAGTTCGTCGTCGCCGTCATTGCTGCTCATGCTTCCACCTCCGTAGTGTGACGTTCGAGCATTTTCGCGATCTCGGTGTAGGCTTCGCGTGCGTCCTCGGTCTTCGCGTCGTCCTCGTGAAGGAAGATAGAGACGCCGTTGTTCCAAGCACGCCGGATAGCGACGCGCTCAGGCACCTGGAAGACGTCGTATGGAGCGTCATTGAAGAACTCGATCATCTGCTTGGTATCGTTGTTCTGGACGCTCTCGACAGCGTTGATGACAATCCCAAGGATGTCGATGGTATCGATCTGGCCCGGGAAACTGTTTGAGAGATAGGCGATTTCCTCGTTCATCTTCTCGATCGCACGGATGGAACGTCGGGTTGGTTCAACAGGGATGAGGACTTGTTCGGCAGTGAGGAGGGCATTATCAAGGATTTGACTGAGATCAGGCGGGCAGTCAATGAGGATGAAGTCATAGTCGTGGTCAAGCTCGTCGACGGCAATTTTGAGTCGCATTTCGCTGTTTGCGACCTGGGTGACGAGCATATCTTTGAGCCCGTCCATTGCTTTATTGGACGGAATGACGTCAAATTCGTCGTGATGCTCGATGATCTCATTGATCTCCTCGGTGCGTGTTGGTTCGACCATCACTTGGTGGAGTGATGGTATCTTCTGATCGTAGAGGTCACGGAAGCCCGTGCCTTCGGTGAGGGTTCCCTGCGGGTCGGCATCGATGAGGAGGACATCGTGGCCTTGGTTCGCGAGCGCACCACCGAGGTTGATGGTGGTAGTGGTCTTTCCGACCCCACCAGCTTGATTTGAGATGGCGATTATCTGCGTCATGTGTCCTATGTATCTGAGGCGTCTGATATAATTGTTTGTCAGACGTACCTGCTATATCTGATGTATCTGAGATGGATGATTGAGTGAAGAGGCGGGTTGAGAGAGTCTCGAGGGATTCCTATCTGGTGTATCTGAGATGTCTGACGTATCTACCTCTACACCGCAAACTCGCCATCTCACTTCTATATCTGAGATAACTGACGGCTCGTTCGTAAGTAGCGGGACTGAGGTAACTGATGTATCTGAGAGTTCTGAGAATAAGCCAATTGGATCAGTAGTGGCTCACTCCGCTTACTGATATATCTGCTATATCTGAGGTTACGGATGTACCAAACGTGATAAATCTTTGATGACGGCATATCTGATGTATCTGAGGGAAACGGTGTGTGATAATGGTGGTGGACTGGGAAATCCCAATTGATTGGATATCTCCACTGGCGGAACAAATAGGTGTATCCCGAATTAGCATCCCTGTATGAGCGAACGAGAACGGCCGCTACAGCAGAATGAGGCGTATTCAGAGCTGTATGAAATAATGCGAAGTGACCAGTCTCTGTTTGAACGGTTCGAAGCCGTCCTTCAGCTTGGCGTTGAGTATTTTGGAGTTGACCAAGGGTACATCACACAGATCGATCAAGAAACGAATGAGTGGACGGCGATCGTCAGTACCGACTCCTCAGATGGCCTAGTTCCTCCCGGTCTTGAACTCGATCTCACGACGTCATACTGTCGACGGACTGTCCAAGAAGAAAAGATCGTCTCGTTCGCAGATGCTATCGAAGCAGGGTGGGAAGACGACCCTGCCTTCCAAACACACCAACTCAGCTGTTATCATGGGGCTCCAATCGTCGTCGACGATGAACCATTTGGGACGGTGTGTTTCTCATCGCGAGATCCGCGGGCAGAAGCCTTCTCAGAAGCCGAAAAGTCATTCACGTATTTGATTGCCCAGATGGTAGGCTATGAGATTGAGCAGCGGAACTACGAAAGAGATCTCGCGGAACAGGAACAAACACTCGAGGAACGACGAGAGATTTATCGAGCCGTCATCGATGCTAGCTTCGATTTACTGTTTCGCATCGATCTCGATGGGGAATTCACCTACCACTCGCCGGGAGTTGAGGAGATGCTGGGGTATACTGCTGATGAGCTCAACGGACATCCCTTCACGGTCATTCGTCTTTAGCTAAGACTCACACCTCGGTTGTATAGCGGTAGCGAGCGTCTCCTGTAAGACCGGTCGTTGCTGGTGGATCTTCTGAGCGTCCTCGATTAGTCGCTCCAGCAACGGCGGTGGCGAGTAACCGAGATACTCACCGAGTTCGTGGAGGATGAGCTGGGCGTGCGACCGGAAGGTCGCCGCCCAGCGTTCCGGCGGAAACACGATCTCGTCATCAGCCTGCTCGGTAACCAGATCCAACAGCTCACGACTCACCAACAGCGACAGCAACGCCGCATACAGCAGAATCTTCACGATATCCGGGTCGCTTGTGTCGAACTCGTCCAACTCGTACTGCGTCTTCAGTTCACGAAACAGCGTTTCTACCTCCCAGCGACACCGATACAGCGTTGCTAAATCCGCCGGGAAGAACTCATCACGCGACAAGTTCGTGATGTACAGATGGTAGTCGTCGGCGTCCTCGTCACGGACGCCGACGACGCGGAACCGCTTCGTATCCAGCGAGCGCGTTCCTTCGTACTGGCCGCGCTTGAACTCCGCTTCGACCTCGACGTCGATGTACTTCCGCGAGAGATCATCGACTACATCGTGGATCTGCTTGCCCTCCAAGGGAATGGCGCGGCCGCGCCATTCCCGTAACTCCTCCGTTATCACCGGATTCGCACTCTGCTTCAGCCGACTCACGAAGTAGCCGTCGTTCTCGTCGATTAACGCGAACCGGCGGTACTTGAAGTACGCAAGGTCGAGTAGAACAAGCCGTCCTTGCAGCCACGAACCCGTCTTGAACAGCGTACTGTCGTGCGTTTTCTCATCCGTTACGTCGAGTCGTTCGATCGTCTCATCGGTGGCGTTGTGGAGCAGGTGGAGCTTCGCTCCAGCCTGCTCCTCGTGACGGGCCTGGAACTCATCGGAGAGGAACTCGTGCAACCGCAACACCGTTCCATCAGCAATCATCACATCTCTGAATCGGTCGATATCAACGTCAACAGCGTCTGGGACAGCGACCTCGTCGAGACCATGCTCGACGAGGTCGCGGAGGTACTCTGCGAGCGTCGGCGTCAACCGCTGATAGAAGCCGCCAGGAGAGATCGTCTCGTCAGCCGTGGAGTTGTAGCTGCGTCTGAACCCAGCGAGTGTTCGGCTCTCGCCTGCGGCGAAGCCGAACACGAGCGCCCATACGAGGACAGGAATCTGCAGCTTGCCCTCACGCTCGACCACGCCGAGTTCCTCGGCGTGCTCTTCGAGGAACTCGGAGGGAAACAGTGTAGTGAGCCGACGCATAATCCGAGATGAGGAGGCGTCTTGGTGCACACTTGCCGCCTCCTCGTTCCTCTCGAAAAGTAGCCTCGATAAGCCGCCGCTGTCACGTGGTTCTTCTCTTAGCTAAAGACGAATGCCTTCACGGTTGTCCTTCCGGATATAGAGACAGAGGAAGCCGCGTGGGGATTATTCGAACGGGTGTTAGCTGGTGAAACTGTCGAGGAGACATACCTCCCGCTCGAAACGAAATCTGGTGAGGTCATCTATGCTGACATCCGGGTCACGCCGATATACGGTGCTGATGTGCCACAGGCAAACCAAACGCCAGCCGATATCGTTGCAGTCCAGGGGATGACGCGAGATGCGACAGACCGGAAGCGGCGCGATCGACTGATCAGCGTGATTCATCGGGTACTTCGGCACAACCTCCGGAATGATATGGGGGTTATTCGAGGATATGCTGAACTCTTGGAGGAAACGGTGGATGATGACGACGTAGAACTAGCCCAGCGAATTCATAATACAGCCGACCGGCTAATCGATCTCAGCGAGACAGTACAGAAACTCGAGGAGAATATCGACTCCCCACCGCAGCTTGAACCGATTGATGTTGTGCCTCTTGTCACCCGAGTTGTTACTCAAATTGATGAGGCGCACTCTGACGCCTCGATTACGATCGACGCCTCTGATACTGCCGTTGCACAAACCGCTCCACGATTAGAGACGGCGATTTGGGAGCTCGTCGATAACGCAGCTACGCACGCCGGCGATACACCGACTATCGAGGTTGAGGTGTGTGTCACTGCCAACGATGTTGTGATTCGTGTCATAGACGATGGACCTGGACTACCCGACCTAGAGCGGTCGGTGCTTCTTTCGGGTGAAGAGACACCCCTAGTCCATGGCAAACGACTGGGGATCTGGCTCGTCTACTGGATCGTGACGAGTCTTGATGGTGAACTCGATGTACTAGAGGATCGACCGGGTGCAGCCATCGAGATCCAACTGCCGGCAGCTTCGTGAATGCTTGCGTGCTCAAACCGAGTTACTGATGATAGAGCCGCCAGAGCCAGCCAGGTGTTGACGCAGTGATTTCGTCGATAACTGACGTCCACGGGTGGTTGCCGTGGAACGCCCGGGCATAGGGAGCCGAAACGTCCGCTGTCTCACTTACAAGGAGCAATGAGCCGAAGAGAGCGTATTCAGGGAGGAACGCAACGTCGCTCCACCAGTATCGAGGGCGAAGATATCCGAGAGGCCGCCACAAACGGTGAGATCGAAGCGCAGCCAGCTCCTCGTCGGTAACACCGAGTTCACGAACGGCCGTCGGTGTGATCCCGCCTCGACGCGTTCCGTGAGCAAGGACGCCCTCCAAGAGTATCTTCGTATGCTGTCTCTCCGCGAGATGAGTCAAGAAGTCGTACTGTAGCTCAGTGGCGAAATGTGCTTGCGTACGGACTGACACTGCCTGCTCGAAACCTTCCTGCAGGTACGGGTGTTTCCACGTTGGTGAGTCGAACTGGTGCTGATACGCGTGGCACAACTCCGACGCTAAATACGTGTACGCCGTCGTCTCGGGGAGCTGCCCTGGGCTCACGCCGATTCTGCCCGTCCGCGCGGAATATCGCCCGCCGATGAACACGAGCGTTAATGAGGCCGGCAGATCGCTCGTGAGGAGTGCGAGACGCTCCCTACGCGAACAGTCGTACACAAGATGTTCACGCCACATCTCGCGGTACGGTGTGGAATCGACATCGAGAAGGTCGTCGTAAAATCGCGTGAGTTCATCGAAGCGTTCGTGAAGGTCAGCCTCGCTTGCGAGAGGACCATCGGAACTCTGTAGGAGTGAATCGGTTAGGGGTGGTGCGTCCGGGTACTCCTTCCGGTACGCATCAACAGCATCTGAACAAATTGACCGTAGCTGTTCGAAGAACGCCTCGTCGTGCATCTGAATGGATATAATGGTGGAGGTGAGTAACCTTCGTTCGATAGGTTGGATTGGCTGTTTAAGCGTATCTATGCAGGAGCGGACTCTGCGGGTTCGACGTACTGGTACTCCCACTCGCGTCGAGCCTCAATTTCACGACGGCCACGACGGGTGAGCGTATAGACGTTCGTTCGCCGGTCTTTCTCGCCTTTCTCGACGAGTCCCTTCTCAACAAGCGTGTCGAGGTTCGGGTAGAGTCGGCCGTGATGGATCTCTTTCTCGTAGTAGTCTTCGAGTTCCTCCTTGATGGCGAGGCCGTGGGGCTCATCAAGGCCAGCAATCACGTACAGGAGGTCCCGTTGGAATCCGGTCAGGTCGTGCATCGTCCCGCTCCCTGATACGAAGTGCTATCCCATACGTCTGTTGTCCTGCAGATGGCGGTAAAACCTCTGCAAGCGCCGAATCGGATACCTGTATGTTTATACAGAGGACGGGAGAAATACCGCTGCGTATGACGGATTTGATCGTCAAATCGGCCGTAAAAGAAGCGCTCAATGACCACAACGTCTCGGCGGATTTCTACGAAGCACTGGACGACGAAGTAACTGAAGTGCTCGAAGATGCAGCCCGGCGTGCCGAGGAAAACGATCGGAAAACTGTCCAGCCCCGCGACCTCTAGCTCGGCTGGAAAGTACTACACCCATTGCTCGAATTCACCCACCTGTTTTTAAGACACTCGTGACTGGTAGATATCTCTATGAGTATGACAGCGGAGTCAATTCAAGTCGAGAACGTCGTTGCCTCATCCGATATCGGTCAAGAACTTGACCTCGAAACGCTCTCTGGAGACTTAGGAGCGACTGACTACGATCCCGATAACTTCCCGGGACTCGTCTATCGGATGCACGATCCCAAAGCTGCAGCACTCATATTCCGTTCGGGAAAAGTCGTCTGTACGGGAGCAAACAGCGTTGACGACGTGACGACTGCGCTTAACCACGTCTTCGACGAACTCCGCAAGTTGGGGGTCGATGTCGTAGCCTCGCCAGAGATTGAAATCCAGAATATTGTCTCAAGTGGGGATCTCGACCACACCCTCAATTTGAACGCCATCGCGATCGGTCTGGGCCTCGAAAGCGTCGAATACGAACCTGAACAGTTCCCGGGGCTTGTCTACCGACTCGATGACCCGGACGTGGTCGCACTCCTCTTTGGAAGTGGGAAACTCGTCATTACTGGTGGAACACAACTCGATGACGCTGAAAAAGCCCTGGTAAACATCGAAGATCGACTCAACGATCTTGGATTACTGAGTTAATCTGATTTCTCGATAGAATCCATCGAAGTGGTCGGCCGGAGACAGATGAGAATGGGGGCGGTAGATCATAGTGTTCAGACGTCAGCAGGAGATTGGGAGACGCCACTACTACTTGTGGCATCCCCACTGTTGTCTTCCTCAGCCGATTCGAAGTCCGTTGTATCGTCGCCTTCTACTCCGAGTGCGTTGCACGCTTCGGTCGAATCAGCATCCATTTGGAGATGATCGAAGCGAAGGGATTCCTTCTCGCAGAGCCAGCAGTCACACTTCTCAAAGGGAATATCTTCTTTGCTCGTCGGGTAGCCTTCGTCAATAATTGTGGCAGCGATGTGCTTGCCTTTCTCGAAAAGGTCCTGGACGCGCCCCGGGTCGGGACCGAAGGCATCAATGCCGGCACTCTCCGGTGGCCACGTCCGAACTTCGAGATCGGACTTCGCGAGGTACACGATCTGGCCCTGAGACGCACCAAGCGCCTTCATGTAGAGATTGATTTGATCTAGATGGCGCTTGATGGGTGGATTGAACCGATACCAGTTTGCTCGCGACTTGTAGTCGTAGACAGTGTTGGTGCCAGGCTCGTACAGGTCGGCATGGCCGATAATCGTGAGCCCATCCATCTCCATCTCGATTGCGACTTCGCTCTGGGTTTCGACGTCAAGGTCCGGGGTGACCTCGTTTTCCATAAACTCGTGGATGGTGGTTCCCGTGTGGAAGGTGCCAAGCGCGTCGGTATGGTCGAGAAGACCGAGTTTTGAGTTGTAGCATTGGCGGGGGCACTTCGCGAGCTGACTCGGGTGGAAGGTGTAGGGGTCGAGCTCGGTGTGGCTATGCTCGTTGTTGAGCTGGATGAGTGTGGACTGGATTGCGGACTCGAAGTCGATCATAGCGAATCTCCTCTTCGAACGGCGTCGCAGCGATGGATGCGAGGCCCGTTCGTCGGTATGCGGGCAAAAAACAAGACCCAATTCAATATTTTGAACTAGGATTCAAAACAGTAATGGTGCTGGAGATCCGAATACGTGTATGAGCGACTCTGGAACCACGAATCACACGGCAAAGGTCGCCCGGATTCGGGAGGTTGCGATGACGGTTCGTGAACCAAAGAATGCGGGAGAGATAGCTGAGGCTGCTGGTGTTGCCCGAAACACGGCTGAAAAGTATCTCACGCAACTGGTCGAAGCGGATAAACTCGCGACGATCCAGCGAGGCCGCGAGACCCGCTACTATCCAGATCCAGTCACCCAGTATTTCGATCAGATCCGTGACCTCGTCAACGACCATCGAAAAGACGAACTCACGGCTGAACTAGATGCAATCCGGGACGATATCGACGAGTGGAAAGAGGAGTACGATGTGGAGTCCGCTGACGAACTTCGGGCGACCGTCGGTGATGATCTTCCGGCATCCGAACGCCAGCAGCGGCGCCACGACGCGGAGGATTGGGACTACTATGAGCACCAAGCGATGCTCATCAAGCAGGCGATTCAGCTCTATGATACAATCGAGGCGACTCGTGAGAGTCGTATTGCCTCCGCCAACTGACTCGGTGACAGTAAAATGGGAAATCCGCCGATTTCTGGAGACACGCATCTCCACCGATACGAGGTCCACAAACGAGTCACAAATCGACTTCAACGGGAAGCTGGCGTGACGACCGTAGAAGCCAAACCAAGTCCGATGCGGCCAGTCCGTCTCGTAGCGACCCTCGATCGCGCGGTCTTTTTTGACCAAAACACGGATGCTGGCGACGCGACACTTGAATTCGAGTGGCGCCCCCATTCCAAGCGCGATGAGTTCCGCATTCAGTATAATGAACCGGGGACCCCGTGGTCATGTGGCTGGCATCAAGACAAAACCCACGAGAAGCTCGGCCCAAGCCATTTCCAAGTTGACCACGAAGCGTGGCCAGCACCGCACCGTGAGTCTGCATCCTTCACAGACTCGAATCCGATGGCAATCCTCGAAACTTGCCTCACTGAGCTTCGTGACCGTGTCCCGAGTCTCCCGGACAGCGTTCGCCCGAGTCCGTAGGTCCCTACGCGATGGGTTCGGCGACGATAGTGTCGTGCTTGAGGTAGGGGATTTTGCGTTGGTCGTCGGTATCGAACTCGATGATATCGGCCTCAAAGAGAAGATTGAGGTCGCGACTGACGCCGGAGACGTCGCGATCGAGGTCATCGGCGAGGGCGCGGACGAACTTGATGTCGCCTTCACGGATGCGGGAGATGAGTTGCTGGCGCTTCTCCGTGAGGACCTTCTTGGCGGTCTCTCGGTCGGTGATGAGGACGTCCTCGAAACCGCTGGTAGCGAGGGCACGGGCCAATCGGGATCGTAGTTCAGCGTCCCCGTCCGCGTTGGTGTGGTGGTCGGGGGCCGTCGTCTTGTGTTGTAGTCAGCCCGCAACAAAAACGGGTGTTTCGACGTACTGGATCAGTATCGCGCGTCGCGCGGTCGCCGCCCGCGAAGACGGCGCGGTGTCTTCCCCGGAGGCTTCGGGGGTGGCGTGTTTCGATCAACGTGGCAATCCCAGTGTTCAATCGCGTACCGACCGTCGTGTGTCTCGTAGAAATAGCCCTCGTATTCCCGGTAGGTCGGCGAGTAGAGCGTCTCTTTTCGCGTGAACCGGAATTTCGCGTCAGCGTTCGGCTTGCCCTCTGGATCCTCGGTGATTCGCTTGTCCTGGTAGGCATAGCTGTAGCCGTCTCGTTCGTGTTCGCGACACCATCCGTCGATGAACGCTTCGAGGGCGTCCTCTGGACTGTCGCCGATGAATCTGTCTCGTGGCATCTGTCTGTGTGTGGCTAGGCGGTGATCTGGTGGTCGTCGACGGTCGTCTAGGTGTCCTCGCTGGGCCCGCGGCGCTCGTGAACGACCTCGAAACCATCGGCGGGTTCGATAGGGCGAATAACGACCCGATGCTCGATATCGTTCCGGTAGCTCGCCATTGCGATCCCTCGGTCATAACGCGTTTTTACCCACGTACAGAGCGTAGTCGTTCTTCGGTGGACGAGTGGATGAACTTCCTCGAGATCCGCGGTCTGCCAGTCGTCGCCTGCGCCAACGCGCTGCTCGTGGACGATGTCGACCTGGGGGCGGTCAGGCCATTCCCGGATGACGACGCGATGGGACTGATCGTTCGAGTCGATGGCGACGTTGGTCGCAGTGTCGACCATCGTCGACCAGTGGCAGAGGATCTTCATTGGGGGCTGTATGGACATAGTTCGATCGCACCGTTCGACTCAGTGTGGACGAGGAGAAATCCGAGGAGAGGGGTGTTGTGGCCTACTCATCAATGCAGCTGTGGGGAGAAACTCGATCAAAAGATCTCACAATCGGTATCGAGGACGGCCAGAAGTAGCGTCTTCGAGACGGTTGTCAACACGTGAGGAATGGTTCAGTAAGAGATAGCAACAAAACTCACTCATAATCTTCAGTTCTCTGGGTCTAAATTATAGGGAAGTATATAGTCGAAATCCATCCTCTTTTTGAAAGATTCGTCAATCAGATCCTCAAGCATCATTCCCTCACTGAGTTCTGATTCGGCTTCCCAGAGCTTGTTTCGGACGTGTTCTCCATTGATCATCTGATATTCGAAGAATACCCGATACGCAATTGTCTTGAAGTCTGATTCGACCATTTTAGCAGCAATTGAAGGGAAATCTGACGAGAGAATGTTGTCTGACTTGATTTCCCCGTGGAATTGTAGTTCGCCGGTGAATGGACGTGGTTCGCCATCCGATTGAAGTACACCCGTTTTGATGGCTCCGTTATTAGGATTCTCTGGGCTCAACCGAACGCTCCCCTCGATAATTGGATCCTCGGGTGGCCAATTCGTGTACATCACAATACGAGCAACTAGGTTCGTTGCTGGACCATTCCCAACATTTCGTAGATAGAACGGCATATCGTTGTCGCGCGCTTGCCATCGTTCGATGGTGACGTGAGGGCGATAGCCTGCTTCCATCCACTCTTCTTGCTGTGCCATTATCTCAGCCTGCTGCTCTTGAATATCTACAACATCTTCTTGGAGTCCTCTTTGGCCCTTCATTTCCTTGAGTTGATCCTGCTGGATTCTACCGATGCCTTGATAGACGACGATGAGAGCGAACGTCAGGACAAGCGATGCGAAGATACTGGTCGCAGTAAGCCTATTTCCACCAGTCTGGATTGGAACAATAGCATAAAAACCTATGACCGAGACAACCAACCCAAGGAAGCGTGATACAGTCCAATACCTCTGCCACCATCGATCCGGAACGAGTTTTCTTTCGATACTAAACATAACGGTGGAATAGACACAGGCATTAGGATAGTAATAAAGTTGATTTAGATGCCGAGACATTTTCGCTGTATGTCCTCTGAAAAAGAACAAAGCCGGTATATTTTCAACCTAGATCGCGGCGAGGAGTCGGAGATCAATGCGATAAGAGCGGGAGTCAAGTGGCTTTTACAAGAAATCAAAAATGGTGAATCCGATACTGGATTTATAGGAATAGACGCAAAAAAGTACATTCAGGATTCAGTAGGCAAGGCACTGGAAGACATCGGAGATACATTAAGAGAAAACCACCTGGCTGAGATCAACGGCAAGAAAGTGTTCCTTATTACAGAGCACAAAAACTACTCCACGTCATATGAGTCTGGTCCAGCAGTCGTGATTCGACCATCGGATAATCTGTTAGCAGATATGGAGGCAGACGACCGAATTAATGATATTCTAGTGATCTCGTGGCAGACAGGTGCGTATGACGACTGCGAGGAGTGGCGAGAGAAGTACGAACCACTACATACAGAACTCACCGGAGGTGGGGATAAATAGAATGTACCAGATGCTCGGTTGTAGTTGGGCCCGCCATCTCCGCAGTACCCGCTGATCTCAGTACTGGTTAGATGCTGTATTCGCGAGTTATATCCAGTACGTAGTTCTTGAGATCGATTGCTTCTTCATTATGCTTGATTTGTCTCTAATAATACGTAATTTCTCACTTCGTCGGCATAGGGATGGTTCCACGCCACTCTCTGTTCAGAGTAAGAGTGTTAAGCAAGGGGACAGCACTATCTGGATGAGGCGGATGAGTTATGCCACCGAACAGCACGCGGGGGCGGATAGAGTACGACGTCATTACACTGTTCGCGACTGCTGATGTAGACTCAGAGCAGCGACCGGGGATTGCCGAAGCGTTACGCGAATCCCGCACACAACTATCGAGCCAGACCGGCTATCTGATGCGCTTCGGAGACGCTTCGCATCGTGAGCTAACGGTCTTCGACGTCGTTTCGCTCCCAATCAAGAGCTATCCGGTGTCTGAGTCCGCGTATGCCTCCCTCCCGGATCGAGTTCGCGAGCAGCTCCAAGACGTCGGTGCCGTGCAGATCGTCGCCGATTATGACTCGGAGGCAAGCGTCTTCCGCGATGTCGTGTGGCCGGGTGCGGAGTCACCAGGAGACACCGCGGACCCAGTCGAGACGACAGACGGCTCGCCAAACGATGGTTCGACCGAACGGTCGGCAACGGCGGGCGATGGAGTGGGTACGGACACGATGGTCGAGGAGTACGACTCGGATGATTCGGCGCAGACGTATCGGCCGATCACACGTCGCGAGTTCGAGACGTTCCTTGAGGGTGTCAGCGTCGATTTTGAGCGGAAGACGTACGGCTGGACGGACGAATGGGTGTACGAATCGATTCTGGATGACGGGGAGAAGTGCCTGCGGGTATACTCGTCGATCGACCGCGAAGACAACGCGAGTCGTGAAGCTGGTTCAGACGCGATAAAGTCGGTCCTCCTGCTGAACGTGGCCGACGCCGGCGAGGAGCCGACGTGGCGGCCGCTGCGGAAGCCAAAGCGGACGTATCGGATACAGACGTGGCCACAGAATCTCCGTGAGAAACTCGAGAACGCGGTGGCAACGCAGGACGAACTAAAGGTCTGCTCGGATTGTGGTCGGCCGATGGTGCTCCAATCCCCGAAAGGGAAGAACCGCCAGTTCTGGGGGTGCTCGGGGTACTATGAGAAGATGGCAGGTGGTGACCGGGCGTGTGAGAATACCGCGCCCGTTCAGTAGGTCGAGTCATTTGAAATTATAACTCGAACTCCTTGCTGTCAGGGGTGCAGATTCGGAACTCTTCAGGGTTGGTATGGTAGACAATGGATCCAGATGGAGCATTGTAGACCCGAGAAATAGCATAGAGATCTGCCCGGGACATTGAGGTGTTTACTACGAGGACGGCAAATGCGCTAAACACGAGGAGCGGTATTGGCGCGAAGAATAATGGAAGGAAGATGAGGTTGAGCGAAAGAAGCGGTGCGCTCAAAGCCAGCATGGATTCCTTTCTAGATACAACTTGGTCAAAGGCCCCTGCATAGAACGCATTGAGACGGTCAGCCTTGCCCCAATCAATCTCGTACCCGAGCAGGACATACACAATACCATGGATCGATTCATGTCCGAGGATAGTCATCCCCCCTACCACAAGGAAAGTCAGCAAGAAGAGAACCAAATTATCGCGTAGAAACTCAATTCCGTGGAGCGCACCCACCGCTACGAAGAGAGTGACAACCCCGAAAACCGCCAAGAATTTGGCCTGCTTCTCAAGGACCGTAGGATAGCTGACCAAAATGCATTCCGTGTATTCTTCAGATAGCTCAATCATACTCAGCATGGGCGTTTAATCTCTAATGGCTTAGGCCCTCTTGAATTCCCATCAGCGGCGTCATAAAGGCGAGCCGTGCCGAGACCAGTAGAGGACGGTGTCCTCACTCGTTGGTCGATCAACACCGAAGACGCTGGTAGCCAGAAAATCAGCGACACGTGGCGGGGTGGGACGAAGGCGGTGTCGGTGCTCATCGTTAGAGTCCGTCGAACATCACGGCGAACTGGTCGAGGCGGCGGTCGAGGTCGCCGGCGTCGTGGACGTAGAGATGGCGGTCGTAGAACTGCTCGACATCCTTCGCGCGCTCCGGAGCTTGTCCGTGGGGAGTGTCGAGAGCGAGCGTGAGCCCGCAAACAGGCGCGTACGTCTGCTGGAGCTCCTGCTGGTAGTCGTCTGCGGAGCCGGGTTTACCATCAGTGATGATGATGACGAGAGGGGAGTCGCGGCGCTGGTCAAGGAGGCAGCGGGCGAGTCCGAGAGCATCAGAGAGGGGCGTCCCGCCGCCCGTCTCGCCGCTCATTAGACTCGCTTGAACGTGTTCGGTCTCGACGCTGAATGGTTTGATGAGGCGGGCGTCCCCGTAGACGAAGTCCATAATGGCGACGTTGATGCCGAGGTCCTCACAGGCAAGGGCGAACCGTGCAACAGCGTCTTCGGCAGTGTCGATGAGATTGCTCATCGAGCTGGAGCGGTCAAGGACGAGGACGAGGTCGTACTGTTTCTCGTCGCCGTGCTGGCGGACGCTGAAGGCGTCGACGTCGCCGCGGGCGAGAGCGCCAGCGCGGCGCCGGTCGAAGCTCCCGCTGGTGACACCGCTGCGGGTCTGGTCGCGGCGACTCTCTCGGAGCGCCATCCGGAGGGTGCCACCGACGGCGTCTGCACCCGCGGTCGCGGCTTGCCACCTCGCGGGAGGTGCCTGCTCACCGATCTGTGGGAGGATCGAGAGCGAGTCGAGACTCCCCTTTCCTGCGCCGGCGCCGCCACGTCGCCGTGCGATCGTTGTGTCGGGGCTCTCGTCGGTGCCGCCGTCGTTCGCGAGATCTTCGAGGGCGGCTACGGTTTCTTCGAGGTCGCGTTCGAGCGCGTCCTGATCGGGAGTGGCGCGGTCAGCTTCCTCGTGAGCGGCGTCGTGGTCCGTGCTGAGCGCGTCGGCTCGTTCATCGAGGGAATCATCGTACGCTTGCTCGGCGAGCGGCGCTGCGGCTTCCTCGGCCAGCTTGTCGGTGTTGTCCATCTCGCCGTCTTGCACAGTGCCGTCATCGGTGGGGTCGTCGAGCGTGTCTGAGTCGATGTCCGCTTCATCCTCACCTGCCGTGCCGGTGCTTTCGTTCTCCGTGGCGTCTGTGTCGCCGCCGTCCGTGCCGCCAGCCGCGTCTCCGGCCACTCCATCGTCTCCGAATGGAACGCCGTCAGCGCGGTCGTCGGGCGCACCTGCGCCATCTGTGTCTCCACCGGTAGTGTCGGACGTATCTGAGGTATCTGAGCCATCTGGGGTCGCCTCCTCGTCGGTACTCGCGGCCTCACCGCTGTCGCGTCCGGTGTGGTCACCGCCGAGGAATTCCGAAAGCGACGCCTGCCCGTTCGACGGGGCACTCGACGCATCGGATGCTCCGCTACTGTCTGCGGCGCCCTCGGTGGCCTCTCCGTCTCCCTGCTCCTCGATGCCGCTGTCTTCGGCCGCCGGCTCTCCGACCTCGTCGGACGTGGACTCAAGTTCGTCGCCGCTGGATGCTCCAACACCACTGTCACGTTCTCCGTCCACGGAGTCTGCACCGCCAGCACCCGTCCCCGACTCGTCCGACGGATCGTCGCTCTCGCCCTCGTCCGGGGAAGTGTCCATCGACTCGGCCTGGGGGTTAGGCTCGGCATCGGACTCCACATCGGACGCGGACTCAGACGCGGCTTCGTCGTCGGCATCAGTAGACTCGACATCGTCGGGAGCGAGCTCGTCAGCGGTGTCTGCCGTCCCGATCTCCGGGTAGGCGAGGACGTCTGTGGAGTGCCCGTCCTGAGTCTGCTCGAGAGAGACGTTCTCTGGGTCGAAGTCCGCCGGCGGCTCCGCGGAAGCGTCGTCACCCGATGCCTCCGAGGGGTCGCGGTCAGCGGGCGACTCACCCTGCTCGCCGTTAGGAGTATCTCCGGACGTCTCCGGACTGTCGCCGGTTGGCGACTCCGAGACGTCACTCGGGTCGGCGTCTGCGGCGCCGTCCCCACTGGGTGCATCCTCCGGCGACTCATCGGGTGCCTCTGCGTCCGTGTCGGGGTCAGCGGACGGTTCGATCGACTCGCCCTGTTCGCACTCGTCGGGCGTCGACGAGTCGGATTGAGAGGGCGACGGGGGCGTGTTCGGACTACTGCCACTCGTTGCGGCGGTGTCTTCGTCTTCTCGACCCTGCTGGTGGTTGTCCTCGTCCATCTGGTTGAGGAGCGGCTTAATAGTCTGTTCCCAGCAGTCGAGCACGGCATCCCCACGCTTCACGGAGTCGGGTTCACTGAGGACGGTCGCGAGGAGGTCATCGAGCGCGTCCTGTGTCTGCGCGAAGGCCGCCGCGTCATCCTGGGACTGGAAGGTGATCCGGGGGTCGTCCGGGTCGAGGAGGACGTCGCTCTTCCCAGAGTCGTAGATGCCGTGGTCGTAGAGGTAGGACTGGATCGCGTCCCGGTAGGTGAAGGTGATAGTAGCGATGTCGGGGAGATCGCTCGCCATCTGAGTGAGACTTCGGTTGACGAGTTCGAGGCGGTCGGCGGCGAGCTGACTTTGTGCCGCTCGGAGTTGGTGTTCGATCGCGGCATCCTCGGCGTAGTTGATGAGGCCGTGGACGAACTCTTGGTACTCCTCGTCGACGCGCTCGTTAAGATGGTCGGCGACGACCGAGATGTTCGTGTAACGGATGTGGCCGAGTTCGTGTAGTGAGAGGCCGAACTGCTGGGCGCGGTCGGCCGTGAGCTGGTCGTCGAGCGGGAGGTTATCGAGATTCGCCGGACTGGTGGAGATGAGAACGAGGTAGTCACCGTCGACGGCATCGACGAGCTGCTGGGCGGCCTGCTGGTCGAAGTCGGTCGCATCGGCGTCGATTAGGCGATCGGCGTCAGCCGGGAGAACGCACGCAGTCTGGACGTGTGATGTGAGGACGACTTCGATGTTTTCGCCGGTGTGAGCCTGGATGTACTCAGTGAGTCGGCGCGTCCGTTGTGAGGAACGCCGGGCCTGAGCCGGGCGATCGGGGAGAACGGATCGCGCTGTTTCAGCGCCGCTCGACGCTGGTGTGAGTGACGACATTATTGGATTCACCTCAGGGAACGGTGGTCAGAGGAACGCGGCTACGGGTCGTGGCGCGTGAGAAACCTATGACCTGATGTGGTCGACGACGGTTTTCAGTGCAGTCACATCGTCGTTATTGTACTGTTTGAGTCGATTCCAGTCTGGTTCTTCGCCGTCGAGGAGATATCGTGTGTACTTGCTCCCGACCACAAATCCATCGACGGTCGGGTCTTGATACTCAAAGCC
>Ga0207720_100218_pt1 | contig 50470 bp, 44 predicted proteins | sample A23P2SouthBayCA_2_FD_187751 | JGI IMG/M metagenome (GOLD analysis project Ga0207720, IMG submission 187751) | Aerobic enrichment media microbial communities from Eden Landing Ponds, California, USA - A23 E3 (2) (SPAdes) | ecosystem: Environmental > Aquatic > Marine > Unclassified | place... | reverse complement strand
CAGGTTATCGGCGCGTGGGCCCTTGTCTGCCTGAACGATGTCGAACTCGACTTCCTGCCCCTCCTCGAGGTCAGGACCGCCGATGTCCTCCATGTGGAAGAAGACGTCCTCTTCCGCGTCGTCAGTGTCGATGAATCCGTATCCGCCAGTGTCGTTGAAGAAGTCTACCGTACCGGTCGCCATTGCAACTTAGTAGATGTGACGCCCCTATTAATACCTGGCGGGTCGAGTGTGCTACGTCGTCACATACCCTGGTTCCGAGTCGTCACCGCCCTCAAACCCGAACCGTCACCGGACCCGACACCGGTCACGTATCGAGCGCGTCCCGAACCCGTTCTATCGGATGTGGCGGTTTACCGTCGTCGCCACCGCCTACGTCGCTACCGCCTACGTCGCCGTCACAACCGTCGAGGTGGTCGATCTGCGAGCGACACGACGCGCCGGGCGCGACGACAGTCTCGCCCGTGCTCTCGCCGATCTGGTCGGTGAGGATGGAGCCAATGGCCCGGCTCATCGAGTAGTGTTCGGCCTCGTAGCCGAAACTGCCGGCCATGCCACAACAGCCCGAATCGAGCGCGTCCACGTCGTAGCCCGCCCGCCGGAGGACGCCGACGGCGTGGTGGTCTTTCTTCGTCGCCTTCTGGTGGCAGTGTCCATGGTAGGTCAGCGACGCCGCCGGCGCGTCGAAGTCGATACCGTCGTCCAGCCGGAAGCGGTCGAGATACTCGCAGACGCCGTAGGCGTTGGCGGCGACCGTCTCGACCGCCTCGGCCGGCACGTCCGCCGCGGGGTTCGGGAGGAGGTCACGGTAGTCCGACTGGAACATCACGGCGTCGGAGGGTTCGACGACGACCAGATCCCACCCCTCGGCCAGGCGCGGGGCGAGCGCGGCGACGTTGTGCGCGGCACGCTCGCGGGCGGTGTCGAGAAAGCCCTTCGAGTGGGCCGCACGCCCGCTCGCGGTCACGTCGTCGGGCACCTGAACGTGGACGCCCGCCGCTTCAAGCACTTCGACGGCCGCCTTGCCGACCGCCGGGTCGCTGTAGTTGGTGTAGGTGTCGGGGAAGACCAGGGCCTTCCGGTCGGCTTCGGCCGCCGAGACGGCGGGCTCGCGGCCGGCGAACCAGTCGACGAACGACTCCCGCTCGAAGGTCGGGAGGGTGCGCTCGCGGGCGACGCCGAACAGGCGCTCGGTGACGACGCCGGCGCCGGGGAGGCGCTGAAGCCAGTTCGAAACCGGTGCCGTCGCCGACCCGAGGGCGCTCACCCGGTCGACGTTGGCGAACAGGCGCTCGCGCAGGGACGTTCCGTTCGTCTCGTGGTGGGCGTGTTCGACCTCGGCTTTGAGTTTGGCCATGTCGACTTCGCTCGGGCAGTCACGGGCACAGCCCTTGCACCCGATGCAGAGATCCATCACCTCCTCGACGAACTCCTCGTCGGTGGCCTCGGCCGGCAGGTCGCCGCTCATCGCCTGGCGGAGCATGTTCGCCCGCCCCCGCGTCGCGGTGACCTCCTCGTCGGCAGCGCGGTAGGTGGGACACATCACGCCGCCGGTCGTCTCCTGGCCGCCGCGACAGCCGCCACAGCCGTGACAGAGCTCCACAACGCCTTGCATGCCGTTGTCGGTGTCCCAGTTCAGAACCGGGTCGAACCCCGCGTCGAACTCGTAGTCGGGGTCGAAGCGGAGGTGCTCGGTCATCTCGACGGTGCGAGCGCGTTCGGGGGCCGCCCCGCTCGCGACGGCCGCATCGTCGACGCCGACGACCTGCCCGGGATTCAGGAGCCAGTCGGGGTCGAAGGCGGCCTTCAGGTCGCCGAACAGGTCCCAGACGGCGTCGCCGTAGAGCTTGCGGTTCCACTGGGTGCGCGCGCGGCCGTCGCCGTGTTCGCCCGAGACCGAACCGCCGTATTCCACCACGAGGTCCGTCGCGGCGTCAGCGATGGACTCCATCTGCTCGACGCCCGCGACCGTCTTGGTGTCTATCAGGGGCCGGATGTGCAGACAGCCCGGGCCGGCGTGGGCGTAGAAACTCGCATAGGTGTCGTGGTCGTCGAGCACGTCCTGGAAGTCGGCGACGTAGTCGGCGAGGTTCTCGGGTGGGACGGCCGTGTCCTCGATGAAACTCCCGTGTTTCGCGTCGGTCGTCCGCGAGAGCAGGATGGGGAGACCGCTCTTGCGGAGTTTCCAGAAGCGGGCGCGCTCGGCCTCGTCGTGGGCCTCGCTGGCGTAAAACGCACGAACCGGGTCGTCGGTCAGACCTGCGGCGCCGTCGGTCGGCGTCGCGGCCGTCTCGGTTCCTGTGCCGGTGCCGTCTCTGCCTCCGGTCCCGTCTCCGCTCCCGGTCCGGTCGGCGATCAGGTCCGCGACTTTCCGCCGGCCCTCGGCGTCGTCCTCGGCGTAGAACTCGACGAGCAGGACCGACCCCGTCCCGTCCGGGAGTACCGCGTCGACGAGGTCGCCGAACTCCTCGGTGTCGGCCGCCAGATCGAGGAGGACGTCGTCGAGCACCTCGACGGCCGCCGGGTCGTGTTCGAGGATCGGGGAGACATCTTCGAGCGCGTCGAGCAGGGAGTCGTAGGAAAGCAGCGCCAGTCCCTTCGTCTCCGGGACGGGTTCGAGCGAGACGGTCGCTTCGGTGATGATTCCGAGAGTTCCCTCGCTCCCCGCGAGCACGCGGGCGACGTTGACCGTCTCGCGCTCGTCGTCGGGGTCGAGCGCCGCCCCGTACTCCGCGACGAAGCGGTCGAGATTGTACCCCGAGACGTTGCGCTTGAGTTCGGGGAACGCTTCCCGGACCGTCTCCCCTTCCTCCTCGCCGATACGGGCGAGTTCGCCGTAGATGCGGGCTTCGAGGTCACCGTCCGGGTCCGCGTTTGCCCGCAGTCGCTCGGGCGTCGTCTCGCCGAACCGCGTGACCGTGCCGTCGGCGAGGACGACCTCACATTCCTCGACGTAGGCGTCGGTCTTGCCGTACTGGAGCGAGTGGGCGCCGGTCGAGTTGTTGCCGATAGCGCCCCCGAGGGCGGACTTATCGCCCCACGCGGGATCGGGGGCGAACTTCAGGCCGTGGGGGTCGAGTTCGGCGTTCAGATCCGCGAGGACGGTCCCGGGCTGGGCGCGGGCCCGTCGCTCGTCGGGGTCCACGTCGAGGACCGCGTCCATGTGACGGGTGAAATCGAGGACGACCGCCTCGTTGACGGCCTGTCCGGCGAGGCTGGTGCCGCCGCCCCGCGGGAGCACCGGGATCGACCGTTCGGCGCAGTAGGAGACGGCGGCGGCCACGTCAGCCGTCGATTCGGGGTAGACGACGCCGACGGGCGTCACCTCGTAGATGCTAGCGTCGGTCGCGTAGAGCTGGCGAGAGTACTCGTCGAAGCGGACCTCGCCGTCGACGCGCGCCCGGAGGTCCGCGACCAGCGCCGGACGGCGTATCTCGTCGGCCGCGTGGTCGTAGCTGGCGCGCGCGTCGGCCGCCGGGTCCGCTTCGGCGCGCTCTCTGGTTCCCATGTCCGCCGCCTACGGCGGTCCGACCGTTAAAACCACCCCCCGGCCGCCGGTCAGACCTCCGCCGGGGCGGTGTCGCCAGCGTCGATCCCCAGCGGGAGCGCGTGCAGGTAGTCGTCAAGATCGAGTGCGAACTCGTGGTCGGCGGTCGGGTCGACCCACCGGAACTCGAAGGTCTCGCCGCTCTCCTCGCCCTCGCCGGTCACGACGTGCGTCCACTCGTCGGGGGCCTCGTAGACGGTCGCGTGGTAGAAGTGGCGGACGTACCGCTTGGACCGCCGCCGCGTCCAGACGTCGGTCACCAGATGGTCTGTCGAGGCGAGCGTGCCGAGGCCGCTCTCTTCGACGACCTCCCGGAAGAGCGCTTCGCGCGGTCGCTCCCCGGATTCGATGGTGCCTTTCGGGACCTGCAGCCCCTCGTGACCCGGTCCCTCGAAGACCAGTAGGTCGCCGTTCTCCCTGGTGATGTACGCGCACGCCTTCTGAACGTGCGTCGGTCGCGTCGATGCCGTCGCAGCCATACCCGACCGTGACACTCGGTAGCATAAAACGTTCTCCACTAGGGATTTAAGGTCAGCAGTGGGCCCTGATAGTATCGATACGGACAGAATTCGAGCGTCGGATCGGTCGCTCGGTCACGCGGTCAGAACTCCTGCCACTGGGTGGGTTTGCCGGCGAGTCCGAGCACGCGGGCCTCGCGGGCGTCCTCCGTTTCGCGGATCTCGATCATGCCGTCGAAGGCCTGCTTGATGACCTGGAGGGTCTGGTCGTCGTGGGCGGCCGAGTCGATGGTGAACACGCCGAGATAGCCCGCGGAGTCGAACCGGGAAGAGAGGACGTGACAGAGCTTGAAAACGGTCTTCTTGTCGGTGTAGGTGAGGATCGTCGACAGCGAGGTGAGCGCGAACCGGCCGGAGTCGGCGCCGTTGTTGTGGAGGTTCTCGAGACATTTCGTGATCCCGATACCCATGCCGGTTATCTCGCCCGGCGAGGAGAGGTGGTAGACGAACGCGCCGCCGGGCGTGAACTCGCTACTGCGGCCGCTCTCCCCGCGGCAGTCGACGACGCCAAGGCGGGACTCGTCGAGGTCGGGGACGCGGTCGCGGTAGTCCGAGACGACGCTCTCGGCGCGGTCGCTCGTCGTGACGACGATAGCGCCGTCCCCGCGACGGGAGCCGTCCGCGAGTATCGACATCGCCAGGTCCTCCTTGCCGGTCATCGCGGGGCCGGAGATGAGGATGCTCGACCCCGAGCGGACGGACGAGAGCGCGTCGAAATCGAGCACGTCCGTCAGGTCGTACACCGGTTCGGAGTCACTGCTCCTCGACATCACCGATCCCCCGAAGTGTCGCGATGAAGTCCTCGTCGCTGTCGATACCGCCCAGCGTCTCGTCGAGTTTGTCCTGCAGGTCGTCGATCCGCTCCTCGAGTTGCTGGTACTCCTCATTGTCCGCGAGTTCAGCGCTGCTTTTCGTCGCCTCCAGGGTCGCGCGCTTCTCGACCAGCGCGTAGTACTCCTGTAAGAGGCCGTCGTAGCTCGACCGCTCGAGGAGGTTCGAGACGGTCTCGTGGAGCTGTTCGCTCCGGACCGGCTTGCAGAGGTAGGCGTCGAACCCCATCTCCAGGATGTCGAAGTCGGGCTCGACGGCCGTCACCATCGCGACCCGACAGTCGAGTTCGCGCTCGCGGATGCGTTCGAGCACCTTGTCGCCGGAGAGCCCCGGCATCATCCGGTCGAGCAGGACCACGTCGACGTCCTCGTCGAGTTTCGCCAACCCCTCGTCGCCGTTTTCCGCCATCCTCACGTCGTACTCGTCGGCGAGCCAGAGGTTGTACGTCTCCGCGACGTCCGGCTCGTCTTCGACGATGAGCACGACGGGCGTTTCCGATCCTGTCATCTCCTGTCTATCCGACCTTGTTGTTCATCACACATAGCCCTGTGGGTACGAGTCCGGTGCCGTACGGCCCTACACTCCGCGGTTCGACCGCTCCGAGCGAACGGCCAGCACGACCGGTTTCCGTCGCTATTTCCCTCGAAGTAAAATATTTCATACATCACGGAGCCGTGGCTCGCCGCGGAACCGCCAGTGAGGTCGATGCGCATCGACAGTGCCGCCAACGCGAGTTCGATGCGCAATCGCCAATGGTTCGATGCGCAATCGCCAATGACTACCCGGTCGCGCGCGTAGCCGGCGTCATGATAGCGAATCTGGCCGCCGAGCGGGAGGTGTCCACGAGCAATGTCTTCCTCGTGACCGGTGACCGCACGGTGCTCGTCGACGCCGGCAACGACTTCGGCGTCGTCGAGGCGGTCCGCGAGCACGTCGACGACATCGACGCGCTCGTGCTCACGCACACCCACCCGGACCACGTCGGGGAAGCTCCGGCCGTCGTCGACGCCTTCGACGTCGACGTCTGGGGGTTCGACGCCGACCACCACCACGTTGACCACGCCGTCGCGGACGGCGACGTGGTCCGCCTGGGCGACCACGACTACGAGGCGCTACACACGCCCGGGCACAAGGACGATCACCTCTGTTTCTACGGTGCGAAACCGGAGATACTGTTCGCCGGCGACCTGGTGTTCGCCAACGGCGGATTCGGACGAACGGACCTCGAAGAGGGCGACCGCGCGACGCTCGTCGAGAGCATCGCGGACGTGCTGGAGACTGTCCCGGAGACCCTCGCGGAGTTACACGCCGGCCACGGCCCCAGCGTCACCGACGGCCCCTACGAGCACATCGAGGCTGCCTCCCGGATGGCGAAAACGCGGCGTTGAGCTGGGCGAACGGGAGTTACTCGACGGCCGTCGCGATAAGCGCGTCGTAGGCGGCCTCGTAGGCGTCGGCGACGGCCGCAGGGTCCGCGCGCGCTGACCCGGCCAGTGCCGGGAGGTCGACGCGGGCCTCCGGGTCGATCATATCCGTGACGGACGGGACGCGCTCTTCGAGTTGGCCGGCGTCGGGGCCGCCGGTGGCGACCTGACAGCCGTTCTCGTAGCGGTCGCCGTCGTAGACCCGCGCCCGTCCCGGTTCGACCACGGCGACGGCGTCCGGGTCGACCGACCGGAGCGGCCGGGCCACGTCCGCGTAGGACTCGACGACGGCGCGGTCGGCGGCGTCGATCCGCTCGTGGAGGGCGCGCTGGGTGGGCAGGTGGCGGTCGGCCATCAGGTCGTTGAACTCGGCGAGCGTCGCGACGCCGGTCGCGTCGGCCAGCGGGAGGTGCTCGCGGGCCAGGTCGGGGACCGTGACCGTCTCGTTGACGACGAAGTCGTCGCCGACGCGGTCGACGACGAACTCGCGGTCGTCGCGGCCGAGAATGCCGCTCCCGCCGCCCGGGGCGGGGCGCCACAGGCGGTGGACCGGATTGATCGCCTCGGGCGTCACGTCCGTCGCGCTCGCCGCGGCCAGTCGCTTGGCGTCCTTGCCGTAGAGTCGACCCGCGGTGACCGACCGCCGGTAGTCGTCGTGGTCGAACCAGTAGTCGTTGCCGGCGCGGGGCTTGAATCCGACCCCGCCGACCCGTTCGAGGAGGCCGGCCGAGAAGGTCGTCTTCCCGGCGTCGACGCGGGCGCCGCCGGCGACCAGCAGTCTCATCGGTTTTCGGCGTTCTCCGGACCGCTCGCGGTAGTGTCCTCGTCCCCGGTTGCGAGCCCGTAGTAGCCGGCCTCGGCGTCGCTCTCGGGTTCGGCGAAGACGAACTCGTCGCTGTGGCTGATCATCCAGGGGATGGCCCAGTCGAGCAGGACGTTCTCCGTCTCGACGTCGAGTTCGGCCTCGGCGTCGACGCCCTGGAGCAGGCGCCCTACCTCGTAGATGGTGTACATCTCGTCGGGGTCGAGCACCTCGTCGGGGTCGTGAAACTCCAGCGGGCGCAGGTCGTCGAAGTCCGATTTCGGTCGTGGCATACCACGTCGTAGCTCGCGTCGGCGCCTAAATCCCTCGAAACGCGGATCGACCCCGGAGTGGTGCCCGAGCGCGATTCGACCCGGGTGGTGCCCGAGCGCGATTCGACCCCGGAGTGGTGCCCGAGCGCGATTCGACACCGGATCCACGCCAGGGCCGGCCGACCGCTCCGGTTCCAGTTTTATTACCGTAAGCGTGCAACATCGCATCATGGACGCGTGTGGTTGCTGGCGTACCAGGGAGGGCTCGTCGTCGCGATCGCCGTCTCGGTCGTGGCGGCCCGCCTGGCGTGGCACCACCGCGACGAGCGCGGGGGGAGCCCGCTCGTGGCCGTACTCGTGGCCCAGACTGGCTGGGCCGTGGCGATCCTCGTCACGACCGTCTTTCCGGGGACGCAGATTGCGGTCGCTGCCAACAAGGCGCTCTTGCTGGGCGTCGTCGTCCTCGTACCCGGACTGCTGGTGTTCGCACTGGAGTACACCGGCCGCGAGTCGCTCGTCACGCGCCGCCTCCTCGCGGCGCTGTCGGTCGAGCCGGTCGTCTTCACGGCGCTGGTCTGGACCAACGAGGCCCACGGACTGGTGTGGGTGAGCCTGCGCCCCGACGGGACGGGCCCGCGAGGCCTCGAAACGATCAACGGCCCGGCTTTTGGGATTCACACCGCCTACTCCTATCTCCTGCTGGCGACTGCCGTGTTGCTGATCGTCGTCTTCGCGCTCCGGTCGCGGTACTTCTACCAGCGCCAGGTCGCGACCGTCGTGATCGCGACCCTCGTTCCCTGGGGGGCAAACGCCGCGTCGCTGGCGCTCGGCCTGGAGTACGACCTCACGCCCATCGCCTTCACCGTCACCGGGGTCGCGTTCACCTGGGCGGTCGTCCGCGAGGAGTTTCTCGACATCACCCCCATCGCGACCGAGGTGGTCTTCGACCGCATCGACACCGCGGTCATCGTCGTGGACGCGGCCGACCACGTCGTCGACATCAACGAGAGTGCCCGCGAGTTACTCGGCGTCGACGACGACATCGTCGGCGAGCGGATCCAGGACACCCTCGCGTCCGTTCCGAACGCCGTGTCCGCCTACGAGTCGGTCACCGACGGACAGGACAGCGAGACGCGCGACCTCTCCGTCGGCGACCGCGAGGTCAGGATAGAGAGCTCGCCGCTGGTCGACCGCCGCGGGGAGGTCGTCGGCTACGCGCTCATCGTGGTCGACCTGACCGAAGAGCGCGCCCGGGAGGCCGAACTCCAGCGGCGCAACGAACAGCTCGACCGGTTCGTCGGCGTCGTCTCCCACGACCTGCGGAACCCGCTGCAGGTGGCATCAGGCCGGCTCGACCTCGCGCGCCGCGACGGCGACGAAGAGCATTTCGACGCCATCGAGCGCTCGCACGACCGGATGGAGCGGCTCATCGAGGACCTGCTCGCGATCGCCCGGCAGGACGAGGCCCTCGACCGCGAGCGGGTCGCGGTCGGGGCGGTCGCGGAGTCGGCGTGGTCCCACGTCGAGACGGGCGAGGCCACCCTCGAACTCGCCATCGAGGGGGTCACGGTCGACGCCGACCCGGACCGGCTGAGCCAACTGTTCGAGAACCTCTTTCGCAACAGCATCGAACACGGCGGCGCGGACGTGACCGTCACCGTCGAGGAGCTACCCGAGCGCCAGGGGTTCACGGTAGCGGACGACGGCCCCGGATTCGACGGGGCGGACGCCGCCAAGGTCTTCGAGGACGGCTACACGACGAGTCGGGACGGCACCGGGTTCAGCCTCTCCATCGTCGCGGAGATAGCGACCCAGCACGGCTGGTCGGTTTCGGGGGGCGACGCCGCGGGCGGCGGCGCTCGCATCGAGGTCGTGACCGACGGTCGGCCGGCGTAGCGGCCGCTGTCCGAACGGGAGGTCTGGCGAAAAAACGTGGAAGATGGACTGACTCGTCGTTACTCGACGCGACCGACGACTTTCTCGTACTCTTCGGCGACGTGGTCCCAGTCGACGACCTCGAAGAAGGCGTCGATGAAGCTGCCCCGGTCCGGGCCGTAGTCGTAGTAGTAGGAGTGCTCCCAGACGTCGAGCGCGAGGATGGGGTGGGAGCCCCAGAGCGCGCCCTGGTCGTGCTTGCCGACCTTGACGTTGCGAAGCTGTTTGGCGACGGGGTCGTAAACCAGCAGCGCCCAGCCACCGGCGGCCGAGGCGGCCTTCTCGAACTCGCCCTTCCAGCCCTCGTAGGAGCCGAAGTCCTCCTCGATGCGGTCGGCGAGGTCACCGTCGGGTTCGCCGCCGCCGTTGGGGTCCATGTTCTCCCAGAACAGCGTGTGGAGATAGTGTCCGGACCCGTTGTGGGTGACGTTGCCCAGCGCGCCCGCTGTGGCGGAGTAGTCACCCGACTCGCGAGCGTCGGCGAGTGTCTCCTCGGCGGCAGCGAGGCCGTTCACGTACCCCTGATGATGGGTGTCGTGATGCCACGTCAGCACCTGCTCGCTGACGTGAGGTTCGAGGGCGTCGTAGTCATACGGAAGCGGTGGCAACTCGGGATCTGAATGTTCAGACATATGTTTCCCCTCCATCTGGTTCTCACGGCTGGACACCTGTTAAAGTTTGAGGAAGGGGAGGCTCAGCCACCGGTCGTGGCGTCCGCGTCGGCCGTGTCACCGCCGGTTTTCTCGGCCGTTTCACCGGTTCCCTCGCCGGCCGTTTCACCGGTTCCCTCGCCGGCCGTTTCACCGGTTCCCTCGCCGGGCATGTCACCGTCGCCAGAACCGTCCCGGTCGGCCCGCGGGAAGGTGACGGTCACGCGGGTTCCGGTCGGGTCCCGGTCCGCGAAGGCGAGCGTGCCGCCGACGGCCTCGACACCCCAGTGAGTCAGCCAGAGGCCGAGCCCGCTTGCGTGGTCGAGTTGTGTCTCGAGATCACCCTCGAGCGCGGCGAGTTCACCCCGGGGGATCCCGGGACCGTCGTCGGTGACCGTCACTGTCGCACAGTCGTCTTCAGCCGTCACCGTGACCGTCACTCGCGGGTCGCCCGCGGTGTCTCGTGTGGCCGCCTCTTCCCGGGTTCCAGAACCAGGGTCAGGGCTCGTGGAGCTGTGTTTGACCGCATTTTCGACGACGTTCCGGACGACCGTCCCGGCCACGGCGTCGACGAGGACCGAGTCGTCGGGCACGGTCAGGTCGATATCGGCGTCGGTGTGGGCGTCATGCAGGCGGTCGCATTCGATTTCGGCGACTCGCGTGAGGTCGGTCGAGTCCGCGCTCTCGCCGTCGAGGGCGCCGTCGATCTGTCTAGCCTTGTCCGCGAGCGTCGTCAGTTCGTCGGCTTTCTCGCGAATGGCGACCGCGACCGTCTCCGGGTCGCCGTCGTCGTGGATCAGGCGGTCGGCGTGGCCGTAGATGACGTTCATCTCGTTGCGGAGGTTGTGCCGGAGGACGCGGTTGAGGACGCCGAGGCGCTGGAGGCGGGTGCGCCGCTCGGTCACGTCCCGGACGAGGAAGATCCGGCCGGTGACGTTCTCGTAGTCGTCCCGGAGCGCCGTCTCGCGGACGTCGAGATACCGTGTGCGCCCCCCGCGTTCGTCCGCGACGACGGTCCCATCGGTGGTTGTCAGACTTCCGGGGACGGCCCCATCGAGGGCAGTCGCGTCGCCGTCGGTAGCCACATCGCCGTCGGTAGCCACATCGCCGTCGGTAGCCACGTCGCTGTCGGTCGGGATCCACTCGTCGACAGCGTCGCCTATGGGGCTCTCGCCCTCGGCACCGAGGAGTTCTCGGGCGCGGGGGTTGACGTCGACGACGCGGTCGTCGGTGTCGGCGACGACGACGCCGGCGTCGACGTTCTCGACGACCGACCGGCGCGCGACGCGGTTGGTGACGGGGACGGCGTCGAGGAAGGCAAGCTGGGTCAGCGCCGCGATGCCGGCGGCGCCGGAGATGACGAAGGTGTACGGCGTCGGGTCGAAGTAGGGGACCGGCGACGCCCCCGAGAGGTAAACCGCGCTCCCGGCCCACGGCGCGGCGACGACGAGCAAGAGCGCGACCGCCTGCCCCCGGTAGAGCGAGCGTCGCTTGGTGACCATCCCGACGACGAGCGCGGTCCCGGCCGCCAGCAGGAGATACGAGTACCCGGCGAAAACCCACATCCACGGGCCAAAGGACCGCTCGAGCAGGAGGATCGACCCGCCGGTGTGGACCGCAGGCGGGCCGGCGACGAGGTCGTGAACGGTTCCGTTCGTGACCGCGAGCGCGAGCGTGACCGCCGGGAGACCGCTCATCGCGGCGACCGACCGGCGGGAGACGTACTCGCTCCGGCCGGTGTAGACGAGGGCGAACGCGAACCAGGCCACCGGGAGAGAGACGACACCGACCCATTCGACCTTCCACCAGAAGACGCTCGTCGCCTGACTGGTGGAAAACAGGCCGATGGAAGCGGCCGTCACCCACCACGTCGCGGCGGCCATGACGACGGCGAAGGCCGTCGCTCCCGGTTTCGGCCGCTGGCGCCAGGCCAGCACCGCCGACCCGGCCACGACCAGAACCGACCCCCAGACGACGCCGGCGAGGAACAGTTCCGAGACCATACCAGAGCTGTATCGGCCGACGGTACGACGGCGCTGGCTTAACTGTTGGCGTTGCTATTTCAGATACGGATAATGGGGCCTGGAGCCGTCACCAAATCCCGGACTCCGTTCGCCCGTCGCGAGCCGCCTCGGACCGTCACTTCCCAGGGGTTGCCTCGTATCTCATTCGCCGCGGGCCGCCTCGAACATCGCAATGGCCTGTTCGCGACGCTCGGCGTGGTCGACGATAGGGGCGGGGTAGTCGGGCGCGAGCATCTCCCGGCGGCCGGCGTCGAGTTCGTGCCAGGAGTGGATGGCGTCGGCCGGGACGCCCCGGAGTTCGGGGACGTACTCGCGGATGTATTCGGCGTCGGGGTCGTAGCGCTCGCCCTGTGTCATGGGATTGAACACGCGGAAATACGGCTGGGCGTCGGTGCCCGTCGAGGCGGCCCACTGCCAGCCGCCGCTGTCGTTCGCGGTGTCGTGGTCGACGAGTTTCTCGCGGAACCAGTCGTACCCCTCGCGCCAGTCGACGAGCAGGTCCTTCGTCAGGAAGGAGGCGACGACCATCCGCACGCGATTGTGCATGAAGGCCTCCCGGCGGAGCTGGCGCATTCCCGCGTCGACGATGGGGTAACCCGTCTCGCCGTCCTTCCAGGCCTGGAGGCCGTCAGGGTCGCGGTTCCACTCGATCGGACGTTCGTACGATTTGAAGTTCTCGGTGACCACACGCGGGTCGTTCCAGAGGACGTGGCTGTAGAACTCCCGCCAGGCCAGTTGCGATTCGAACTCCGCGGCGGATTCGTGGTCGGCGCCGCCCGGTTCGGCGGCGGCTTTCGCCTCGCGGACCGCCTCGTGGACCTCCCTGATGCCGATGGTCCCGAACTTCAGGTGCGCCGAGAGCCGCGAGGTGCAGTCGTCACTGGGGTAGTCCCGCCGGTCGTCGTAGTCGTAGATATCGGACTCGCAGAAGGCCGCGAGTAGGTCGCGGGCAGCCGCGGTGCTCGCGGGCGCCACGTCGGCCTCGGGGTCGTCGAAGCCCAGGTCGTCGAGGGTCGGGAGCGGGTCGGCGGCGATGCTCGCGGTATCGACGAGCGCAGCCTCGCCCGGCGGATCGACGGGATCCGGTTTCGCCCGGTCGCGCCACTTCTTCCAGAAGTAGGTGAACACGGAGTAGACCTCGCCCTCGTTGGTGCGGATCGATCCGGGTTCGTGGAGGAGGTGGTCCTCGACGGACTCGCGGGCCACCCCGCTGTCGTCGAGCGCGCGGCGAACGGCCGCGTCGCGTTCGCGGCCGAGGCCCGAGACCTCGCTCGCCCACGTGACGCGGTCGGCGTCGAAAGTGGTCGCGACTTCGGGGACGACCTCGCGGGGGTCGCCGTGGCGGACGAGGAGGTCGCTGCCGCGCTTGCGGTAGGCCGCGCGCAGGGACGCGAGTGCGTCGAGCATGAACGCGACACGGGGCGGCCCCGCGTGGGCGAGCACGTCCCGGTCGAAGACAAAGAGCGGGACGACCGGCCCGTCGCGAGCCGCGTCGTCCGCGTCGAGGGCGCCGGTCGCCGCCGCCAGCCCGCGGTTGTCGGCCACCCGGAGGTCCCGACGATGCCAGTGGATCTGCATACGCGACCCACTCGGGACGGGACACTGAAATCACTCCCTAACGAGTGGGGTGGTACGTGGATCGGGTATTTGCGGACGGAGTGCGAAGCGAAGCGGATCGGGCGACGGTAACTCTTCCCGAATCGGTCTCAGCGCGTCTTGATGTCGTCTTCGTCTTTGATGATCTGCGTTTCGGCCTCGCCGCTCGAAACTTCGTTGACCAGGTCGTAGAAATCGTTTTGCATCCCCGCCGGGAACTCGATGACGCCGACCCAGGAGCCGTCGGCCTGCCACTCCTCGCGCTCGAGGTCGCCGAACTCGCGGACCTGCGCCTGGCCGCTACCTGCGTAGTCGGGCGGCAACTGGACCGCGACCTTGACGGTGTCGAACCGGATGGGGATCACGGGCCGGAGGGCGTCGAGCGCGTCGTCGACCTGGGACTCGACGGGTTCCATCGGGTCGATGCGGAAGTCCGTCTCCTCCAGCGCCGATTCGATGCGTTCGGGCGGGTGGGGCGCGTCGTCCATCTGCGGATTGACGGCGTTGCGCGTGATACGGTTGACCAGTTCCTTGTGCTTTCGCTCCTGCATCTCGCGGCGCTGGTCGGCGGTGATCTGGATCTCACCGCGCTCGATGACCTCCGGGATAATCTCCAGCGGATCGGTCGTTCCGAACACTTCCTCCAGCGCGTTTTCCGGGGGTCGGTCGCCGCGGGAGGCGTTCTCGAAGACGTCCTCGGCCGCGATGACGTCCTCGAGTTCGCCGTCGAACTCGCCGCGCTTTATCGCGAGGGCGGCGTCGGGGTCGACGAGCACTTCGAAGCGCTGCCCGTGGGACTCGAGCCGCGCCGTCACTGCCTCTTCGAGCGATATCATACCGGCCCGTAGCGCCGGGGGACAAAAAGGTGTTTCCCGGTGTCGTACCGCCGACGAAACGGGCTACGCAGCGTCCGGTGCTCGATCCCCGACGCGACCGCCGACGCGGTGGCTCTCGACTGGCGGCGAAACGGGGAGAAGACGGGCGTTACTCCTCGGTGTCGTCGCTCTCGTCGTCGCTCTCGTCGTCGGCCTCGTCCTCGGTTTCGAGGATGCCGAGTTCGGAGAGGTGGGATTCTTTCTCCTCGTCGCTCAGTTCGGTGAACCGCTCGTCGTCGACGCTGATGGTCGCGACGCCGATGCCCTCCGGCGAGAGGGCGTCATCGTGGACCGAGGCGAGCGCCTCGAGCGCGAGCGCGACACCCTCGTCGAGTTCGAGGTCCTCGGTGTAGTTCTCTTCGAGGTACTCGCGGATGTCGCCGCGGTCGGCGCCGACGGCGAGGGCCTTCCACTCGTAGGGGGTCCCTGACGGGTCGGTCTCGTAGAGGCGGGGCTCGCCGTCGGCGATGCCGCCGATGATGAGCGCGACCCCGAACGGACGGGCGCCGCCGACCTGCGTGTACTGCTGGATGTGGTCGGTGACGGCCTTGGTGAGCGTCTCGACGCCGATGGGCTCGCCGTAGCGCAGTTGATTGACCTGCGCCTGGCGGCGCGCGAAGTCGATCAGCTGGCGAGCGTCGGCGACGTGGCCGGCGCTGGCGATGCCGATGTGGTCGTCGGCCTTGTGGATCTTCTCGACGCTGGACCGTTCCATCAGCGGCGAGCGGATCCGCTTGTCGACGACGAGAACGACGCCGTCCGATGTTCGTACGCCGATGCTCGCGGTGCCGCGCTTGACGGCTTCGCGGGCGTACTCGACCTGGTAGAGCCGGCCGTCCGGCGAGAAGATCGTGATCCCACGGTCGTACGCCTGTTGTTGCGATTGTCCCTGCATACTTATAGATCGAGTTTGGTCGCCCCGGCGAACGCGTCCGGTTATCGCGCGTCGTCGACCCGCGCGCCGGCCGGCCGTCGCGGTCGACGGCCCGCCGCTCGGCGTTCTCGAAGACGACGTTTCTCTGGTCCGTTGGTTCCGGTCGGCGGCGTATATACTTTTCTTGTCGGAACGCTCCCGACGCCAGCACGAGGGCGGTCCCTGCCGGGACACGGCCGCCGATCCGGCCGTCTCGATCCGCCCACCTCAATGCCTCGACCTGTCCGTCCCGATCTCTCGATCCGCCCGTCCCGATCTCTCGATCCACCCACCTCGATGCCCCGACCTGTCCGCTCGCCGGGACGCGACACTCACTCGTTGGCCAGTCCGAGATGTGACTCGACGGCCGCGCGGATCGTGCCGCTCGTCCCCCGGACTCGAAGACCCAGATCCGCCCCGTCCACACTGTCGACGCAGGCCAACACGGCGCGAGCGCCGTCGACCTCCCCGCGGCGTGCCCGAACGACCGCGTGTCCCGACTCGCCGTCGTGTTCGAACCGGATCACGGACAGGTCGAGGGTGGCGCTGCCGGTGTCCCCGACGAGGTTTTGCGCCGCGAACCAGCACTCGCGCTGGAACGACCGCCTGTCGAGGGGCGTCACCGGCCGCGTCCGCAGCTCGACCGCGAGATATCGCCATCGCGGCTGGAGATGTTTCGGGAGGTGTTTCATTCCGCGTCGGACTCCGATTCCATCGACGGGATCGGGTCGCCGTCCGGCGACACAGTCGGTTCGGCGACGAGGACGCCGACCTGGTCGTGGACGAACTCGACGGCCGTCAGCGCGAAGCCCGCGTCGGTGAACGCGTCGGCGAGTACCCCGACGGTCGCCGGGTCGTCGACCTCCGGACCGTAGAACGGTTCCGACGGGTCCGCTTCGCCGAAGAACATGATGTCCCCCAGGACGATCCGTCGGGGCCCCAGTTCGGCCATCACCTCGATCGCCTCGCGTTTCGCCGCGTCGTCGAGGTGGTGCATCGCGAAGTTCGAGGTGACCACGTCGACCGAAACGTCCTCGGGGACGTTCGGGTCCCTGAACCGTCCCACCCCGAAGTCGACGTTCGTGAGGTCGCGCTCCGCGGCCTTCTCGCGGGCCTGCTCCAGCATCCCATCGCTGATGTCCTGCCCGAGCACCCGCGACGCTTCACCGGCCAGCGGCAAAGCGATGGCGCCGGTCCCGGTTCCGAGGTCGAGTACCACGTCGTCGGCCCCCGGCGCGGCGTGCTCGACCACCAGCGACGCCGTGACGCGGTGCTCCTCCGTTTTCGACTCGTCGTACTCGGCGGCCTTGCCGTCGAACCGCTCGGCGTGCTCGTCCAGGTCTCGTTTCATGGGCCCCAGTCGGGCGTCACGGGGTATGAAGGGCTCGAATGTGACCCGCTACTCCCCGTCGTCGTTCGAGTGGTGGTCCGCCGACTGGTTGTCGTCGTTCGACCGATTACCGTCCCCCGACCGTATTTTCACGCCGGGTTCGACGAACTCGTCGCTCCGGATCCCGCGGTTCCGCTCGGCGATCTCCCCCCACTCCGCGAGGCCGGACTCGATGGCGGCGGCGTCGAAGCCGATAACCTCCCCGACGGCGACCAGTTCCCGCGGCGCGCGCAGGTGGAGATGGCTCCGCGGGTCGGCGCTGACGACGTAAGGCGCGTCGAAGGCGTCGACGAGTTCGCGGAGCTTTCGGAGGTCACGCAGCGCCTGGACGCGCTCGCCGCCGCTGGCCCGCAGCACCTCCCGGAACGAGAACTCGAAGCGAACACCGTTCTCGACGGCCGCCTTCGCGAGGACGTGATTGACGTCACCGTCGCCGGCCATCGGATGGGCGAGCACGTCGACCGCCGGCTGTTCGACGGCGAAGCGGTTCAGTTCGGGCGTGCCGCCGTGTACGACGACGATGGTCTTCGTCTCGCGGTGGTTGCCGACGAACCCGCTCGCTCGCGAGGGGTCCTCGGCGCGTATCTCGACGCCGGAGACGACGTCGACGCCGTAGGTGTCAGCGACCGCCTCGAGGTCCGCGTCGGGTTTCGCGTCGCCGTGGTTCCTGACCACGACGCCCTCGTACCCGTACTCGCTGGCGGTCCGCACGAGTCGGTCGAGTGTCGCGTCGCCGTCGGGCGTGGCGTGGACGGCCTCGTAGGTCATCGGTGGTCAGGAATGGACGGACGCCGAAGGCGAGTCACAGCGCCTCGAACAGTTCGCGGGCGTTCTCGACGGCCGTGGCCTGCTTCGCCGGGTAGGCCTCGACCTTGGTGCGGAAAGTGATGCCGTCGCCGCGGGCGACGGTCCCGCGAAACGCCGCCTGCTTGTCGAGCGTGAGGAAGAAGGCGCAGTTCTCGTCGACCCGCTCGTCGAGCTCGCCGACGACGGTGTCGATGTCGTCGAGGGCCGCGAGGGTGTCGATGACGTGTCGGATCTCGTCGGCGCGTTCGACCCGGACCGAGAGCACGACGATGCGGTTGCCGTGGTGGCCCTCGGTAACCGAGCGGTCGAGTTCGCAGTCCTCGGGCAGGTACGTCCGGAGCGCCTGCTCGACGCGTTGCTCCTCCTCGGTGGCGTAACAGAACGCTCGCAGGTCAACGTAGTGCAGCGGGACCGACGACATCGCGGCCTTACTCCTCGGCGGCTTCGAGGTTGTCCGCGGGGATTCCGGCTTCCTGTCCGTCCTCGAAGGAGACGATGTAGTTCTCGTCGCCGAACATCGTCTCGACGACCTGCGTGATCTCGCCGGTCTGCCCGTCGTACTCGCTGTGCTCGTCGTGGAACACGACCGTGTCGCCGTCTTCGAATGACATGGACGGCGGTACTCGACGCCCGGACAAAAAGGGACTGATTCGGGGTGCCCGCCTACCTGCACCGGCGACGACACACCCTGAACGCCACCGCCATCGAGGTCCAAGACTTATTTGAACGTACCGCGAAATACCGACATGACCGTCCCAGACGCCCCGCTCTGTCGACCGTGCCCGGATTTCGTCCCATCGGGTCGGTGACAGCGCGGATGACGGCCGTCGACGACCTCTGGTATCTCGCGACCGAGGCCGAACAGGAGGCCGAACAGCTGTATCACCGGCTGGCCGACGAGCACGACTCCTTCCTCGAGTTCACGACCACGCGGTCGGTCTCCCGGTCGCGGTTCCGAACCGTCGCCGAGCGCATCGAGCGCCAGGGACTCCCCTACGGCGCGCACACGCTCGCCTACCGCCCGTCGGGGGAGCTCCTGCTCGTGAAACAGGCCGCCATCGACACCTGGGTCCTCCCCGGCGGCGAGATCGAACCCGGTGAGGGGCTGCTCGAGGGCGCACGCCGCGAACTCCACGAGGAAGCGGGCGCCGACGTCGACTACGATGGGATTGGGATCCTCGGCGAAGTCAGGTTCCGGAACGGGGGCCACGAGACCTGGGGGGTACTCCCGGTCTTCCAGGGCGAGGCGACCGGGACGGACCTCGAAGTGACCGATCCCGACGGCGAGATCGTCGCGGCGCGCTGGTTCGCGGACCTCCCGGAGAACACGCGCGACCGCGAGCACCTCCGCGCGTGGATGGACCGGACGTTCGACTGAACGGCGGAGTTCGACCCAGCGGACACCCGCTGGACTCTCGACTTACACGTACCCTTCTGGCGGTTCGGGATCGGGCTTGGTCGCGGGCCCGACGCCCTGCAAGACCTGGATAACCGAGACGATGCCGGAGGTGGTGACGAGGCCGACGAAGCGGTCGTCCTCGACGACGAGGAGGCGGTCGACGGCCTGCTCGTTCATCGCCAGGATCACGTCGAACGCGTCGGCGTCGGGGCCGATGGTCGCCGGGTCGCGGTCCATCACGTCACTGACCGTCGTCGCCCCGCGCTCCCCGGACGGGACCTCGCGGGCCTGGTCGAGGGTCACGACGCCGACGAGCACGTCGCCGTCGACGACCGGGAAGACCGTCGCACGCTCCGCGAAGACGCGTTCGACGAACTCGTCGATCGGCGTGTCCGGGGCGGCGGTCGGAGCGTCCTTGCTCAGCAGGTCCACGGCGGTAAAGCCCTTGAGCAGTTCCCGCATCGCGACGGCGCGGGATTCCGAGGTCGCAGCCACGTAGACGAACAGCGAGATGAGCACGAGCAGCGGCGCCCCGTTCAGGAGCGCGAAGATAGCGCCGAAGATGGCCAGTAGCTTCGCGAGCCCGGCGGCCCGCTGGGTGGCTGTCGCGTAGGGCTGGTGGCGCGCGAGCAGCGCCCGGAGGATCCGGCCGCCGTCCATCGGGAACGCGGGGATCATGTTGAACACGGCCAGCGAGAGGTTGACGACGGCGAGCCAGCCGACCACGAAGGTCAGGACCGGCGCGTCGGCCGGCGTGGCCTGGAGCGCGCCGAAGAAGACCCCGGAGACCAGCACGCTCGTCACCGGGCCGGCGAGCGCGACCCAGAACTCGATGTGCCAGTCCTCGGGCAACTCCTCCATCCGGGCCATCCCGCCGAAGATCCACAGCGTGATCGAGGAGATGACGATGTCGTAGCGACGGGCAGCGAAGGCGTGGCCGAGTTCGTGGACGAGGACGCCAACCATCAGCCCGACCGCGCTGGCGGCGCCGATGACTAGCGGCGTATCGCCGCTCTCCAGTGCGGCCCGGTCGATGGAGTGGCCCGCGAGCGCTTCGATCACGCCGGCGTACACGTCTATCTGTTCCGGGCGGCTGATGAGCCAGGCCAGCACCGGGAGAAACAGGATCAGCGTGAAGTTGAGATATATCGGGATATCCGAGATGCTCCCGATCTTGAGATTCTTCATATAAGCGTCCCGGGCGCCCGGGACCATAAGCCCATCCCCCCGACGTGTCGACCGCCGGACCGAACGGGAACGCGACCTCCCGACCGAGCGCGTCCACACCGCTGCGCCCCCGAGGCTTATTTACCTGTATCGCATACGTGGGGGATAGTAGTCGATGAGTTATCTGTTGACGGAGCCGACGGCTGTCCTGGCCGTCGGTGGGTCGGACGACGCTGTCGACCGGGTTCGGTCGGTCGTGACTGCCGGGAGTGCGACCGGCGTGACCGCGGTCGAATCGGTCGACGACGCCCTCGCCGCACTCGACGCGCGGGACGACATCGGGTGCGTGGTCGTCCTCGGGCCGGCCGAATCGATTTCGGCCGAGTCGATCCCGACCGAATCGAATCCTGCGTATTCCACTCCAATCGAGACCTTCCGGCGGCTCCACGAGGACCACGAGCGGGTTCCGGTGATCGTCCACGCGCCCGAGTCGGACTGCGATCCGGTCGCGCTTGCCGCCGAACGCGACTGCGTCTACCTCCCCACGTCGGTCGACGCCGGGCAACTCCGTGGAGCGGTCGACGACGCGCTCGACACCTTCGACCAGCGCCGTCGCGAACACGCCGAGAGCAGCCTGTTCACGACGCTGCTCGAACGGGGCGAACTCTCCATTTTCGCCAAGGACGAGGAAGGGCGACACGTCTACAAGGCGGACATCGAGAACGACGACGACCCCTCGGAAGCGATCGGAAAAACTGATCTCGATATCGCCTCGCCCGCGATCGAAGAACAGGCCAGGGAAGCGCTGGCCGACGACCTGGAGGTCGTCGAGACGGGCGACCCGGTCTACGGGAAGGTCTCCGAGTACCAGCACGGAGACCACGAACACTGGTCGCAGACGACGAAAGTGCCGTGGTACGACGAGGACGGCGACGTGCAGGGACTCATCGGGTTCGCCGAGGACGTCACCCAGCGGAAAATATACGAGCGGCGTATCCGCGAACAGGCCGACCGGGTCGACCAGTTCATCAGCTACATCTCCCACGACCTGCGGACGCCGCTCCAGATCGCCTACGGGTCGCTCGAGCGCGCGCGACGCGGCGACGAGGCGGGCCTCGACAAGGTCGAAGAGGCCATCGAACGCATCGAAAGCATCGTCGACGACCTGAACAGCCTCTCGAAGGGCGACGATACCGGCGAGATGGAAAGCGGGACGCTCCAGCAACTCCGTGCCGACTCGGTCACGAGCGAGTTCGTCCCGCTGGTCGAGGAGGTCTGGTCGGTCATCGCGCCCGACGAAGCCGACCTCGCGGTCGAACTACCCGAGGGTACCGTCGTCGGGACGGAGGCCGAAACCCTCCGGCCAGCACTCGAGAACCTGCTGAAAAACACCATCGACCACGCCGGTCCCGACGTCACGGTGTGGGTCGGCCGGACCGACGACAACGGCTTTTTCGTCGCCGACGACGGCCCCGGGATACCCGAAATCGACCGGGAGAAAGTGCTCGAAGCCGGCTATACGACCGCCGAATCGGGGACCGGGACGGGGCTGGAAATCGTCGCCGAAACCGCCACCCAGGAAGGGTGGAACCTGACCGTCACCGAGAGTCGGGCCGGCGGTGCGCGGTTCGAACTCGACGACGTGCCGATGGTGACAGAGGCCGGGGTCGACGTACGGTCGGCCGACCGGATCGCCCTCGACGGAAACAGCGACGTGGGACCGGTCGACATCGCAGGGTCGGCGACCCACGACACCGAGGCCGACGAGTGGACGGTCGTCGGCGACGGTGCGAACATCTGGAACGACATCCACGAGTTTCACCTCGTCCACGGGACCGGGCGGGCACCGGTCCGCATCGAGGGCCGGGTCGCCGACCTCGACGGTATCGAGGAGTACAGCAAGGCCGGATTTACGGTCCGGGCCGGCCTCGACGAGCAGGACCCGTTCGGGTACGTCGGCGTGACCGAGTCCCACGGGTCGGAGATGACCTGGCGCGAGAACGAGGACGGGTTCACCGACAGCGACCAGTTCGAGGAACTGCCCGGCACTTTCCCGTGGTATCGCGTCGAGTACGTCGACGGCGAGGTGGCCTGTGCGCTCTCGCCCGACGGCGAGACGTGGCGCTACGTCGACCAGCGGTCGATCGACCTCGGCGAGGACGTCGTCGTCGGCCTCGTGGTCTGTAGCCACAGCGACAACCGGACCTGCCAGGCGACGTTCGCGGACGTCCGCGCCTACGAACTCGACGTGGAGTGAGCGGCGTCGTCCCGGTTTGCGTTCGTTCCGTCCCGGCCGCCCGATTCCACGAACGCGCGCACCTCGTCGACGCCGAGAAATCCCTCCTCGCGGGTCGCGACCAGGCTCCCGCCCTCGAACAGGAGGAGTTTCGGGACGCTTCGCACGTCGTAGGAATCGACGAGGTCGGGGTCGTCGCGGGGGTTCATCGTCACGACGGCCACGTCGGTCGTCCGGGCGACGCCGCTCAGGACCGGTTCCATCGCCGCGCACATGCTACACCCCTCCGTGTGGAACTCGACGAGGACGCGTTCGTTGTCCGCGACGAAGTCATCCAGCGCCGCGGCGCTCGACAGCGAAACCGGGCGGTCGGCGGCGCTCGCGGCGTCCGCAGTCTCAGCCGCGCTCTCGGGATCCGCGGTATCGGCCGCGCTCTCGGGATCTGTGGAAGTCACTGCCGAACTCTACGCGCTCGAACGGGGTAAGCGCCACGCGCGTCGGGACCGGTAGTGTTCAGATACGGGAGTGTCCGTATCGAATACAGCGTGAAAGGGGCCGTCGGGGGCTTTCACGCTGTTTGCTGTTGCTATTTTTCATCGCCTGTCTGCCATCGCTGTCGGTGCCCCGCGCCGGGCGTTCCGGAGGGTATATCGGGCCGGGGGTGCAGGCTCACGGGCATGGACGCGGCACTGGGGCCGCCGGCGAAGATGGTCGACCGCGAGGACGACCTGACGCCGATGATGGCCCAGTACTTCGAACTCTGTCGCGAGTACGACGACTCGCTCGTGCTCTTTCAGGTGGGCGACTTCTACGAGGCCTTCTGCGATGCCGCCGAGCGCGTGGCGCGGCTCTGTGAGATCACGCTCACCAAGCGCGAGGACTCGACCGGCGAGTACCCGATGGCGGGCATCCCCATCGACAACGCCGAGAGCTACATCGAGCGCCTGCTGGAGGCGGGCTATCGCGTCGCCGTCGCCGACCAGGTCGAGGACCCCGACGAGGTGACCGGCGTCGTCGAGCGCGCGGTCACCCGCGTCGTTACCCCCGGCACGCTCACCGAGGACGAACTCCTCCGCACGCCCGACAACAACTACGTGGCCTGCCTGACCGCCGGGTCGGGCGCCGACAGTGCGAGGGGTGCCGGCGCCGACGGTGGGCCGAGCGGCGAGTCCGGTCGCGGCGACGCGACGGCGCAGTCCTACGGCCTCGCCCTGCTCGACGTGTCGACGGGCGACTGCTACGCCACCGCCGCCGACCGACTGGACGCGGTCGCGGACGAACTCGGGCGGTTCGCGCCCGCCGAGGCCATCGTCGGCCCGTCGGCCCCCGCGGACGTCTTCGACGGGGACTGCATGGTCTCACCATACGAGCGCCGGGCGTTCGACCGCGAGGCCGCTCGCGAGCGCGTCGACGCCTACTTCGGCGTCTCGGACCTGGCCGGCGACGCCGAGGTCCGCGCGACCGGCGCCCTGCTCGCGTACGCCGAGTACACGCGCGGCGGCGCACCCGAAATCGGGGTCGAACGCGACGCGGACGCCGGCGGAGGTGACACTACCGAAACGGCCGAGGTCGGCGCCCCCGCCACGACCGACCCGGGCACGGCCAGCCTCGACTACATCAACCACCTCACGCGCTACGACCCCCAGGAGTACATGCTGCTCGACCGGGTGGCACTGGAGAGCCTCGAACTGTTCGACCGCCGGGCCGTCCACGGCCAGTCGGGGCTCACGCTCGTCGACGTGCTCGACGAGACGGCCTGCGCCCTCGGTCGGCGGCGCCTCGACGACTGGCTCCGCCGACCCCTGCTCGACGAGGAGCGCATCGCCGCCCGTCACGAGGCCGTCACGGAACTCGTCGACGCGGTCACGCTCCGCGAACGGCTCCACGAACTGCTCGCGGACGTCTACGACGTGGAGCGTCTCGTCTCCCGCGTCGCCCGGGGCCGCGCGAACGCCCGCGACCTGCGCTCGCTCCACGACACGCTCGCGGTCGTGCCCGACATCGAGGAAACTCTCGAAGCGGCCGAGTGCGAGCCGCTCGTCTCGTTGCGTGCGAACCTCGACTCGCTGGCGGACGTCCGGGACCTGATCGACCGCGCCATCCGGGAGGAACCCGCGGCCGAACTCACCGAGGGCGGCGTCGTCAGGCCCGACTTCGACGACGAACTCGCGGGCCTCCGCGAGACCGAACGCGAGGGGAAAGCGTGGATCGACGACCTGGAGGCCCGCGAGCGCGAGCGCACCGGCATCGACTCGCTGAAGGTGGGCCACACCTCCGTCCACGGCTACTACATCGAGGTGACCGACCCCAACCTCGACCAGGTGCCCGACGACTACGAACGCCGCCAGACCCTGAAAAACGCCGAGCGGTTCGTCACGCCCGAACTCAAGGCACGGGAAGACGAGATAATCAGCGCCGAGGGCCGTGCCGACGACCTCGAATACGAACTGTTCTGCGAGGTCCGTCGGGAGGTGGCGGCCGAGTCCGAGCGCGTGCAGGCGCTGGCCGACCGGCTCGCACGCCTGGATGTGTTCGTCTCCTTCGCCACGGTCGCGGCGACCCACGACTACTGCCGGCCGGCCGTCGGTGCCGACCGCTTCGACGTCGTCGACGGGCGCCACCCCGTCGTCGAGCGCACCGAGGAGCGGTTCGTCCCCAACGACGCCGTCTTCGACGACGACGCCTTCCTGGCCGTGATCACCGGCCCCAACATGAGCGGGAAATCGACCTACATGCGCCAGGTCGCGCTGATCAGCCTGCTCGCCCAGGCCGGGAGTTTCGTCCCCGCCGCGCGGGCACGCCTGCCGGTCGTCGACCGCGTGTTCACCCGCGTCGGCGCCAGCGACGACATCGCGGGCGGGCGCTCGACGTTCATGGTCGAGATGACCGAACTCGCCGAGATCCTCGGCCACGCGAGCGAGGACTCGCTGGTCCTCCTGGACGAAGTCGGGCGAGGAACGTCGACAGCCGACGGCTTCGCCATCGCCCGCGCGGTCACCGAACACCTCCACGACGAGGTGGGCGCGACCACCCTCTTCGCCACCCACCACCACGACCTGACCGCCGTCGCCGAGGAGCTATCGGGCGTGTTCAATCTCCACTTCGAGACCGACACGTCCGGCGACGGGATCAGGTTCGACCACGCAGTCGCGCCGGGGGCCGCCAGCGCCTCCTACGGCGTCGAAGTCGCGAAGATGGCGGGCGTCCCCGACGCGGTCGTCGAGCGCTCGCGGGCAGTCCTCGATGCCGACACCAAGGGGTCGCGAACGGATGCTAACGAGTTACCAGCCGATACCGACGAGTCAACAGCCGATACCGACGAGTCACGAACCGACGACGGGATCCGGACGGACGCCGACGGGAGCGACGGCGGACCGGACGTGCCCGACGACGAGACTGCCGCGGTGGTGGTCGGGGAACTCGACGACCTCGACGTGGCGACGATGACGCCGCTGGACGCGCTGAACGCGCTGGCCAGGCTGAAGGCACATCTCGAAGAGTGAGCGCGGGTCAGTCGCCGCCAGTGATCGCCCGGACGAGCGACCCGAGGCCGGCCAGACCGAGCACGACTCCGGCCCCCATGAACAGGTAATAAAACAGCGAATCCTCCTTCTGGATCAGGAACGCCCGGGACGGGTCTTCGCTGTTGACCGAGACATCGACCCGGTCCCCAGCCTCGTACTCGTCGACGACATCGGCCGCCTCCGAACGGCTGTCGAAGGACTTCTCGGGCCCGGCATAGACGCTGTCCGACGTGTGATTCGTTCCCTGATACGTGTAGGTGTAGGAGACAACCGGCGTGAACGTCGTTTCCTCCTCACGGATGCCGTCGTCGTCCCTGTCACGACGACGCACGTCTCGGTCGATGCTGGTACTCTCGACGGTCCCTCTGACCTCGACCGCGTTCTCCAGGTCCGACTGTTCGGTCTGGTACATGTACCACCCGGCCCCGCCGAAGGTCGCCCCCGCGACCAGCAGTATCACCGCCCCGATGAGCGCTTTCGTCCCCATTTCGCCTGAATCCCCACGTGGGAGCCAAATAACTATTTCGTCGACAGCTTCAGCGATGGTCGACTACTCGTCGCTCGACGGCCAACCACGCAGTTCTGACCGGTGACGGTCACCGGGAGTCGGCGTCGGACTGCCGGTCAGCGTCGGACCCGGCGGTGGGTTCGAGCGCGACGAACTCCAGGCCCCGCTCGGCGAGCAGGCGCCGCGCGCGGTCGGTCACCGACGGCGCGACCAAGATTCCGCGGACCGCCCGCTCGGCGTGGAGGTCGCGTTCGAGCGCGTCGACATAGCGGGTCAGTTGTCCGACCGCATCGGGGCCGACACGCTTGCGCTTCAACTCGACGACGACCGCCCGGTCCTCGCTGTCCTCGCCGTAGACGTCGACGGCGCCGGCGGGCGTCGCCCGCTCGGTCGCCAGCGGCACGAAGCCAGCCTCGACCAGGTCCGGGTCCGCGAGGACCCGTTCGCGCAGGTCCTCCTCGGTGCCGGCCAGCGAGAGGTCGCGCTCGTCGGTCAGACCGAAGGCCGACACCTGCAACAGCGAGTCGAAGCGGACCGCGAGCTGTTCGGTCGGCGTCTCGCGGTGGCTCTCGACGAGCAATTCGCCATCGACCAGCGACGCATCGTGGTCGCAGTCGGGCGGTTGCCAGTTGACCGGCTGCTGACCCTCATCGGTGTGGACCAGCGCGGCCCCGTCGGGCTTGAGCATCACGTGGCGCTCGCCGGGGCCGAGCGTGCTCTCGGCGCGGCCCTCGTACTCGACGGTACAGCGGCCGACGACCGTCACGAGCGCCCCGGCCTCGATACCGTCGGCGACGAGGGCCAGCGCGTCCTCGTGGCTCGGCCGGGTGAGCGACCGCAATCGGACCGACTCCTCGCTCGTCGTCACGCCCCGCTCTTGCCCCTCGGCGGGTAAAAACACCCCGTCACGCGGTCGAAATACCGAGCCAGCGGGGCACCTTGCGCCCTCGATTCGAACGCTCACGGCAGGGGGAGCCACAGCGTCTCCGGGGGCGCGTCGGGATGGCAGGCGACGCTCGCTCGCAGGGCCGAAAGCGCGGCCGACGCGGAGAGCGCGCCGGCGTCGACGGCGGCGCCGAGTGACGCCCTGGTCGACGCCACCGCCGCGAGCAGGCGGCGTGCGCTCGCCCGGTCCCGGACGGGAACGAGCGCCGCCGCCCGGTCGCCGCCGACCGTACCGTTCCGGAGCACTAACCCGAGCGGGACGACGATGAACGGCTCGACCGTGCCGGCGCGGCGAGCGACCAGGAGCGCCTCGTCGGAGGACGGGTCGAGCGCGTCGAGAACCGCGCGGACGGCGCAGTCGCGAGCGATGCGGCGGCCGTCGACGACGGCGTCGGCGACTATCCCGACGAGGCTCGACGATCCGGAATCGTCGCCGCGTGACGCCGCGACGAGCGACTGTGCGCCCCACTGCGAGCGATACAGTGCGTAGCGGCTGTCGGACCCCTCGACGGCGACGAGTGCGCGATGGCCCACGGTGGTCAGGGGTGGTCCCGGACTCCCTGATAAACGCTCGGCAGCGCACGGACGTCGCGGCCGCGAGCGAAGCGAGTGGGGATATCCGGGCGGGAAAAGTCGGCTACATGTCGACGAGGCTCTTGAGCGGGACGAGGCGGTGTTGAACCTCGGGTTTCGTGTAGCCGGCGGACTCCTCGGACACGCCCGCGGTGTAGACGGTGACCTTCTGCTGGAGGACGTGCGGTTCGCCCTTGTTGTTCCGGACGACCTCGACCGAGCGCCAGGCTTCGTCTTCCATGCCCCGAGTGAGGTGAGCCGGCGGCTTAGTGGTTCCCCGCGACGGACTCCCCAGAGCGCGACGAACGGCCGCTCACGACGGCGTCTCGACGTCCGTCACTTCGAAGCGGGCGCCGCCGTCGGCGCTCTCGGCGAGGTCGATCTCCCAGTCGTGGGCCTCGACGATGCTCTCGACGATGGAGAGGCCAAAGCCCGTCCCGTCCGTCGAGGTGGAGTAGCCGCTCTCGAAGACCTGGTCGCGCTCGTCTGGCGGTATTCCGGGGCCGTCGTCGGCGACGAAAAAGCCGTCGTCGGTCTCGCCGACGGTGATCGTCACCGGGTCGTCGCTGTGTTCGACCGCGTTGCGAAAGCAGTTCTCGAACAGTTGCTTGAGGCGGTTCTCGTCGGCCAGTACCGTCCCCTCCGCGTCGACCTCGACCCGCGCGTCGGGCGTCTCGACCGTCCGCCAGCACTCCTCGGCGACTCGCGGGAGGCCGATCGGTTCGAGGTCGGTCACCCGGTCGCCCTGCTTGGCGAGCGTTCGGAGGTCCTCGACGAGCTGTTCCATCCGGTCGATGGCTCGTCTGGCGCGTTCGAAGTGTTCGTCCTCGCCGGTTCGCTCGGCCATCTCGACGGCGCCGGCGAGCACCGTCAGCGGGTTGCGCAAGTCGTGGCTGACGACGCTCGTGAACTCGTCCAGGCGCTCGTTCTGTCGCTCGAGTTCACGCTCGTACTCGATGCGCTCGGTGACGTTCTGAGAGACGGCCATGCCCGAGGTGATATCGGCCCCGTCGTCGCCCCTGATGGGGAGCGTGTGGACGCGGTAGTGACGGCCCATGTAGCTCTGCTTGAAGGTGTTTGCCGCCCCGTGTAGCGCGGCGCGGTAGTTCTCTTCGAGTTCCGACGCGATCTCCTCGGGGTACAGGTCCGACGGCGTCGCGCCCTCGACGTCCGCGGCGGTCAGGCCGACCGCCTCCAGTTCCTCCCCGCCGGCGAGCGTGTGCCGGAGGTCCTCGTCGAAGGTGAAGACGCCGCCGTTGGGGAAGTTGTCGATGAGCGTCCTGTAGCGCTCGGTCGCGCGCCGGAGTTTCGCCTCGCGCTCGATGCGGTCGGTCACGTCGTGGGTCGTCCCGAGGACGAGCGGATCCCCTCCGTCCGGTCGCATCGGCGTCAGCCTGAGTTCGACCGCCCCGGCGTCGGGGACCGACGGGTCGAGTTCGATCCGGACTTCGTCGGTCTCGCCGTCGAGGAGGCTATCGACGCCGGCCTCGATCGATGCGACTTCGGTCTCCGAGAGGACGCCGGCCGACACGAGATAGGAGAGCGACCGTCCCGACCACTCCTCCTCAGTCGGCGGATCGGGACCGATCCGATAGTTGGCAAAGCGGATGTCGTAGTCACCGTCAATTACGTAGATCCCTTCTTCCATCGTCTCGATGACGGTGCGATGCCAGTCGCCCTCGGCGCGCTCCACGCGTTCGACCGCGTCGACGACCCGGGTGGCCAGACGCGCGTACTGTTCGGTGCCGGAGCGTTTTTGCAGGTAGTCCGTGACGCCCGCCGAGACGGCCTCGGCCGCGACCGATTCGGACCCCTCGCCGGTACAGAGGACGAAGGGGAGGTCGGGGTGCTCCTCGCGGACCGCCTCGAAAAACGCCAGTCCGTCGCGGTCGGGCAACTGGTAGTCGCTGACCACGCAGTCGATATCCGCTTCGCGTACCCGTTCGAGGCCCGCTTCAGTGTCGGACGCGGAGACGACCGTCAGCCGGTCGTCCTCGCGTTCGAGTGACTCGCGGGTCTGCGCTCTGCACTCGTCGTCACTGTCGACGTGGAGTACCGTCACCTCTCCTGTCGAATCACTCATTGGATCGCCGCTTTCGGTAATACGGGAGAAATCACCTTAAGCATTCGCCGCTGGCGGCGTCTCGAGTGTGGGAAAACTGTCGTCTCCGTGCGGACAGGGAGAACGGAAGGGAACGGCGGAGAGAGAAATCCGCTAGAGCAGGTCTTCGACGTTGTCGACGACTTCCTCGGGGGTGTCACCGACGGGGACGCCCGCGGATTCGAGCGCGTCGATCTTCGACTGGGCGGTGCCGGTGCCCGACCCGGAGACGATGGCGCCGGCGTGGCCCATCCGCTTGCCCGGCGGGGCGGTGCGTCCGGCGATGAAACCGGCCACAGGCGTGGTCATGTACTCGTCGATGTAGGCGGCCGCTTCCTCCTCGTCCTCGCCGCCGATTTCGCCGCACATGACGACCGCGTCCGTCTTGCTGTCCTGTTCGAACAGCGCCAGCGCCTCGACGAACGAGGTGCCGATGATCGGGTCGCCACCGATACCGATGGCGGTCGACTGGCCGATGCCGCGCTGGGTGAGGCTGTCGACGACCTGGTAGGTCAGGGTGCCCGAGCGGGAGACGAGGCCGACGCGGCCGGCCTCGAAGATGTTGCCCGGGAGGATCCCGAGTTTGGCCTCGCCCGGCGTGATCACGCCGGGACAGTTCGGGCCGATGAGGTAGGCGTCGGTCTCCTGCAGACGGCGGTAGACGCGGGAGACGTCCTGGGTCGGGATACCCTCGGTGATGGTGACGACGAGGTCGAGGGCGTCGACGCCCAGCGCCTCAAAGCAGGCGTCGCCGGCAAAGGCCGGCGGGACGAACACGACCGACGTGTCGGCGTTTTCCTCCTCGGCGGCCTCGGCGACGGTGTCGTAGACGGGGACGCCCGCGACTTCCTGCCCGCCCTTGCCGGGGACGGCGCCGGCGACGACGTTCGTCCCGTACTCGATCATCTGTTCGGTGTGGAACTTGCCCTCACCGCCGGTGATACCCTGCACGATGACGCGACTGTCGTCGTCGACGAGAACACTCATTGTTTCACCTCCTCGTCCGCGACGTCGTCCGCGTACTCGACCGCACGCTGGACGGCGTCCTCCAGTGTCTTCTCGACCGTGACGAGATCCTCGTTGAGGATCTCCATGCCTTCCTCCCAGTTCGTCCCGGCGAGGCGGACGACAACGGGCTTGGGGATCTCGTCGAACTGTTCGAGCGCCTGGTTGATCCCCTTGGCAACCTCGTCGCCGCGGGTGATCCCGCCGAAGATGTTGAACACGACGGAGTCGACGTTCTCGTCCGAGAAGACCATGTCGAGCGCGTTCGCGATGCGGTCGGCCTTGGCGCCGCCGCCCACGTCGAGGAAGTTGGCGGGCGTGCCACCGTAGTGGTCGACCAGATCCAGCGTCGTCATGACGAGACCGGCGCCGTTGCCGATGATGCCGACGTTACCCGACAGGCGGACGTAGTCGAAGCCGTACTCGTCGGCCTTCCGCTCGAGTTCGTTCTCGGCGAACTCGCCTTCCTCTTCCATCTCCTGGAGTTCGGGCTGACGAAACAGGGCGTCCTCGTCGACGTTGAAGACGGCGTCGGCGGCGATGACCTCGTCGTCGCCGGTGACCATCAGCGGGTTGATCTCCGCGTCGGAGCCGTCGCGGTCGTCCCACAGCTGATAGAGTGTCGTCAGGATAGACGCCACGTCGCTGGCGATTTCGCGATCGACGCCGGCGTCGTAGACGACCTTCCGCGCCTGGTAGGGGTGCATGCCGAACGCGGGGTCGATATGCTCGCGCGCGATGGCGTCGGGGTCTTCCTCGGCGACCTCCTCGATGTTGACGCCGCCGCGGGTCGAGACCATCGCGACGGGCTTGCCCTCGCCACGGTCCATCGTGACGCCGACGTACAGTTCGTTGACGAAGTCGACCGCCTCCTCGACGAGGACGCGCTCGACCGTGTACCCCTTCAGATCCATCCCAAGGATATCCTCGGCGGCTTCGCGGGCCTCCGTCTCGTCCTCGACGAGCTTGATCCCGCCGGCTTTCCCGCGCCCGCCGACGTGTACCTGTGCCTTGATGGCGACCGGATAGCCGATCTCCTCGGCCGCGGCCACCGCCTCGTCGACGGTCGCCGCCAGCCCGGACGCCGGAGTCGGGATCCCCGCGTCCGCGAAGACCTGCTTGGCCTGATATTCGTGCAATCGCATGTCGTTCGAAACGGGGCCGTCGGAGCGCTTAAATCCCGCTCATTCCCATCTGCCCGCACGCCACCGATCCCACGGGTCCACCGCTCGGACGCCTCGATTTCGGAACAGTCGTCGAGAACCGCCCCGGTGAACTCCGCGAACGAAATGTTAGACACAAAGTATTTATCCTTGGCATTCGCAGTCCCTGGTGCTGGCACCGTTTGGTGCCCGCAACTCCCACCCACCCCACCCACCCATTCCGTCTCCTACTTTCGTTTTCGCACTCGACTCCAGAGCCACGGGTCCGGCCAGGCGTCGGCGCGGTGCCGAGCGCGTCGGGGGTTCCGAACCGGCAGTTTCCCGGAGAGTATTGCCAGCAGTTCGGGTGAACGAACGCCCAGGTTTATCAGCAAGCGGTCGAAGGTGGGGACGATGTCGGTGGGTGAGGTGTCACGGGAGCGCGTCGAGGAGCGACTGGTCGCACTGGACGACGCGTTCGACTCGTTCCCGGTCAACCAGACGACGCTGACAGTCTCGTCCGACGGGTACCAGCAGATCCGCGAGCGCTGTCGCGAGAGCCTGGTCGACGCCTACGTTCAGGTCTACAACGACGACGGGCAGGCCCTGCTCGTCGGCGACGGAACCGTCCCGCAGGTCGAACCAGCTCCCGAGGAGGGGGTCGTCGCCGGCGTCCGCCGCGCACTCCGCGACCGGACCGGCGTCGACGTCGATCTGACCGGCCTCGAGCGCGTGACGATCCTCGGCGTCTGTGACGAAACCGCAGACGACCCCGATCCGGTCTACCGACTCGTCGTCGTCCTCGCCGGCGAGCGCGTCTCCGGGACGTCCGGGAGCGACTGCGAGTGGTCCGAGGGCGTCCCCGCCTCCGCGCTCCCCGCGCAGTGACGCGCACGGAGTCGTTTCGGGAGAACGAGCACTCGGCGTCGCCCCGTATACTTATGTGAGTCGTCGCCTCACACGGGAGTATCGCACAGATGGGGAGTCGACTGAACTACAGCGGGTTCGTCATCGCCGCCGTCGGATTCGTGCTCACGCGGTTTACGGTCACGCTCGCCATCTACGAGGACCCCGTTCGGTTTTATCTGGCGGGCGTCGTCCCGCTGGCGCTGGGGCTCGGGCTGGCGGCGTTCGGCGTGGCGCTGGCGGTCGCGGACGTGGACCGGTCGCTGGTCCGGACGACGGCGGTCTGGTGTGTCGTCGGCACCGGGACGATGCTCGTGCTGGTCGCCCTCACGCTCCTCGGCTCGACCAGCGGTGAGATGCCGGCCTTCGAGACGGCGCGTTCGCGCACCTACCTCTCGAATTTCCTCATCGGCGGGAGCATCGGCGGCACCCTCACCGGACTGTACGCCTCGCGAAACCGCCGCCAGCGGAGCGAACTCCGCGACCAGGCCAACCGGCTCGCCGTCCTCAACCGCAAGCTCCGCCACGAGGTGCTCAACGCCCTGACGGCCATCCGCGGCTACGCCACGGTCGACGACGACCCGGACGCCACCGCCGTCGTCCAGCAGCGTTCGGCCGACATCGAGCGGACTATCGAGGAGGTGAAATATCTCACGCGGAGCGCGGGCACCAGCGAGTTGCCGACTGCGCCGGTCGACCTGGCGGCCGTCCTCGACGAGAGCGTCGCGACGGTCCGCGAGCGCCACCCCGATGCCGACATCTCGGTCGACGTGGCGCCGGCGGACCCGACCGTGAGCGCGAACGACCGACTCGGACAGGTGTTCACCAACCTGATCGAGAACGCCGTCGTCCACGGCGGCGACGACCCCGCCGTCGCGGTGACGGTGCGGTCGACGGCGACCGCCATCCGCGTGAGCGTGCGCGATGACGGCCCCGGTCTCCCCGACGGCGAGCGGGCGCTTCTCGAAACCGGCGACATCGGCGAATTCGACAACCCGGGGACCGGATTCGGGCTGAACGTCGTCCGCCTCCTCGTCGAGGACTACCGGGGCGACATCGAGACGGCAGTCGACGGCGGGACGACGGTGACCGTCGCCCTCCCGCGGGCCGACCCCGAACCGCTCCGGCCGGGCCGTCGGTCGGACCTCGTCGGGGTCCGTCCCGCGCTCCCGCACCTGGTCGTCGCGCTCGTCGCGGCGATTCTCGCCGGCGTGGTCTACGGGGTCGCGTCGATATCGCTCGGGGGATCGGTCGCGGGGATCGGCGTCTTCTACGGCACGTCCGACCCCGTCGTCGGCTGGATCACCCACGAGTTCCACAGCGTCGTCTTCGGGTTCGTCTTCCTGAGCCTGCTCTCGCTGGCGCCCGAACGCTACCGCGACCGGACCGGGACCTACCTGGCCGTCGGCGTCGGCTGGGGGCTCGTCCTCTGGGTCGTCGCCGCCGGGGTCGTCGCCCCGGTCTGGCTTCGCCTGCTCGACGTGCCCGTGCCGATCCCGAACCTCACGGGTCGGCTCTTCGCGACCCACCTCGTCTGGGGCAGTTCCCTCGGCGCGCTGACGGCGTTTGGCTTCGAGCGCGTCGTCCCGTGGCTGGAACGGCCCGACACGGACTCCTGACTGTCGCGTCGAGCGGTGCCCGAGTCGTGTACCGAGAAATCGCTCGCTTCAGATAACGCCGGTGACTGTCCCGCCGGCTCAGATAACGCCGGTGACCGTCGCCGCCTCGCGGGCCGCGGCCTCGCTCATCCCGTCGCCGAGGATCGTGTAGCGGTCGCGGATCTCGTGGGCGGTCGTCAGCGCCTCGATGATCACCTCGTCGTCGATGCCAAGGCCCGCGGCCGTCGTCGGTGCGTCGATGCTCGCCAGCGCGTCACGGATGTCCTGCCACTGGCCCTTCGGGCCCGTGTGGAGGTACTCGGTCATGATCGACCCGACGCCGACCTGGTGGCCGTGCAGTGCCGGGTCGGGCGCGATGCGGTCGAGCTGGTGGGAGAAAAGGTGTTCGGCGCCCGAGGCCGGCCGCGAGGAACCGGCGATGGACATCGCGACGCCCGAGGAGACCAGCGCCTTCGTGACGATCCACGCCGACTCCTCCAGTTCGGGGCGGATCGAGTCGGCGTTCTCGACGAGCATCTCGGCGGTCATCCGCGAGAGCGCGCCGGCGTACTCGTGGTACTCGACGTTTTTCAGCCGATGGGCCAGTTCCCAGTCCCGCACCGCAGTAAAGTTCGAGATGATGTCGGCACAGCCCGCCGTGGTCAGTTCCCAGGGCGCGTCGGCGAGGATCTCGGTGTCGGCGACGACGGCCAGGGGCGGGTCCGCGGCGACGCTGTGGCGAGTGTCCCCTTCGGGGATCGATGCGCGCCCCGAGACGATGCCGTCGTGGCTGGCCGCCGTCGGGACGGAGACGAAGCCCTTGTCGACATCCGCGGCGGCCATCTTGGTCACGTCGATGACCTTCCCGCCGCCGACGCCGACAAGGTAGCCCACGCTCTCGTCGGCGGCCGCCTCGATAACCGTCTCGACGGCGGCGAAGGTCGCCTCGTCGATGCGAACCTCCTGTGGCTCCAGACCCGCGGCCGCGAACCGCTCGCGGACGCGGTCGCCCGCCACCTTCGCCGGCGTCGGACTGGTGACGACCAGCGGGTCGCCCGCGAGGTGGAGGTCCGCGACGGCGTCGGCCGTCTCGTCCAGCACGCCGTGGCCCACCACCACGTTCCGCGGGAGGCGGATCCACGTCGACTTATCGAACATACCACCCGCTTGACCGCCCCGATTGAAACTGTTTCCCCTCGGATCCGCCACCGAAAAGTAATCCTGTCGGGCGCCGGACTGGACCGCCATGCACGACGACTGGACCGACCCGACGGTCGTGAGTCGGGGCCGCGAACCGCCGAGCGCGTACCTCGTTCCCCACGCCGACCCGGATGTCGCCCTCGAAGGAAATCGGGCTGATTCACCGTTTTTCACGCTCCTGAACGGCGAGTGGCGCTTCGACTACGCCGGAACGCCGGCGGCCGCACCCGCGCCCGGGGAGTTCGTCGACCCCGCCTTCGACGACGCCGACTGGGACGCGATCCCGGTCCCCGGCCACTGGCAAACCAACGGGTACGGCCACCCACACTACACGAACACGGACTACCCGTTCCCGGTCGACCCGCCGGACGTCCCGACCGAGAATCCGACTGGCTCGTATCGCCGCGAGTTTCACGTCCCCGAGTCGTGGGAGGGGCGCCGGATCGTCCTCCGGTTCGAGGGCGTCGACTCCGCGTGTCGGGTGTGGGTCAACGGCGAGGCGGTCGGCTTCTCGCGGGGGAGTCGTCTCCCCGCCGAGTTCGACGTGAGCGAGCACGTCACGCCCGGCGCGAACACCCTCGCCGTCCGCGTGCGCAAGTGGTCCGCGGGCAGTTACCTCGAGGACCAGGACACCTGGTGGCTCAGCGGGATCTTCCGGGACGTCTCGCTGTACGCTACGCCCGAGACACACGTTGCGGACCTGGATGTCCGGACCGAACTGGACGATGACTACGCGGCGGCGACCCTCGCGGCGGCAGTCGACGTGCGCAACGACGGTGACGCGCCGGTGACCCGGACCGTCGAGGGCACGCTCCGGGGCCCCGACGGAGAGGTCGTCGCGACGATAGCGGGGGAGGTGACGGTCGACCCCGGCGAGACGGCGGCGGTCGACCTCTCGACGGCGGTCGAGGATCCCGACCTGTGGACCGCCGAGACGCCCCGTCTCTACTCGCTTCTCGTGCGACTGCGGGACGAGAACGGCGAAAAGACGGTCGTCGTCCCGGAATCGGTCGGGTTCCGCGCGGTCGAGATCGTCGACGGGCAACTCAGAGTCAACGGCGAGCCGGTGACGATACGTGGCGTGAACCGGCACGATTTCCACCCCGACCGCGGTCGCGCCGTCTCGCTCGCGGACATGCGCGCGGACGTGGAACTGATGAAAGCGCACAACGTCAACGCCGTCCGAACGGCCCACTACCCCAACGACCCGCGGTTCTACGACCTGTGTGACCGGTACGGTCTGTACGTGATCGACGAGACCGACCTGGAGTGTCACGGGTTCGTCGAACACGACGAGGGGTTCGTCCTCAGCGACGACCCCGACTGGGAGGGCGAGTACGTCGACCGGATCGAACGGATGGTCGAGCGCGACAAGAACCGGCCGAGCGTCATCCTGTGGTCGCTTGGAAACGAGTCGGGGTTTGGCGCCAACCACGAGGCGATGGCCGAGCGCTGTCGCGAACTCGACCCCACCCGGCCGATCCACTACGAACCCGACCACGACCTCGAGGTTTCGGACGTCGTCGGGCCGATGTACCCCCATGTCGACGACATTCCGGACCTGCTCGCGGACCACCCCGACGCGCCGCTCGTCCTCTGTGAGTACGTCCACGCGATGGGCAACGGGCCGGGCGGCGTGGCCGACTACTGGGAGACCTTCCATGCGCACGATCGCGCGCAGGGCGGGTTAGTCTGGGAGTGGATCGACCAGGGCCTGCGCCGCGAGACGGACGAGGGAACCGAGTGGTTCGCCTACGGCGGCGACTTCGGCGACGAACCCAACGACGGGAACTTCGTCTGTGACGGACTGGTTTTCCCCGACCGCGAACCCTCCCCCGGTCTCGCCGAGGTGGCGGCCGTCTACGCCCCCGTCGCCGTCGAGCGCGTCGGCGACGGCCCAGTCGCCGGACCGATAGAGGTTACCGTCGAGAACCGCCGCGACTTCGCTGGCCTGGAGGACCTGCGGGCCTCGTGGTCGGTGCGCGCCGACGGCGCCGTGGTCGCCAGCGGCCCGCTCGCGCTCCCCGACGTGGCCCCCGGTCAGCGCGAGCGAGTCACCGTCCCGGTCGACGCCGACGCGCTCGATGCCGGGCCGGAGTACCGCCTGACCGTCTCGGCGTCGCTGGCCGGCGACCGGCGGTGGGCCCCGGCCGGCCACGAGGTCGCCGTCGACGAGTTCGCCCTCCCGGTCGCCGAGAGGGACCCGAGCGACGGGATCGGTGTCTCCTCCGCGGACCCGGGGGCCGACACCACCTCGTCAGTCACGTCGGCCGCCCGATCCGGTTCCACGCCGCCAGTCACGTCGGCCGCCCGATCCGGTTCCACGCCGCCAGTCACGTTGGCCGCTCGATCGTCGCCCGACGCGACGCTCTCGGTCGACGCGGGATCCGAGGAGATCATCGTCTCGGGGCCGTCGTTCGATCTCGCCGTCGACGCCACGTTCGGCGTCGTCGACTCGCTGACCTACCGGGGGCGGGAGCTGATCGAGTCCGGACCGCGGGTCGACCTCTGGCGGGCACCGACCGACAACGACCGCGGCCTGCCCCGCTCGGACACGCTCTTTCAGGACGCAGTCGACCTCGCGGACGCCGACGAACTGACGCTGGACAATCACTGGTTCGTCAGTTTCGCGGACCTCTGGCGCGAGGACGGTCTCGACCGACTCGAGTATCGGAGCGATTCGGTCACCGTCACGAGCGGCGAGCGCGCGGCCACCGCTGCCCAGGGGGACGGGGCGACTGCCGCGAGCGACGACGCGGTCGCTATCGAAGCGACCGGTCGCCTCGCGCCGCCGGCCTACGACCAGGGGTTCGCCGTCGACCAGACCTCCGTCGTTCGTCCCGGCGGCGCGGTTGACGTCGAGACGCGGATCGAGCCCGAGGGGTCGTTCGTCTCGCCGACGCTCCCGCGGGTCGGCCTGACGCTCACCCTGCCGGCGGCGTTCGACCGCGTATCCTGGCACGGCCGCGGCCCCGGCGAGTGTTACGTCGACAGGAAAAGCGCCCAGTCGGTCGGCCGGTTCGACGCGCGCGTGGCCGACCTGCACACGCCCTACGTCCGGCCCCAGTCGAACGGTACCCGGACGGACACCCGCTGGGTCGCGCTCGCCGACGGCGAAGTGGGCCTGTGTGCGACCGGCGACGGCTTCACCGACTTCCGCGCCCATCATTACGACGAGCGCGCGCTCGAGACTGCCGCCCACGACCACGAACTCGAGCGCGACGACGCGGTGACGGTGTCGCTCGACCACGCTCACTGCGGACTCGGTACCGGGAGTTGCGGTCCGACAACCCTGCCCGAGTACCGTGTTCCGTTCGACGCCTACGAGTTCTCGGTCGGCCTGCGCCCGTTCGTCGACGGGGTCTGAATGGCCGGATACGTGGCCGTGTTCGATACGTCCGTGAACCCACTTACGACTCCTCGCCGGCCTCGCGCGCCTCGTCGACCCAGTCCGGGCGGTCGACCGTCGTCGCGCCGAGGTCGGTGAGCGCGAACGACCCCGCGGTCCGTCCGCGCGCGCCCGTGTTGGTCCGGCCGTAGTTCGACACCGTCGACACGTACTCGAACGAGAGTCGTTTGACGAGTCCGTCGCGAGTTACCAGCAGCGTCGCCGAGAGGTCGGTCAGGTTCCCGCCCTGGACGACCCGTGACTGACCAGTGGGTCTGTCGGCCGTGAACCGGTACAGCGTCCGCCCGTCGCGCTCGACGGTCCCGGCCGACTCGAACCGGAACGCCTCGACCGGCGGCGGACCGTCGAAGTACGCCGACCCCTGGAGGTACCGAATATCGAAGTCCGCCGAGGAGGCGTTCTGGGACCCGTACCTGACCACGCCGCTCGCGTTCTCCACCCGCGAGTACCACGTCGGGTCGCCCGCCTCCGTGTACTGCAGGTACTCGCCGTCGCCGCTGACGACGCCCGGGCCCGACCAGTTGAACAGCAGCCGGCCCTGGGAGAGCGATGCCGCCGAGGCGAACGCTCCCTCGAAGGTGTACCGGGAGTCGTTGAACGGGCGGAACGAGCGCGTCGACGCGCTGGTGTAGCTCCCGCTCTCGTTCAGGGCGTCGAAGTGCGCGCTGAAGAGTTGCGAGAGGACGAGCCCTGTCTCGTTGGCCCAGGCCTGCTCCTCGACGGGCGGGAGTTCGCCCGGTTGCGCGTCGGTCGGCGTGGCCGTCGGGGTCGGTGACGCGGTCGGGGTCGCTGTTGGCGTGGCAGTCGGTGTCCCGGTCGGCGTCGCAGTCCCCATCGTGGCCGCCGTCGCAGTCCCTGTCGCGGCCGGCGTCTCGCTCGTCGGCCGGTCGGTCGCACCCGGCGATAGGTCGGTCGACATCGCCGAGGTGTCGTCCGTCGGCGTCACCGAGGTGCCGTCGGTCGGTGTCGCCGCTGGCGTCTGGTCGGGCGCGTCAGTCCCGTTCCCGCCGGTGAGCCCGCTACAGCCCGCGATGACGACGACGAGAACGAGCGCGACGACGCGAAGTGTCGCCCCCATGGGCGGGAACTATCGGCGGTAATACTAAAAATATCGTCCGGTGCCTCCGCGGTGAACGAACGTTGCTTCGGCGGCGCGCCGGTGGACGCCGCGCTGGGAACGTCCCGGAAGCTGCCGGTGTCAGGTACCGTCGCGCTGGCGCCGGTAGGCGTCGTCGAAGGCCGCAGCCGCCGCGAGCAGGTCGCTGTCGGGGACGACCCGATATCGGGCTTCGCCGTCGGCCCCATCGGCGTCCGCGTCCGTTCCGTCGTCCGCGGCCGTGAGGACGCCCAGATCGGCACATTCCGAGACGAGGTCGTTGAGATAGAGGGTCTTGCGCGCGACGCCGGTCCGCTCGGCGATCTCGGTTTTCGTGTACGTGACACCCTCCTCGAGGTCGGCCAGCGCGCCCAGCAGTTCCGCCGCGCCCTCGCGCTCGGCGACGAACTCCCAGCCGCCCGCCGGCGGATCGACTTCTCTCATGTGCCTCGAGGTTGGACGGGAGCGACGTGAACCTGACGGCTCCGGCAGGGTGCGTCGCGGGAGTATCGCGGGAGGCGTCGCGGGAAGCGTTGCGGGAGCGTCGTGAGAGATCGATCGAGCCCGCCGTGCGAACGGCCCCCGCGATGGAGAAACGCTTTTGTCCGCGCTCGGGTGGAGAGTACGTATGAGCAGTCGTGAGGAGATTCTGGCGTTGCTCCGCGAGAACGCCCGCTATTCGACCGAGGACCTGGCGCGACAGACCGACCTCGACGAGGCCGAAGTCGAGCGTACCATCGAGGACCTGGAGGCAGAGGGCGTGATCCGCGGGTACCAGGCTATCGTCGACGCGAGCAAGACCGAACCCGAGCGGGTGCGCGCGTCGGTCGAACTCAACGTGACCCTCGACCGCGAGACGGGCTACGACGACATCGCCCAGCGCCTCGCGAAGTTCCCCGAGGTGACGGGGCTGCGCCTCGTCAGCGGCGACTTCGACTTCGCAATGGAGGTCGAGGGTGACTCGATGAGCGAGGTGTCCCGCTTCATCAGCGAGAAGGTCGCGCCCGTCCCCGAGATCACGCAGACAGTGACCCACTACATCATGGAGAGCTACAAGGAACGCGGCGTCGAGTTCGGCGACGGCCACGACGACGACCGGCTGTCGATCTCGCCATGACCTTCGAGGAGTCCGACCGCCTCGCCACCGTGCCGCCCAGCGGCATCCGCCGCTTTTTCGAGATCGCCGAGGAGTACGACGACATCATCTCGCTCGGCGTGGGCGAACCCGACTTCGCGCCGCCGTGGTCGGCCCGCGACGCCGCAATCGCGTCGCTGGAGCGCGGCCAGACCTCCTATACGGCCAATCGCGGAATGGGTGAACTCCGCGACCGGATCGCCGTCGACGTCGAGAAACGGTACGGCCTCCAGTACGACCCCGACACGGAGATCCTGGTCACCTCGGGCGCCAGCGAGGCCATCGATCTGGCCTTCCGCGCGTTCCACAACCCCGGCGACACCGTCGCGGTCGCCCAGCCGTGTTACCTCTCGTACGTCCCCGGCGCGACGCTCGCCGGCGCCGACGTGATCGACGTGCCGACCCGCGAGGCCGACGACTTCAAACTGACCCGCGAGGTGCTCGAGGCGTCAGGTGCGGCCGAGGCGGACACGCTCGTCATGTGCTACCCGAACAACCCGACCGGCGCGACGATGACCCGGGAGGAACTGGCGCCGGTCGCGGACTTCGCCCGGGAGCACGACCTGCAGGTGTTCTCGGACGAGATCTACGCCGAGTTGACCTACGAGCACGACCACGCCTCCATCGCGACGTTCCCCGGCATGGCCGAGCGGACGGTCGTGTTCAACGGCTTCTCGAAGGCCTACGCGATGACGGGACTGCGGCTCGGCTACGCGCTGGCGCCGGCCGAGGCCATCGAAGCGATGAACCGCATCCACCAGTATACGATGCTCTCGGCGCCGACGACCGCCCAGCACGCGGCCATCGACGCGCTGGACAACTGCGCCGACGACGTCGACGAGATGCGCACCCAGTACAACCGCCGCCGGAACTTCCTGCTCTCGCGGTTCGAGGAGATGGGGCTTGACTGCTTCCGGGCGTCGGGTGCGTTCTACGTCTTCCCCGAGTGCCCGTGGGACGACGCCGACGCGTTCGCGGAGGCGCTCATCGAGGAGGAGGGCGTCGCCGTCGTCCCCGGGCACGTCTTCGGTGCCGGCGGCGAGGGGCATCTCCGGGTGACCTACGCGACGAGCATGCGCGACCTGAAGGAAGCGATGGCCCGCATCGAATCGTTCATCGAGTAACGTGTCGGTTATACGATCGAAGCGGGTCAGTATGCCGAGCCTTCCAGCGATTTTCGGCCGCTGAGCGGCTCGCGGGCGGGACGCGTGCGGGCGCAAAGCTTTTTCCGTCTAAACGGTAGTAAGCCTGTAATGGCAATTGATGGCACGGGGGGCGACGAGTCCGACGGCGCCGGTTCGGGCGGCAGGTTCTCGGGGGGCGGCGACGTCACGGTCGGCGAGTACACCTGGAACGACCTGCGGCGGGACGTCCACACGGGGGGCCGGTTCGACCGCAGCGAGTATCTCGGATACGACCCGTCGACCATCGAGGACCGGTTGCGCTCGGGGGCGAGCGCGGCCAAGACCATCGAACGCGACTGGGGCGAACTCATCGAGGCCGAGCGCTCGTTCGTCGTCAAGGACCGCTACACCTGGGAACATTTCAAACAGGAGTACTACTACGAGGAGGACGGCTCCATCCCGCGGGATGGCGACGGCGAGAAGATCCCCTTCGACCCGGTCGAGCACCTCGGCTTCCACCCCGCCGAAACCGAGGACTTGCTCGCCCAGGGCGGCGGCGTCGCGGACCACCTCGCTTCAATCGTCGACGAGCGGACCGTCGACGTCAACCCCGAACTCGACGAGGACGCCTTCTTCTCGACGGTCGAGGGCCACACGACCGTCGTCAACCGCTACGACCTGGAGAAGTCGGTTCCCCTCGAGAAGAAAGCCCACTTCGTCGAGGAGGAACGCTACTGGGTGAACAAGCCCTACGCCTGCGTCGTCATCTTCCACTCGCGCAAGGAAAACGAGAAAAAATACTACGCTATCGAACCCTACCGCAACGAGATCGAGACCGACCTCGCGGAGTTCCTCTCGGGCAAGCTCAAATCGGCGATCAAATACTCCGACGACGACGTCGTCGTCGAGGGGTCCGACGCCGACCGCGCCCAGGTGATCCAGCGCGAGACCGAGCGACTCCTCGAGCGCTACGACCTGTACTCCCCCAGCCAGAAGGGGGACCTGGGCTTCGTCGACCAGATCAAAGACGCCCTCGGGATGGAAGTCGAGGTAGAGATGAAAGGCGGCGGGCTCGAGGGCATCTCAGCCCGTCCACAGGACGAAGTCGTCGCCGACGACGCCAAGGAACTCACCGAGTACCAGGTCGAGAAGCTCCTCTACAAGCTCAAGCGCGATTTCATCGGCTACTCGCGGATCGACCCGATCAAACACGACATCAACGTCGAGGACATCTCCTGTGACGGCTACAACTCGCGGGTGTTCGTCTACCACACCGAGTACGAGAACATCATCACCAACATCGAACACGGTGAGTCCGAACTCGACGAGTTCGTCGTCAAACTCGCCCAGCGCTCGGGCAAGGGCATCTCCAAGCGCCAGCCACAGGTCGACGCCACCCTCCCCGACGGCTCGCGTGCCCAGTTGACCCTCGGCCGCGAAGTGTCCGACCACGGGACCAACTACACCATCCGTCAGTTCAAGGACGTGCCCTTCACGCCGGTCGACCTGATCAACTGGAACACGTTCTCGCTCGACGAGATGGCCTTCCTCTGGCTCTGTATCGAGAACAACAAATCGATGATCTTCGCGGGCGGGACCGCGTCGGGGAAGACCACGAGCCTGAACGCCGTCTCCCTGTTCATTCCGAGTAACGCGAAGATCGTCTCCATCGAGGACACCCGCGAGGTCGAGCTCCCCCAGCGAAACTGGGTCGCGAGCGTCACGCGTCCCTCCTTCGGCGAGGACGACAAGGGCGACGTCGACGAGTTCGACCTGCTCGAGGCCGCGCTCCGCCAGCGCCCCGACTACATCGTCATGGGGGAGGTCCGTGGTGAGGAGGGGCGTGACCTCTTCCAGGTCATGTCCACCGGGCACACTGCCTACTCGACGTTCCACGCCGACACCGTCGGCGAGGTCATCAAGCGGTTCACGACGGACCCGATCAACGTCTCGAAGACGCTGTTTACGGCGCTGGATCTGGTGTCGATCCAGACCCAGACCCGCGTCGACGGCAACAAGGTCCGCCGGAACAAGAACCTCACCGAGATCAACGAGTACTCCGCCGAACACGACGAGGTGAACGTCCGTGACGTCTACGAGTGGCAGGCCGAGACCGACGAGTACCTCCAGATGGGGAACTCGAACACCCTCGAGGAACTCAAGTTCGACCGCGGGTGGAACCAGGAGCGCCTCGACGAGGAACTGTTCAAGCGCAAGGTCGTCCTCGCGTATCTCATCGAACAGGGCCTGAACACCTACACCGAGGTCGCCGCGACGGTCCAGGCCTTCATCAACGACCCCGACACCATCATGGCGCTCATCGCGAGCGACCGCCTTGAGCACTCACTCGAGGACCTGCGGGAGATGGAGTCGGTCCAGATCGACATCGACCCCGAGAAAGAGGAGATGGTTCCCCGGCCCGACCCGCCCGACGAGATGCTCGCGGAGGCGAACGAGGTTCTCGAGAACGCCCAGCCGCTGTTCAAGCAGTTCCGCGAGGGCGAGACCTCCGACATCGTCAGCGCGCTCATGGGCATGGAGGAGCAGTCGGACATCACGCCCGTCGAGGAAGAGGAGGAGGACGACTTCGACTTCAGCGAGTTCGTCCCCGCGGCCGGCGCGGAGGCAGACGAAGCATGAGCGGCCGGGCGCAGTCGGTGCGTCGTGTCGAGGCGAGCGGGTGCGTGCGGTCGATGCGTCGTGTCGAGGCGAGCGGGTGCGTGCGGTCGGTACGCCACGGCGAGACGATCGGGTGCGTGCGGTCGGTACGCCACGGCGAGACGAGCGGACGCCGAGCGGGTGACCGAGCATGAGTCTGGGGACTGGCTCGAACCAGCTCGGCGGGGCCAGCAGCATCGGCGACACGTTCTATCCGCTCTACCAGATGCTGTTCGACGAGGAGGGAGACTTCGTCGACAGCGTCGACGAGAAGCTCAAGGAGGCCCGGATGGACGACAACGTCGAGATGTACATCTCGCGGGCCCTCGCGGTGGGGGTCATCGTCGGCCTGACCCTCTGGTTGCTGGGGATGGTCCTCGGATATCTGATCGTTCAGTTGCTCGGGATCCAGGACCCGCAGTTTCTCGGCATCCAGCTCTCCGATCAGGCCTCACAGGCCGTCAACATGCTCAAGGTCCCGTTCCTGGTCTTCACGTCGGGGCTGCTCTTCGGCGTCATCGGGTTCGTGACCGGGTTCGGGTCGCTCCTGTCTATCCCCTACTTCCGCTCGAACGCACGCAAGCGCGAGATCAACGTTCTCCTCTCGGACTCCATCGCCTTCATGTACGCCCTGTCGGTCGGGGGGCTGAACCAACTGGAGATCCTCCAGGCGATGGCGCAGGCCGACGACACCTACGGCGAGGTGGCAAAGGAGTTCCAGTCGCTCGTCCTCGAGACCGAGTACTTCGACACCGACTATCGGACGGCCATCCGCAACCAGTCCATCGAGACGCCCAGCGACGAACTGAGCCAGTTCCTCACCGACATGCGCTCCATCGTCAACTCGGGGGGCGACATGACATCCTTCCTCGAAGACCAGAAGGAGAAACACATGCGGACGGCCAAGCAGGAACAGCAGAAGATGCTCGATACCCTCGAACTGTTCGGGGAGATGTACATGACCCTCTCGCTGTTCCCGCTCTTGCTTATCATCATCCTCGTTATCATGAGCATGATGTCCTCGGCGTCCCAGACCAACCAGATGCTCGGGACAGTTTACGGACTCATCCCGATGACTGGCGTCGCCTTCCTCGTCTTGGTCTCGACGGTCACCCAGGACAGCATCGGCGACGGCTACCTTCAGCCCGACCGCGACGACGACAAGACCTACGCGGAGGCCGACGCCGGCATCCTGAACCTCGGCCTCGTCGAGAGCTTCACCGGGGAGTTCAGCGTCTTCGACCGCATCAAGAGCCGCGAGGGGAGTTATCGTGCGATGCAGATCATCAAACAGCCCCACATCTTCTTCCGGGACAACCCGCTGTTGGTGCTCGCTCTGACGGTCCCGCTGACCATCGCCATCCTCGCAGGGGTCATCCTCTTCGAGGCCGCGCCGATGACGCCGGGCGAACTCACCGGCGAGGACCCCGGTCCGTGGAAGTACCCCGTCATCACCGGCACGTTCATCTGGCTCTACATCCCGCTGTATCTCAACCTCCTCCCGCTTGCGGTCTTCTACGAGTGGAACCTGCGGACCCGCCGCAGCGTCGTCGGCAACCTCTCGGAGAACCTGCGGAAACTCGCCAGCGCCAACGACACCGGGATGACCCTCCTCGAGTCGATCCGCGTCGTCTCCGACACCTCCTCCGGTCGCCTCTCCGACGAGTTCGAGACCATGCACGCGAAGGTCAACTACGGGACCGATCTCAAGAACGCACTCCGGGAGTTCAACAACAAGTACCACATCCCGCGACTCGCGCGCACGGTCAAGCTCATCAGCGAAGCCCAGGAAGCTTCCAGCCAGATCCAGGACGTCCTCTCGACGGCCGCTCAGGCCTCCGAGAACCAGGACGACATCGACCGCGAGCGCAAGTCACGCACGCGGATGCAGATGGTGATCATCATCATGACCTACCTCACCCTGCTCGGCGTCATGGCGCTGTTGCAGGTTCGGTTCCTGCCGATCATGGGTGACCTGACCGGGCAGGCCGGCGGCGGCGGCGGCAGCGGCGGGCAGGTCCCTGGCGGGAGCTTCAGCGGGGTCAACAGCGACCTGCTATCCCTGCTCTTTTTCCACGCCGTCGTCCTGCAGGCGCTGGTCTCCTCGTTTATCGCGGGGTACATCCGCGACGTGAACTTGCTCTCGGGCGTGAAGTTCGCCGTCATCCTCCCGACTATCGCGCTGGTCGTCTGGTATGGCGTCACGCTGATGACCGCGTGATACGATCGCTGTCGCGATCTCCCGGTTCGGCCACACGCTGCACGCTCGACGGCCGCCGGCTACAGAGGGGGACCCGTCCGTCGGTTCCAGGCTGTGACCCGAAGTGTGTCCGCCCCGACACCCTCCTCACCGACCGTATGGGAGCGGTCTCACCCGGTCGACGCCCCGTTTGAGGAGTTTTCCGAGGAGCGCTCCGAGAACGGCGAGGAGCAGGATAGCGATGATCCCGACAGCAACCAACAACACGGCGACGACGGCGGCGATGGTCAAGTCGAAGGGACCCGCTCTGAAGTCGCGGCCCAGGGAGACGAGCCAGAGGGCGACCACCGGCACGAACCCGACCAGCGCGGTCCGCTTGCAGGCCTGTTCGCGCGAGGTCGCTCGGTCGGTGTAGAGATACCCGGTCGCGATGCAGGCGAGAAACAGCGACCCGCCGTTGACGTTCCCCGAGAGCAGATCGGCCGAGAACATCGCAGTCTCGGCGAGTGTCGCCGGAATCGAGGCGAGGCCGATCAGCGTCGCCGTCCGTAACTCGCCTTCGAGGAGCGCCGCGTAAATGTCGCCGAGCAAGGGGATGTCGCCGAGCGGGGATGCCACGGTTAGTTCCGCGTACACCATCCACTGGGTTGAAACTTTCGCCGGTAGAACTGACGGGGCCACCGGCCTTAATAACGCTCGGCCGAAAGAGCGGGTATGCTCGCGGACGAGTTCGGTCGCGAGGTCACCGGTGTTCGGGTCTCCCTGACCGACCGGTGTAACTTCGACTGTGTCTACTGCCACAACGAAGGGCTGGGGGACACCCGCGGCCCGATGGCGCCCCGCGAGCACGAGATGTCGACCGACGATGTCGTCCGGTTTCTGGAAGTCGCCCGCGAGTTCGGCGTCGATTCCGTGAAACTCACCGGCGGCGAACCGCTCCTCCGGGAGGACGTCGAGGAGATAATCCGGCGCGCGCCCGACGGGATGGCGGTGTCGATGACGACCAACGGGACGATGCTCCCGGGTCGCGCCGAGGCCCTGGTCGACGCCGGCCTCGAACGCGTCAACATCTCCCAGGACGCCCTCGACGAGGAGACGTTCAAGGAGGTCACGCAGGCCGCCGCCTACGACGCGGTGATGGAGGGTGTCGAGGCGGCGCTCGACGCCGGACTGGCGCCGGTCAAGCTCAACATGGTGGTCTTCGAGCGAACCGCCGGCTACGTCCCGGAGATGGTCGAACACGTCGCCGAAAACGAGGGACTTCGGCTCCAGCTCATCGAGTACATGCCCGAAATCGCCGGTCACCCCGAGTGGGCTATCGACATCGAACGGGTCCACGACTGGCTGACGGGCGAGGCCGCCCACGTCGAGCGCCGCGAGATGCACGACCGCACGCGCTACTGGGTCACGCCCGACGGGAGCGAGGCCGACGCCGCCGACCTCGTGGACGAGTCGGGCGCGGTCGACGAGTCCCGGGCGGGCATGGTCGAGATCGTCGACCCCGTCGAGAACCCCACGTTCTGCGCGAACTGCCATCGCGTGCGCGTCACGCACGAGGGATACCTCAAGGGCTGTCTCAACCGCAACGACGACCTGCGGCCGATGGGCGAGATGAGCAAGCCGGAGATCCGCGAGACCTTCCGCGAAACAGTCGCCAATCGCGTTCCCTTCTACGGCGAATACATGGTCAAAGAGGACGGCGAGTGGGTCGTCAACGAGGACTACCTCGACGGCGGGTCGACCGACGGCGACGACTCGGAGAGCAGTAGCGACGACGCCGCGACTGACGCCGCCGATCCGGTCGTCGAGGACGTCTTCGCCGAGGACCGCGAGGACGCCGGGACTGCCGACGACTGACTACCGCTCGACGGTGCCGCGCTGGTCACGATATCTTCGAGTCGCCCGATGAGGAACGGGTCGTACGCCAGATACGATGATTTCAGTGCGAACATCTATATCAGTAGTTGCACTACTATCGAGTATGTCGATCGACCGGGAGACGTTCGAAACGGCGTCGGAGGCCGAACTGGCGGACCTCTCGATCGCTGACCGGGTTCTCGGGTTTCTGGGTTCGAACGACGACCGGGCGTTCAAAGCGGCCGAAATCGCGCAACGCATCGACCTCGACACCGGGGCGGTCAGCACGGCGCTGTCGCGACTCAAAGAACGCGGACTCGTCGAGCACAAGGCAGCGTACTGGGCTGTCGTCGACGACACGGAGCGATTGGACAGGTACGACGGCTACAGTCGCGCGACGGCGCTGTTCAACGAGCAACTCGGGGCAGAAGACCGCGACGAGTGGCGAGAACACGCACCCGACGAACCACACCCCAGTCAGCAAGGGTCCGACGAGTGAGCGACGCTGACCGCCCTGTCTACGAACGGGGTGACATCGTGTTCGGCCTTGACCCGTTCAAAGGCGAAGACGCCGCGCGGCCGTGGCTCGTCGTGACGAATCACGAGGGAGAGCCATTCCACGGTGACCAGTACATCGTGCTCACGCTCACGACGAAATCGTGGTACGACGGTCTCGTCGCCGTCGAATCCGAGGACTGGGTCCGCGGCGGGACGCCTCGTGAGAGGCGGATCGCGCCGTGGAGCGTCCAGTCTCTCGACCACGGCGACATCGAGTACTGGCAAGGGCGCCTCCGAGCGGAGCGCGTCGATGCCGCAGTCGACGCGCTGCGGACCCGCCTCTCGGACTGATTCTCGGGAGCGGCCCGCTCCCGCCGGCGTGGTAACCGTTCTGACGGGGCGGGCCTTTCGTGATGTTTAAATAGGGCCGGGGAGGTATTTCTGGTACGCTCGTGCAGGGGTGTCAGACCCCGAGTCCCGCAGGCGACGCAGCGGCGTCGTGTCGTGCGAGGGCGGTAGTATCAGACCAGCACGCAGCAGGTGCGTGTCGTGGTAGCCAAGCCTGGCCCAAGGCGCAGGGTTGCTAACTCTGTGGCGTACAGCCT
>Ga0207720_100217_pt1 | contig 50511 bp, 43 predicted proteins | sample A23P2SouthBayCA_2_FD_187751 | JGI IMG/M metagenome (GOLD analysis project Ga0207720, IMG submission 187751) | Aerobic enrichment media microbial communities from Eden Landing Ponds, California, USA - A23 E3 (2) (SPAdes) | ecosystem: Environmental > Aquatic > Marine > Unclassified | place... | reverse complement strand
CCGGACGGGGACGGGGACGGCCACGCGGCCGACCCGGGGGCCCCCGCGGACGAACCGGCCTCGGAACCCGCCGACGACGCCGGTGACGGACAGGCGTCGATGGAGGAGTTCCTGTGAGGTTCGACCGGATCCGCCTCGCGAACTTCAAGCCCTACGCGGACGCGGACGTCCGGCTCCGGGACGGGGTGACCGTCATCCACGGCTTAAACGGCAGCGGCAAGTCGTCGCTACTCGAGGCGTCCTTCTTCGCGCTGTACGGCGCCCGGGCGCTCGACGGGACCCTGGAGGAGGTGATCACGACCGGCGCCGAGGAGGCCGAGATCGACCTCTGGTTCACTCACGACGGCTCGGAGTACCACGTCCGGCGGCGCCTCCGCGCGAGCGGCGAGCGGACCCAGACCGCCGAGTGCGTCCTCGAAGCCGACGGCGAGCCGATCGCCGAGGGCGCCCGCGACGTTCGCCGGCGGGTGGCCGAACTGCTCCGGATGGACAGCGAGGCGTTCGTCAACTGCGCGTACGTCCGCCAGGGCGAGGTGAACAAGCTGATCAACGCCTCCCCCGGCGAGCGCCAGGACATGATCGACGACCTCCTCCAGCTCGGCCGCCTGGAGGAGTACCGCGAGCGCGCCCGGGAGGCCCGTCTCGGCGTCGAGGACGTGCTCTCGGACCGCCGCGGTCGCCTCTCGGAGCTCGACACCCAGATCGAGAGTATCGTCGACGGCGACCCCCACGATCGGCTGAACGCGCTCCGCTCGGAGCTGTCGGAGGTCGACGCCGAGATCGAGCGGTTCGAGGGGAACCGCGAGGAGGCCCGCCGGACCCACGAGGAGGCGACGGCCGTCCTCGAAGAGTACGCCGAGAAGCGCGAGACCCTCGACGAACTCGCCGAGGAGATCGAGGAGCTGGAAGCGACCATCTCGGAGACCGAACGCGAGCGCGACGACCTCGGCGACCGGATCAGCGAGGCCCGCGAGCGCCGCGAGGACCTCGAAGAGCGATTGGCCGAGCGCGCAGAGGCGGTCGACCTCCCGCCGGAGCCCGACGAAGACGCCGTCGAGGAGCGCCTCGCGGACCTCGACGATCGCCGGGAGGCCCTGGACGAGGAGATCGGCGAGACCGAACTCGAACTGCAGGCCCTCGACAACCAGGCTGAACGGCTCAAAGAGAAGGCCGAGGACCTGACGACCCGCGCCGACGAGAAGCGGGAGGCCGCCGCCGACCTCGACGCGGAGGCCGACTCGCTCGCCGAGTCGATCGAAGCCGCCCGCGCGGAGCGCGCCGAACTGGAGGAGGCACTCGCGGACGCCCGGGCGACGTTCGACGACGCGCCGGTCGCGTTCGGCGAGGCCGAGGCCCACCAGGAGGAGCTCCGCGAGGAGCGCGAGGCGCTCCGCGAGCGCCAGCGGGAGGTGGAGACGGAACTGGAGACCCTCCGGCAGGGCGTCGAGGAGGCCGAGGCGCTGCTCGAGGCCGGCAAGTGCCCCGAGTGCGGCCAGCCCGTCGAGGGGTCGCCCCACGTCGCGGACCTCGACGACGACCGCGAGCGGATCGACGAACTCGAAGCTCAGCTCGACGAGCTAGCCGAGGAGCGCGACGACATCGACGCGGCACTGGAGACGGCCGACGCGCTCGTGGAAGCCGAGCGGCGGGCCGCCACCGTCGAGACGAAACTGGAGAGCAAGGCCGAGATGATCGAGGAGCGCGAGGCCACTCTCGACGAGAAGCGGGAAGGGGCGGCGACGCGCCGCGAGGAGGCTGACGACCTGGCGGCCGAGGCCGAGGAGGCTCGCGAGGCCGCAGAGGGTCGGCGCGAGCGCCTCGAAGAGACGCGAGCCGACCTCGACGGACGCCGCGACGAGGCGGCCGACCTGGCGGACCGCCGGGAGCGCCTGGAGGCGATCCGGGACCTCCTGGACGGCGTCGACGAGGCCGAGGCGACCAGGGAGCGCCTGCGGGAGCAACGCGAGAGCAAGGCCGAACTGAACGACGAGCGCCGCGAGCGTCTGGCCGAGAAACGCGAGCGCCGTGACGACCTCCGGGCGGCCGTCGACGACGATGCGGTCGAGACGGCCCGGGCCGAGCGCGAGCGCGCGGAGGAGTACCTGGATCAGGTGAACGAGAAGCTCGACGAACTGGCCGAGAAGCGCGACGACCTCCAGGCGTCGATCGGGAGCGTCGAGGGCGAGATCGACCAGCTCGAACGCCTCAGGGAGTCGCGCGAAAACGTCGCCGAGCGGGTCGAGGCCCTGGAGTCGCTCCGCGAGGAGGCCGACCGGCTGGAGTCGATGTACGGCGACCTGCGCGCGGACCTCCGGCGGCGCAACGTCGCCACCCTGGAGCGGATGCTCAACGAGACGTTCGAGCTGGTCTACGGCAACGACGCCTACTCGCACATCCGGCTCGACGGCGAGTACGAACTCACGGTGTTCCAGAAGGACGGGACCGCCCTCGCGCCCGAGCAGCTCTCGGGCGGGGAGCGGGCGCTTTTCAACCTCTCCCTGCGGTGTGCGATCTACCGGCTGCTTGCGGAGGGGATCGAGGGCGCCGCGCCGATGCCGCCGCTCATCCTCGACGAACCCACGGTGTTTCTGGACGACGGCCACGTCTCGCGGCTGGTCGATCTGGTCGGCGAGATGCGCGAACTGGGGGTACGCCAGATCGTCATCGTGAGCCACGACGACGAACTCGTCGGCGCCGCCGACGACCTGATCCGCGTCGAGAAGGATCCGACCACGAACCGGTCGTCGGTCGTCCGGACCGACGAGGCCTCGCTCGCCGCCATCGAGGAACTCGCCGGGGACTGATCGGCAGGTATCCGTCGCGGCCGTTTCCCTACTCACTCGACGTCGTCGCCACGCAGCAGCGCGACAGCCTCGCGGGCCTGCTCGGTCGGCTTGTAGCCGCGCCGGCCGTGGACCTCGCACTCCTCGGCGAGCCCCGCGGCGCGAAGCTCAGCGAGGACGCCGTGGAGGTCGCTCTCACAGAGGTCGTAGGCGTCGAGCAGTTCGACAGCCGACACCGCCCCCCGGTCGACCAGTTCGACCAGCAGCCCGAGCCCCTGCTCGGTGTGGACGGCGGTCAGCGTCCGGCGGACTGCCTCGGGGACGCCGGCTGCGGCCGCCGACAGCGGGGGCTCGCCGGCCAGTGTCGAGAGGGCGTCGTTCGGCAGGTACCGCTCTTCCCCCGTCTGGGGATCGCGCACCAGGCTCGACTCGCCGGAGCGCTTCACGAGGAGGTACGTTCTGCCGTCGTCGTCGCGAACGGTCCGCATCGGCTGGGCGGAATCGGCCCAGCCGGATAGCCGTTGCGGGCCGGCCGTGCGATCAGGCCAGGTCGGCGAGCCGTACCGCTGTCGAGGCCTCGACCCATGCGAGCGGGTTGTCGGCGTCGTAGAAGACGATGCCGTCGTCGACTTCGTACGACCCGACGGCCGGCCCGTCGGGTTCCTGATCCGGACGCGAGGCGTCCGTGCTGTCCCACCGCTTGGAGTCGACCTGGTCGGACATTGACGATCCGTGGTAAGTCATGCCATGGTATATGTCTTTTCGTCACGTCCGAACTTGCCCGCCCGCCGCAGTCGGGCGATCGTGGCAAATTTCACGCCGCCGTCAGCCGGCCGTTTGCCTCCCGGCAGTCGTGCGTCCGTCGTTCGTCGGACGCGAGCGTCGAACCGCCTGACTGCGGCCGCACGGACGTGTGGCGGTGGGTTTTACTTCGGGTGCGACCAAGCGCTCTCCATGCCGAACACCACGCTCTCCGACTTCGGGGCCGACGAGGGATCGCGGCCGGACGAGGAGGCGATGGCCGTCGCGGGCAACGGCGGCCAGCAGGTCGCGGAAGTGGTCGACGCCGAGGACCTCCGGTTCCCGGACGCGGACGAGCGGCTGGAGCTGATGGTCACCCAGGTCGACTACACCATCGAGGGCCACGGCGACGGGGAGTATCCGGTGATCCACGTGTTCGGTCGGACGCCGGACAACGAACCGGAACACGTCCGGGTGCTGGGCTTCCGACCGTACTTCTATGCGCCGACGGCGTCGCTGTCCCCCGAGGACCTCGACCGGGACACCATCACGGGTACCGACGAGGGTTATCAGAGCATCCGCGGCGAGGACCTGACGCGGATCTACGGCCGGACCCCGCGAGACGTGGGGAACATGCGCGACGAGTTCGACCACTACGAGGCGGACATCCTCTTTCCCAACCGCTTTCTCATCGACAAGGACGTCGGCGGCGGGCTCACCGTCCCCGAGCGGCGCCTCGACTCGGGGGTCCTGCAGGTCCCCCACGACGAGGTCGAACCGGCCGCGGTGGACGCCGACCTCCGGGTGAACACCTTCGACATCGAGGTCGACGACCGCCACGGCTTCCCCGAGGACGGCGAGGAGGAGATCGTCTGTCTCACCAGTCACGACTCCTATCGCGACGAGTACGTGGTCTGGCACTCCCTGGCCGACGAGGGCGAGGGGCTGGACCCGGACTCGCTGCCCGGCTACGACCCCCTCCGCGGCGACGCCACGGTCGACGTGCGCTCTTTCGAGGCGGAGGCCGCGATGCTCGACGCCTTCGTGGCCTACCTGGAGGAGACGGACCCGGACGTGCTGACGGGATGGAACTTCGAGGACTTCGACATGCCCTATTTCCTCGACCGGATGGAGGAGATCGACGGCGACACCGACCGGGACCTGTCGGTCGAGCGCCTCTCCCGGGTCGACGAGGTGTGGCGCTCGGGGTGGGGCGGCCCCGACGTCAAAGGCCGCGTGGTGTTCGACCTGCTGTACGCCTACAAGCGCACGCAGTTCACCGAACTGGAGTCCTACCGCCTCGACGCGGTCGGGGAACTCGAACTCGACGTGGGGAAGGAACGGTACTCCGGGGACATCGGCGACCTCTGGGAACAGGACCCCGAGCGTTTGCTGGAGTACAACCTCCGCGACGTGGAACTCTGCGTCGAGATCGACCGCAAGCAGGACGTGATCGAGTTCTGGAACGAAGTGCGAACCTTCGTCGGCTGTCTCCTCGAAGACGCCCCCACCCCCGGCGACACCGTCGACATCTTCGTCCTCCACAAGGTCCACGGCGAGTTCGCGCTCCCCTCGAAGGGGCGGGTCGAATCCGAGGAGTACGAGGGCGGGGCCGTCTTCGACCCCATCGTGGGCGTCAAGGAGAACGTCACCGTACTCGACCTGAAGAGCCTCTACCCGATGTGCATGGTGACGATCAACGCCTCGCCGGAGACGAAGGTGACCGCCGACGAGTACGACTCCCGCGAGGCGTTCGAGGAGAACACCTACCGCGCGCCCAACGGGACCCACTTCCGACGGGAGCCGGACGGCATCATCCGGGAGATGGTCGACGAACTGCTGGCCGAGCGCGAGGAGAAGAAGTCGCGCCGCAACGAGCACGATCCCGACAGCGCCGCCTACGAGCAGTACGACCGCCAGCAGGCCGCGGTGAAGGTCATCATGAACTCGCTGTACGGCGTCCTGGGGTGGGAGCGGTTCCGGCTGTACGACAAGGAGATGGGCGCGGCGATCACCGCGACCGGCCGCGAGGTGATCGAGTTCACCCAGCACGCGGCCGCCGAACTCGACAAGGAAGTGATCTACGGCGACACCGACTCGGTGATGCTCGAACTCGGGCCGGACGTCTCCACCGACGAGGCCATCGACCTCTCGTTCGAACTCGAAGAGCGGATCAACGAGGCCTACGACGAGTTCGCCAGCGAGAAACTCAACGCCGACGAGCACCGCTTCCAGATCGAGTTCGAGAAGCTGTACCGACGATTCTTCCAGGCCGGCAAGAAGAAGCGCTACGCCGGCCACATCGTCTGGAAGGAGGGCAAGGAGGTCGACGACATCGACATCACCGGCTTCGAGTACAAGCGCTCGGACATCGCGGCGATCACCAAGGAGGTCCAGAAGCAGGTCCTGGAGATGATCGTCACCGGAGAGGACGTCGACGACGTCAAGAGCTACCTCCACGGGGTCGTCACCGACTTCCGCGAGGGCGACTACGACCTGGACCGGGTCGGCGTTCCCGGGGGAATCGGCAAACGTCTTCACGCCTACGAGACCGACACCGCCCAAGTTCGGGGCGCGAAGTACGCCAACGCCCTGCTGGGGACGAACTTCGGCCGCGGATCGAAGCCAAAGCGGATCTACCTCCGGAAAGTCCACCCGGAGTTCTTCCGCCGGATGGAACGGGAGGAGGGGTTCGACCCCCAGAAAGACGACCTCTACGCCGAGTTCAAGGCCAACCAGGACGTGATCTGCTTCGAGTACGCCGACCAGGTCCCCGAGGAGTTCGAGGTCGACTGGGACGAGATGCTCGAAAAGACGCTGAAAGGCCCCATCGCCCGCGTCATCGAGGCGCTCAACGTCTCGTGGGACGAGGTCCGGAGCGGCCAGCAACAGACGGGACTGGGCTCGTTCGCGTAACCGTCCTCACCGTCGCGGTCGGTGCTCGCTTTTCTCGACGGTTGCGGCCCGGCCCCCGCTTTTCTCACCTATCGCGACCCCGTGCTCTCGCGGTCGACGGCCGACCGAACTGGCGTGGCCGGGGCCAGTTCGACCTCGGTCCCACCGCCATTGACCCGTCCCTGCCGCGGCCGACCCGCGACCCGCAGAGATGTAACCACGAACAGTTACGCCAACCGCGTTTCGTCTGTGAGTGTGGTTACCACAACTCCGTGACTAGCCGTCTCAGCGCCCGTTTGATTTTCGATGTAGAAAGATAATTTTCTATTAGACAAATCTGAGGGGGGTGAATGCGTAAGCATTATGGGTCACACAGCCCTCCCTCACGGTACGAGGCAACGAAGCAACAATGGCAACACTCGAAATCAAGAACCTTCACGCCGAAGTCGCGGCCGAGGGCGGCGAGACGATTCTTCGCGGCGTCGATCTCGAAGTCAAATCGGGCGAGATTCACGCGCTGATGGGCCCGAACGGCTCCGGCAAGTCGACGACGGCGAAAGTCATCGCTGGTCACCCGGCCTACGAGGTGACCGACGGCGAGATCCTGCTCCACCTCGAGGACGGGGAGTTCGGCGACGACTTCGACATCCCGGCGGACAAACGCACCTGGGATCTCCTGGACCTGGAGCCCAACGAGCGCGCGGCGCTCGGGATCTTCCTGGGTTTCCAGTATCCGGTCGAGATCGAGGGCGTGACGATGACGAACTTCCTCCGGCAGGCGCTCAACGCCAAACTGGAGGAGCGCGAGGAACTGTTCGAAGAGGACGACGAGGCGGAGGCCGACGCCGAGGACGAGGACGAAGGCTACGAGACCTCTCCGATGGAGGGTCCCGCCGACGAGGGCGAGGTCGGCGTCGCGGAGTTCCAGCAGCTCCTCAGCGAGAAGATGGAACTGCTCGACATCGACGAGAAGTTCGCCCAGCGTTACCTCAACGCCGGCTTCTCCGGCGGCGAGAAGAAACAGAACGAGGTGCTACAGGCGGCGATCCTGGAGCCCTCGATCGCGGTGCTGGACGAGATCGACTCGGGGCTCGACATCGACCGCCTCCAGGACGTCTCCGAGGGCATCAACGCCCTGCGCGACGAACAGGGAACCGGCATCCTGCAGATCACCCACTACCAGCGGATCCTCGACTACGTCGAGCCCGACCACGTTCACGTCATGCTCGACGGCCAGGTCGTCAAGAGCGGCGGCGCGGAGCTGGCCGAGAAGCTCGAGGACGAGGGGTACGACTGGGTCCGCGAGGAAGCCTACGAGGCGGCCTGATTCAACCATGAGTTCAGACCAAGACCACCTGAAAGACACCGACACGGAAGCTCGCTTCGAGTTCAAAAAGGAGGAGCGCTCCTCCTTCCAGGCCGAGAAGGGCCTGACCGAGGAGACGATCCGGGTCATCTCCGAGGACAAGGACGAACCGGAGTGGATGCTCAAGCGGCGCCTCCGCGCCCTGAAGCAGTTCCACGAGATGCCGATGCCGACGGAGTGGCCGGGTCAGCCCGACCTCTCCGAGGTCGACGTCAACGAGATCATCCCGTACATCCGACCGGACGTCGAGACGCGCGAGAGCGTCGACGACTGGACGGATCTGCCGGACGACATCAAGGACACCTTCGACAAACTGGGCATCCCCGAGGCCGAGAAGAACGCCCTCTCGGGCGTCGGCGCCCAGTACGAGTCCGAGGTCGTCTACCAGAACATGCAGGAGCGCTGGGAGGAGAAGGGCGTCGTCTTCATGAACATGGACCAGGCGGTCCAGGAACACGAGGACCTCGTCCGCGAGTACTTCATGACGAAGTGCGTGCCGCCGAGCGACAACAAGTTCGCCGCGCTGCACGGCGCCATCTGGTCCGGCGGGTCGTTCGTCTACGTCCCGGAGGACACCGTCGTCGAGATGCCGGTCCAGGCGTACTTCCGGATGAACTCCGAGGGGATGGGCCAGTTCGAGCACACGCTCATCATCGCCGAGGAGAACAGCGAAGTCCACTACATCGAGGGCTGCTCGGCCCCGAAGTACTCGGCGTTCAACCTCCACTCGGGTGGCGTCGAAGTGTTCGTCGAGGACGGCGCTCACGTCCAGTACTCGACCGTGCAGAACTGGTCGAAGAACACCTACAACCTCAACACCAAGCGCGCGCTGGTCGAGGGCGACGGCCGGATGGAGTGGATCTCCGGATCGATGGGGTCGAAGGCGACGATGCTGTATCCCTCGACCGTACTCAAGGGTCGCGGCGCCTCGGACAACCACATCACCATCGCCTTCGCCGGCGAGGGCCAGAACATCGACACCGGCGCCAAGGTGTACCACAACGCCCCCGAGACCAAGTCGACCATCGAGTCCAAGTCCGTCTCGAAGGACGGCGGCCGCACGAACTACCGCGGTCTGGTCCACATCGCCGACGGGGCGCGCGACTCCTCGACCTCGGTCGAGTGTGACGCGCTGATGTTCGACAACGAGTCCACCTCCGACACCATGCCGTACATGGAGATCAAGGAGTCGTCGGTGGACGTCGCCCACGAGGCGACCGTCGGCAAGATCGGCGACGAGGACGTGTTCTACCTGCAGTCCCGCGGCCTCGACGACGACGACGCAAAGCAGATGATCGTCTCGGGGTTCATCGAGCCGATCACCGAGGAACTGCCGATCGAGTACGCGGTCGAACTCAACCGGCTGGTCGAACTCGAGATGGAGGGGAGCCTCGGATAACATGTCCACACAGCTACCAGCCAGCCTCTCGGAGGAGACGGTACGGACGCTGTCGGACGAGCGCGACGAACCCGAGTGGCTCCGCGAGGCTCGTCTCGACGCCTTCGCGGCCCTCGACGACCTGGACCTGCCGGACGTCATTCAGACGCCCGGCCGGCGGTGGACCAACCTCGAAGCGCTCGACTACGAGGAACTGGTCGATCCGCTGAACGCCGCCGAGGGGAAGGACCTCGTCGTCCCCGACGACGTCGCGGTCCTGCCGTTCGGCGAGGCGGCCGCGGACGACGAGTACGCCGAGGTCCTCCGGGAGCACTTCGGAACCGTCGTCGAGCCGCAGACGAACTACCTGACCGCCCTCTCGGTCGCGCTGTTCACCTCGGGCACGCTCGTGTACGTCCCTGAGGGCACGGACGCCGAGGACGTGAAGATCCGGACCGAGATGAACTCCCGGTCGCTCTTTAACCACACGCTGGTCGTCACCGAGGCGAACTCCTCGGTGACGATCCTCGAACGGCAGTCGACCGGCGACGCCGACCGCGACGGGATGGGGCTGTTCAGCGGCCTCGTCGAGGTCGCGGCCGGCGAGAACTCCTACGTCCAGTACGGCGCGCTCCAGAACCTGGACGAGGGGACGTACAACGTCTCGCGCAAACACGGCGACGCAGACACCTACGCCACGATCAACTTCATCGAGGGCAACATCGGCTCCCGGCTCACCCGCTCGGACATCGAGGTCGACCTCGCGGGCGACTCTTCGGAGAGCCAGATCGTCGGCGCCTTCTTCGGGCACGACGACCAGCACTTCGACGTCAACGCCCGCGTCTGGCACCACGGCGAACACACGACCGCAGACCTCGTCACGCGGGGCGTCCTCGACGACGAGGCCCGTTCGGTGTACGAGGGCGTCCAGGACGTCGGCCGCGACGCCTGGGACACGAGTTCGTTCCAGCGCGAGAATACGCTGATGCTGTCCGACGACGCCGAGGCCGACGCCTCGCCGAAGCTGATCATCAACAACCACGACACCGAGGCGAGCCACGCCGCCACCGTGGGCCAGGTCGACCGCGAGGACCTCTTCTACATGACCTCGCGGGGGATCTCCGAGGAGCAGGCCCGCAACACCCTCGTCGAGGGCTTTTTCGTCCCCGTCCTCGAGGAGATTGCGGTCGACGAGCTCCGGGACGACCTGCGGGAGCTCATCTCGGCGCGCCTGCGGTAGGCGGGCGACACTCCCGATTTCCCTTCACCGACGTTTTCGCGTTCGACCCCGTGAGCGACGCGAGGGGAACCGCTTAAGGTCGCCACGCTCCGACCGTAGCCCATGCGAACGTCGCGCCCGTCGCGGAGGGGGTACCCGTGAGCGTGGCCCACCGCGTCACGTCGGACCACCAGCTCGCACGGCTCCTCCAGATCGGAGTCGTGTTAGAGGAGGTGGTCGAGGCCCGCGCCCACCACCACTACCAGTCGCTGGGCGAGGAGATCGACCTCGACCCCGAGATCGAGGACCTGCTCGAGGAGGCCGCCGAGGAGTCCGCCGAGCACCGCGAACGGCTGGCGGCGCTGGTCGACGAACTCGACGCCGACCACGTCCCCTTCGAGGACGTCGAGGAACTCGTAGAGGCCCGGTACGGCCGGACGAAGCCCGACGACTTCGACGGCGTCCTGTACGACCAGCTCTGTAACGAGGAGACGGCGTACAAGTTCTACGACGACCTCGTCGGCGCCGTCCGCGCCAGCGACGCGGCGTTCAGTATCGATCGCGACCGACTGCTCTCGATCCTCGTCGACATCCGCGAGGAGGAGGCCGAGGGCGTCGAGGAAGTGACCCGGATCATGGAGCGACGGGAGTGAGTTCTCAGCGATGAACACCGCAGACCAGTACATGAAGGCGATCTACCTGCTACAGCAGATGAACGACGGTCCGGCGGCGACGGGCGCCGTGGCCGACATGCTCGACGTCAGTCCGGCGAGCGCAAACGAGATGATCGGCAAGCTCCAGGGTCGCGGGCTCGCCGAACACGAGAAGTACAAGGGCGTCACCCTCACCGACGAGGGGATCGTCAAGGCCCGCGACGCCCTCCAGACCTACTGCATCATCGAGCGCTTCCTGGCGAACGTCCTGAGCGTCGAGGAGTTCCGCGACGAGGCCCGCGAACTGGAGCCGGTGATCGACGACACGGTCGCCGACCGACTCGACACCATCATCGACCGCAAGGACGACTGCCCGGACTGCTTCGACCCCGAGACCGACGCCTGTCGCCACCTCGAACTGGAGACCGAACACCCCGCCGACTGACGGGTCGACGACCGATCCGCGTCGCGGGCGTCGGCACGACCAAAGAGAAACGCTTTCGTGAGCCGGCCCGATAGCTTCGACCGCAGTCCCGTGGTGTAGTGGCCAATCATAATGGCCTTTGGAGCCATTGACGGCGGTTCGAATCCGCCCGGGACTATAAGTTCTGACGCGGTGAGCGTGCGGGATATGACGTCCATCGTCGACATCGACGCCCACTACTTCGAGTACGGGACGCTCGGCCACATGGCGCAGTACCTGGACGAGGACGACCCCTGGCGAAAGCGGTTCGCCCAGTACGACGACCCTGACCTGGCGAATCCGCAGTTGTTCCCCAAGAGCACGGGGGACCGCAAGCTGTTCGGCCGCATCAGTCGGGACGACGACCTGGATCTCCACGACGCCGAAGACATCCCGCGGGTGATGGACTACCTGGGCGTCGACGACGTGGTGGTGATCTCCCAGCGCGTGCTCGCGTTCGGGGTGATGGACGCGGACGACAAGCGGGCAAGCAAGTTCGCGAACATGTACGTCGAGTACATGATCGAGGAGGTCGTCGATCCGGACGAAGGTATCTACACGCTGCTCCCCGCGCCGTACCACGACCCCGAGGCGACCGTGGACCTGATCGAGCGAGTCGCCGACGAACCGGGGATCGTCGGCGTCTGTATCATCACCGGCGGGGCCGAACCACCGCTCGGCAACCGCAAGTACGAGCCGATCTACGCCGCCGCCGAGCGGGCCGACCTCCCGGTCGTGTTTCATACGGGCGGCGCCGGACTGGACTCGTTTCAGTCCAGCGGCTACGAGAAGTTCATCGAGACGCACACGCTCGGCTTTCTCACGAGCAACGCCAGCCAGCTCACCAGCGTCGTGATCCAGGGGATCCCCAAGAAGTTCCCCGACCTCGACATCCTCTTCGTCGAGTCCGGGCTGTTTTACGTTCCGATGCTGATGCACCGCCTCGACGCGGAGTACATGAAACGTCCCTCGGAAGTCCCCTTCCTCGACAAGCGACCGAGCGAGTACATGAAGGAGATCTACTACGGCACCCAGCCGCTCGAGTATCAGGACGAACAGCACCTCGAGTGGGTGATCAGGATGATGGGCGGTCCCGACCGGCTACTGTGGGCCTCGGATTACCCACACTGGGACTACGACCCGCCGAAGGTCATCGAGGACCTCTCGTTTCTCTCCCGAGCGGAGAAAGACCGCGTGCTCGGCGGCAACGCGCGGGAGGTGTTCGGACTGTGACCGACAGGGTTCGCGTCTGTTCCGTCGAGGACCTCCCGCCGGGAAAGCGGATCCAGATCGACCTCGACGGGCGGGCAGTGGGCGTGTTCAACGTCGAGGGGGCGTTCTACGCGGTCGAGAACCGATGTGCGCACCTCGACGGTCCCGTCTGTGAGGGCGCGGTAAACCGGGAGATCGAGGTGACCACGACCGACCCTGGCGAGCGAGTCGAGGAACGCTTCTCCGACCGGCCGACGATCGCCTGTCCCTGGCACGGGTGGGAGTACGACCTGGAAACCGGGGTCCACCTCGGCACGGACGACGTTGCCATCGAGACGTACGACGTCACGACCGAGGACGGATACGTCGTCCTCACGCCCTGAGGCGGCGGAGTCGAACTCGTCGGGGCTCCAGTTGACGACGTCGGCGCCATTCCCATTTCATCGTGCCAGGGGTGTCTTCGTCGGATTGCCGGGGCTATGTCCGTTGCGTTCGCTCCCTGACGTTACCCCGCTCCAGCCGCGACCGGCAGCCTGCTCCGCTACGACCCTTCGCCGGCGGTCGTTGTCTCGTTGCCGGCAGCCGTCGTCTCGTTGCCGGCAGCCGTCGTCTCGTTGCCGGCGGTCATCGTCTCGTCGCCGGCGGTCGTCGTCTCGTTGCCGTCGATCGTCGTCTCGTCGCCGTCGGTCGTCGTTTCGTTGCCGGCGGTCGTCGTTTCGTTGCCGGCGGTCGTCGTCTCGTTGTCAGCGGCTGTCTGATTCCCGACCGCGCCGTCCTCGTCGACGCTCGTTTCCGTTTCGGTCTCCTCGACTTCGGTCGTGTCGGTCCCCGCGTCGTCTGCGGCGGTGTCGTCGCCTGCAGTGGTGTCTTCGTCCGCGGTGGTCGTGTCCCCGGCGCCAGTACCCCCGTCGGCGCCCGTGTCCCCGTCCGCGCCGGCGTCGCCGTCCCCGCCGTCTCCGTCTCCGTCGTCCTCGCCGTCGCTGGGGGAGCCACAGCCAGCGAGGCCGACGGTTACTCCGAGTGCGACGCCAGCGGCCGACTTCCGAAGGTACGCTCGACGGTTCATGTATTCTCATTGTACACTAAGGCGCCGGCGGAATGAGCGGTGGGCTTGCGCTCCACGGTCGTTGAAGACAGTCGGGGGCGCGCCGGCGACGGCCGGCGGCGACGCTCGGGGGTGGCGACGGCGTCTCCTGCAGGGACCCGTCGATCCGTCGAGCACGTACGTAATCCGTCGATAACTCGCAGCCTGGCTTATTGAGGCGACGCCCGTCGTAGCGGTATGGTCGACCTCAACGAGCGGGTGATCGAGGAGGCGGTCCACGAGGGCGAGTCGATGCTGCTGCGGGAGCTGTTCGACCTCGTCGAGCGCGGCCACGACGGGCGTGCCGGGGTCAGCCACGAGGCGCTGTCGGCCTACGCTCGCCGGCTAGCCGACCGGGACGACTTCGACCTCGACGCCGACGGGCTCCTCGACGAGATTGACGACCGGACGACGGCGTCCGAGACGTGGGCGGGGTACGATCGGTTCTACGAACTCGGCGACGGCCGACTCAGCCAGTACCCCACGCTGTGGCACGACCACCTCGGCGGCTCGGACGACGTGGCCGCCTACCTCCGGTTCGTCCGAGACGAACAGCCGGCGTTCGTCGACGACCAGGACCACGGCGGCGCGGGGGACGGGATCCCCGAGGACACGCTCGTCCACGTCCTCATGGTGGTCGGGCGGCTGGACCAGGGCGCGGCGACGCGGGCGATCGAGGAGGCGCGCGACCGGGACGTGGTCGCCGAGGACCTCGACCAGCACCCCCAGGCGAACGTCGCCCTGACCGATCGCGGCCGCGACGGGAGCGACACCGGGTCCTGAGCGCGGTCGATGTCAGCCGCACCCGATCCTGCGGAAATCTTCGCTCGCGGGGCCGAGGAAGGACGACGGCGGCTCGGCCAGTCGCTCGTCGAACTCGTCTCGACGAGCTTCATCGCCGGGTTCACGATCGTCTTCGGCATCGCCGCACTGGGTGTCACTCGGGGATTCCTCGACCCCGTGGGGGAGGGCGTCGCCACGGTCGCCGGCTCGCTGGCCTTCGGCGTTGGTCTCGTCTTCCTGATCGTGAGCCGCGTGGAACTGTTCAACGAGAACTTCTTCGACCCGATCGCGGCGGCGGTCGAACGGCAGGGCTCCTGGCTGGTGTGGCCGCTCGTCCGGCTGTGGTCGCTGACGTTCGCCTTCAACCTCGTCGGCGGCGCGCTGTTCGCGCTCGTCTTCGCGGTCGAGGGCGTCCTCCCGCCGGAGGCCCTGCCGGTGCTCGTCTCGATCGGTGAGCACAGCGCCGGGCGAGGACTCACGGCGGCGTTCGCGAATGCCATCGTCGGCGGCGCCCTCGTCGCCCTGTTGTCGTATCTCCTGGCCGCGTCCGACAGCGTCTGGGATCGCATCGCCCTCAGTTACATGATCGGCGTCGTGCTGGCGCTGGCCCCGTTCGAACACGTCGTCGTCACCACGCTCCACGTGTTCCTGGGAATGCTCCTCGGGGCCGAAGTCGGCCTCCGGGCGCTCGCCGAAACGGTCGCGGTCGTCACCGCCGGCAACGCCGTCGGCGGACTCGGCCTGGTCACCCTCAGCCACGTCGCCCAGGTGTCGGGCGAAGAGGGGGAGTCGACGGACTGACCTCGCCCGCCGTCGCCGATGTCACCTCCCGCCGTCGCCGATGTCACCGCCCATCGTCGCCGATGTCACCGCCCATCGTCGCCACCCTCGCCGTCGTCCGGTGTCGCCTCCGGCCGTTGTCCGGTGTCACTGTCACGACCGTTTCCCCGTCGCGAGGGCGTTCTGCCGTCGTAACGCCTAAGAGCGAACCAACCGTTCATTCCGGTAATGAAACACGAACGCGAGTCCGGGGAGGTGGTGTCGTGGGCGTCGAGATAAAGGAGTCCTCGGTCACCGACGAGGAGTTCGCAGAGATGCGACGCTTCGTCTACGACTATCTCGCCGCAAGCGTCGAGAACGAGGACGACGGCGGGCGGATGCGCTGGTATCCGTGGCACAGCGCCGAGTACCGGTACAACCACATCGTCAACGTCGTCGACCTGGCCGAGCGCATCGCCAAGCGCGAGGGGGGCGACGTCGACGTGGTCAGGGCCGCGTCGCTGTTTCACGACATCGCCAAACTCGAAGCCGAACAGGACGTCCACGCAGAGGAGGGGGCCCGCGTCGCCAGGGCGTACCTCACGACCCACGGGGACTTCCCACAGTCGTTCGTCGAGGCGGTCTGTCAGGTGGTCGCCGACCACTCCTACCAGGGGCCGCTGTCGGACGTCTCGCTGGAGACCCGGTGTCTGATCGAGGCCGACGTACTCGACAAGGTCGGGGCCAACGGCACTGCCCTGATGCTCCTGCGGATGGGCTACGAGGCCCGGACCCACATGGACGCCGCCGAGATGGTCGAGCGCGTCCTCGACCGCGGGCGGGACGCCGCCGACCGCGTCGAGTCCGACACCGCCCAGAGCATCGCCCACCGTCGCCTCAAGCGCGTCAAGTGGTTCCGGGAGTGGCTCGAAGAGGAGGTCCCCGAGATGGACCACGAGACGTTCGGCGAGTAGGGCGGCGACCGTCCGTCGACCCCCTCGTCGACTCCCTCGCGTGTCGCCGCGGCGGGAGCCGCGGCTCTCCGGTGTCTGAACGCGCTCCGGACAACTCTCGTCCCGACGGACTCCCGAGCGACTGCGCCCGGTTACTTGAACCGGAACGTCTCCAGGTTCTTCGGCGCGAACGTCCGCATGTTGTAGTTGTGGTACAGCGCCGAGGAGAGGTCCTGGACCGAGCGTTCGTCCCCGTGGACACAGAGCACCTTCTCCGGCCGGGGGTTCATCGTCTTCACGAAGTTCTCCAGTCCCTGCCGGTCGGCGTGGCCGGAGAAGCCGTCGACGGTCTCGACGTCCATCTTGAGCGTGAGGGTGTTCGACCGCCCCACGCTGTCGCGGCCGTTCACCGGAATCTCGTCCCAGCCGTTCTGGATGCGTCGCCCCAGGGTGCCCTGGGCCTGGTAGCCGACGAACACCAGCGTCGAGTCCGGGTCGTCGCCGACGTGGCGGAGCCAGGACATGATCGGGCCGCCGGTGACCATCCCGGACGTCGAGAGGACGATGCTCGGTCCGGCGTCGGTGACCTCCTGGCGCTCGTCCTCGCCGGCGTCGATGTGGTTGAACTCCTCGGCGAGGAACGGGTTCTCGTCGTCGTGGAAGATTCTGTCCCTGAGGTCGTCGCGCAGGTACTCGGGGTAGGTGGTGTGGATCGCCGTCGCCTCCCAGATCATCCCGTCGAGGTGGACGGGCATCGAGGGGATCTTCCCCTCGCGCATCGCCTCCTCCAGGACGAGCATGATCTCCTGGGAGCGCCCGACCGCGAACGCCGGGATGACGACCTTGCCACCCCTGTCGTGGGTCTCCCGGATGACCTCCAGCAGTTTCCGCTCGGAGTCCTCCTGGTCGGTCTGGTAGTCGTTGCGGCCGCCGTAGGTCGATTCGAGCACCAGCGTCTCGACGCGGGGGAAGTCGTTGACGGCGCCGTTGAACAGGCGCGTGTCCTTGTAGTGGATGTCGCCGGAGAAGGCCACGTTGTACAGGCCGTCGCCGATGTGGAAGTGGCTCACCGCCGAGCCGAGGATGTGGCCGGCGTTGTGGAAGGTAAGCTTCACATCGGGCGCGACGTCGGTGACGTCGCCGTACTCCAGCGGGATGGTGTGTTTGATCGCCTCGCGGACCATCTCGGAGTCGTAGGGCGGCGTCCGTCCCTCCTTGGCCGCGACGTCGAGGTAGTCGAGCGTCAACAGCCCCATCAGGTCCCGCGTCGGCTCCGTGCAGTAGATCGGGCCGTCGTAGCCGTACTTGAACAGGAGGGGGATGAGCGCCGAGTGATCCAGGTGAGCGTGGGTCAACACCACGGCGTCCAAGGTGTTCGCGCCCGCGCCCAGCGCCTCGGGGATCTGGAGGTACGGCACCTCGCCCTCGGCGCCGGGCTTGTCGCCGCAGTCGATCAGGACGCGGGTCTCGGGCGTCGAGAGAATAAAGGAAGCCCGGCCGACCTCGCGACAGCACCCGAGGGTGGTGATCCGGACCCACTCGTCGTCGGACAGTTCCTCGCGGTGGATCTGGCGGCCGACGCGTTCGAGGATCTGTCGGCGGTCCTCGCGCTCCTGTTTCAGGAAGTTCCGCACGTTCGAGACCGTTGAGGACTCGATGGGCGGGGTTCGTACCACCTCGGGCGTCCAGCCGACCTGCTGGGTGATCTCCCGCAGCGTCGAGCCGTGGCGGCCGATGACCATGCCCGGCTTGGCCGCCTCGATGACGACCTCGCCGGTGTCCTGGTGGAAGTCGAGGTCGGTCACGTCGGCCTCCTCCGGGATCACGTCGAGAATTTCGTCCTCGGCCGTGCTGGGCGGCGACAGCACCTCCGGGTCCGGTCGGACCGTGATCCGCTTGCGAAGCTTCGAGGCCAGCCGCCGGATCAGGTCGCCGTTCCGGGCGAACTTCTTGGGGTCCCTGGTGTACACCACCAGCTCCGGACCCTCGTATTTCACGTCGGAGACCGAGATGTCGCTCGGGAGCTCCTCCTGGATCTCTGCTTGCAGTTCTTCGAGTCGCTTGTCTACCGAACTCATAGATTGTCAGCCGCCCGTTTCCCGTAGACGTCCCGCGGCGGCGTGGAGACCCCGTTCCGTGTCGACCGCCCGACCGGGGCACGTAGCGACGGCCGAGTGGTCGTGGGCCGGACGGAGTCGATGGGCCTGCGAGAGCGCATAGTGTACTGGATACCGGGTAGCACGCTTACCGCGGGAAAGGCAGGGAGAACCCGCTTATTCGAGCTTTTACCCCCGGCATTATAAAAGCCTTCGCAAACCACCGGCGGCGGTCGATCGTGGATCGCCCGGCCGTGCCAACAGTGAAACCCCTCGCGGTTCGGGTCGGTACATGGAGATCACCCCCGACGCGGTCGCGGCCGAGTACCGCTGGACCCGCGAGCGCGCCCCCGTCGTCGTTGCCCTCGTCAACGAGACGCGCGAGCGACTCGGCGGGGTCTTCGGCGTCGACGTCGACGGGATCGACGCCCCGGCCTACCGCGCCGAGGTCGACGCGGTGTACCGCGACGGCGAGCGCGCGGTCAACGTCGCAGCCTACACCCGCCTGCTCCGGGACCTCGACGTCAGCGACGACTACCCCGGATTCGTCGTCGACGAGGTGCTCGGCCGGGAACTCGCGGCCGCCGTCGCCGGCGGCCAGCCGCTCGCCGTCCTCGCACAGGCGACGTTCCACGTCGCGGACCTCTACACCGACGGCGACGGCGACGACGCCGCGGGCGCCGACGACCTCGACGCCGCCCTCGCGGCCGGCTTCCAGACGCGGCTGCCCGGCTGGGACTGGCGCGAGGGCACCAGCCCCTTCGCCGTCGACGTGGACGGTCCGGTCGACCGAGACGATACAGCCGACGCGGGGGGTCCGGGCGACGGGGCGGATGCGCCCTCCGACGGGCGGTAAGCGTCCCCGACAGCCCGGTCCGGTTGCCCCACCGACACGTTCGACCCCAGCTATTTTCAACCCGGGCGGGGAGGCTTCGGTGGCGAATGGCGTGGGACCCGACGCTGTACTCACTGGTTGGGCTGGGGGCCGCCGGCATCACCGCCGTCGTGGGGGCCAAGACCTGGCAGCACCGCGACGAGCGCGGCGCGCGCCAGTTCCTCTGGCTGCTCCTCGCGCTCGGCGGGTGGTCCCTCGTCTCGGCGATCCAGCTCGGGTTCTCGACCGAGGCCGAACAGCTCGTCTGGCAGCGGGTCGCCCTGTCGATCGGTGGGATGGTCCCGACGCTGTGGCTCCTCTTTGCGCTCCGGTATACGGGTCACAACGACCTGTTGAGCCGGGCGATCCGGGCGCTGCTGGCCGTCGAACCGGCAGCGTTCGCCGTGCTGACGCTGACGAACCCCACCCACGGGCTCGTCTGGACGGGGAGTTCGCTAGCGACGACCCAGGCCGGGCCTGCTGTCGTCGTCGCGCTCGGCGTCGGCTACTACGTCCACGCCGCGTACGCCTACGCGGTGATCGCGGCCGGCTTCGGCCTGCTTACGTTCGTCGCCGAGCGGTCCTCGGCCGTCTATCGCCGACAGACGGGCTTTCTGATACTCGGCGTGCTTCCGCCGCTCGCGGTCAACGTCGCCTTCACGTTCGACCTGTCGTGGGGGCCGCTGCCAGCCATCGATCCGACCCCCTTTGCCTTCGCCGTGACGGGGGTACTGTGGGCGCTCGCGCTGTTCCAGTTCGATCTGCTGAACCGGACGCCGATCGCCCGACGGCGCGTGTTAGAGGAGATGGGCGACGGGCTGATCATCTGTGACACCGACGGGCGGATCGTCAACGCCAACGACGTTGCGCGGGCGGCGGTCGATCCGACGCCGGAGGCGGGCCGGTCGGTCGCCACGCTCGCATCGGGGCTGGCTGGAGCGGACGGCGCTGGCGCGGGGGCGACAGATTCCGCAGCCCACGACCCGGCGTCCGCCGACGATCCCGCGACGGCGGACGGTCCCCCGACGGCCGACGGGGCGCTGTCGGCGCTCGACGGGCGGACGGTCAGGGCCGCCGTCGGGGGGCGCAGGCGTGCCTACGACACCGAGGTGTCCTCCCTGACCGACTACCACGGCGGGCTCGTCGGTCACGCGGTCGCCCTGCGGGACGTCACCGAACGCAACGAGTACGAACAGCGCCTGGAGGTGGCCCAGCGGGTGTTGCGCCACAACCTCCGCAACGAGATGAGCGTCATCCGGGGGTGGGCCGAGCAGGTGGCCGAGACGTCGGGCGATGGGGTGGCGTCGGCGGCCCAGCGCATCATCGACACCACGGACGAACTGATCGACCTGAGCGAGAAGACGAACACCATCGCCCAGCTTGGATCGCCCGGTCCCGACGACCGGACCGCCGTCGACGCGGGGGCGGTGATCGTCGACGTGGTCGAGGAGTTCCGGGGACAGTCCCGGAAGGTGACAGTCGAGTGCGACCTGCCCGACGCGGCCGCGGTGGCACTGCCCGGCCCCGAGTTCCTCGAGATCCCGGTGTCAAACCTCGTCGAGAACGCGATCGAGCACAACGACGCGGACGACCCGCTGGTTCGGGTATGCGTCGAAGCCGCCGGCGAGCGGATCCGGGTCGGCGTCGAAGACAACGGGCCGCCGATCCCCTCGATGGAGCGCGAGGTGCTCGAAGCGGGCGCGGAGGGCCCGCTCGAACACGGCAGCGGCGTCGGCCTGTGGCTCACCTACTGGAGCGTCGAGACCGTCGGCGGGAGCGTCGACTTCGACGACCGGGACCCCCGCGGCAACGTGGTGACGCTAGATCTCCCGCGAGCCGGGCGGTCGCTCCGGCGCTCGTCGTTTCACGCGAGCGCCAGTCCCTGACGCTTCTGTCGGGGGCCCCCTTCGATCGTCGCTTCGGGGTCTTTAAGACCGATCTGCCGCAACTCTTCGCCAATGAGCGAGCAGCAGGAACTCGGCATCACCGAGTCCAAGGAGCACAACACCGGCGAGTGGTACGCCGAGGTCGTCAGGAAGGCGGGGCTGGCCAACTACGCCCCGGAGGGGATGAGCGGCTTCATCATCACCCGGCCGCGGGGCTACACCCTCTGGGAACGGCTCCAGGCCCACCTCGACGCCGAGTTCAAGGCCACCGGCGTGCAGAACGCCTACTTCCCGATGTTCATCCCGGAGTCGTACCTCGAACGCGAGAAGGAGGTCGTCGAGGGGTTCGACCCCGAGGTGGCGTGGGTCACCCACGGCGGTCACGAGGAACTGGAGGAGCGGCTCGCGGTCCGCCCGACCTCCGAGTCTATCATCGCCCCCTATCTGAGCCAGTGGGTTCGCAGCCACCGGGACCTTCCCATGCGGGTCAACCAGTGGTGTTCGGTCGTCCGCTGGGAGGCCACCGAGACCAAGCCGTTCTTCCGGACCAAGGAGTTCCTCTGGCAGGAGGGCCACACCGCCCACGCGACCCGTGACGGCGCCTGGACCGAGGCGATGCGTCGTCTCGACCAGTACGAGGAGACCTACGAGGACGTGCTCGCGATCCCGGTGCTGCGCGGGCGCAAGCCGCCCCACGACAAGTTCCCCGGCGCCGACACCACCACCACGGTGGAGGCGCTGATGCCCGACGGCAAGTCCGTCCAGGGGGCGACCTCGCATTACCTGGGGACCTCCTTCGCCGAGGCCTTCGACATCACCTACACCGACGAGGACGAGGCCGAGCAGACCGCCCACACCACCTCCTGGGGCATCTCCTGGCGCGCGCTCGGCGCCCTGATCATGACCCACAGCGACGACCAGGGGCTCGTGCTCCCGCCGGCGCTGGCCCCCGAGCAGGTCGTCGTCGTCCCCATCTGGCAGGAGGACACCAAGGAGTCGGTGCTGGAGTACGCCCGCGGCGTCGCCGACGACCTGGAGGCCGCGGGCGTCCGCGTCGAACTCGACGACCGCGACGAGCGCAACCCCGGCTTCAAGTTCAACGAGTGGGAGCTCAAGGGGGTCCCGCTCCGGATCGAGATCGGCCCCAACGAGGTCGACGAGGAGTCGCTGACGCTGGTCCACCGTCCCGACGGCGAGTCGACCGAGGCCGACCGCGACGGCGTCGACGGGACGGTCCAGGACCACCTCGACGAGGTGTACGCGAAACTGTACGCCACCGCCGAGGAGACCCTCGAAGCGAACGTCCGCGAGGCCGACTCCCGCGACGAGATCCTCGGCACCATCGGCCGCCACGGCGGCTACGTCAAGGCGCCGTGGTGCGGCGACGAGGACTGCGAGGCCGAGATCAAAGACCAGATCGCCGCCGAGATCGTGATGGTCCCGTTCCACGACGAGGACGAACCCGGGGACGTGATCCACGAGGGCAAAGACTGTGCGATCTGTGGCGACGGGGCGACCGAGACGGCGTACTTCGCGAAGTCGTACTGATCGACGAGCCGTCTTCCTCCCTGTGGCGGCCACGATCGCCGCCGCCCCGGCGCGGTCGCGGACAGTCACCGGGAGCAATCTCCGGACGGCCGTTTGACACGAGCGCCAGAAATTTCGACGGTCGACGTATAAAGAACCCGGACGAATATGGGCTGATTTAAGATCCTTATATGTGGTTAGTACACCCTTATGCTTTCAGGGGTAACCTGATAAGGGGGCGGTCCTAGGCTTGCGTATGACCAAGCCACCTAGTGACCGCCAAGTCGAGTCCGCGGGGCTCGCCGACCCGACGGACGAGCGGTCGAACTGCGGCGTCGGCGCCGTGATGGACCTCGACGGCGACCGCACGCACCGAACCGTCTCCGACGGTCTCGATCTGCTGGAGAATCTCGAACACCGCGGGACGACCGGCGCCGAGGAGAACACCGGCGACGGCGCCGGCATCATGGTCCAGCGTCCCGACGCCTTCTTCGCCGATATCGTCGAGGGCGAACTCCCGGACATCTACGCCGTCGGCTCCGTCTTCTTCCCTCAGGACGACGACGCGCGCGCGCGCCTGATCGATCTCTTCGAGGAGCACCTGGCCGAGCAGGGGCTCGACGTGTTCCGCTGGCGGGACGTGCCGACCGACGCCGAGGCCGCCGACATCGGTGCGACGGCCGCCGAGTCCGAACCCAACGTCCGGCAGCCGTTCGTCCGGCCGGCCGAGGGGATGGACGAGGACGCCTTCGACCGCGCGCTGTACGTCGCCCGCCGTGCCGTCGAGAACGCCGTCGAGGACGCGGATCTCGACGGGTCAGATCGCTTTTACGTCTGCTCGCTCCAGCGCAAGACGCTGGTGTACAAGGGGCTGCTCACCGCCGAACAGCTCCCCGTCTACTACCCCGACCTCGTCGACGACCGCATCCGGTCGACGTTCGTGCTCGTCCACGCCCGATTCTCGACGAACACGCTCGGCGCCTGGCATCTCGCCCATCCCTACCGCAAGATCATCCACAACGGCGAGTTCAACACCATCCAGGGCAACATCAACTGGATGCGGGCCCGGGAGACGGACATGGCCGACGAGGCCTTCGGCGAGGACCTGGAGACGCTCAAGCCGATCATCAACGACCCCGAGCAGTCCGACACCGCCTCCGTCGACAACACGGTCGAACTGCTCGAAGCGACCGGCCGCGACCTCCCGCACGTCCTCCGGATGCTCATCCCCGAGGCGTACGGTTCGGACCCCGAGATGAGCCAGGAACGCCGGGACTTCTATGACTACCACGCGAACCTCGTCGAGCCGTGGGACGGCCCCGCCCTGGTGGTCGGCACCGACGGCGAGAAGGTCGCCGGCGTCCTCGACCGCAACGGGCTGCGTCCCTGTCGGTACGACATCACCCACGACGACACGCTCGTCATGTCCTCGGAGGTCGGCGCGCTCGACACCGATCCCGCGAACATCAAAGAACGCGGCCGGCTGGCCCCGGGGCAGTTGTTCGTCGCCGACCCCGAGGAGGGCCGGGTCATCCCCGACGAGGAGGTGTTCGACACCCTGACCGACGAGAAGTACGGCCGCTGGGTCCGGGAACACCAGCACAACATCGAGGAGTTCGTCGAGGACGACGCCTTCGTGGTCGACGACGAGTTCTCCGGTGAGGGCGACTCGCTGCGTGCGGCTCAGGCCGCCTTCGGCTACACTTACGACCAGCTCAACCACCTCATCGAGCCGATGGCCACCCAGGGGAAAGACCCCGTCGGCTCGATGGGCGACGACACGCCGCTGTCGGTGCTTGCCGACCACAACCGTCCCCTCTTCACCTACTTCAAACAGCTGTTCGCGCAGGTGTCGAACCCGCCGATCGACTACATCCGTGAGGAGATGGTCACCTCGATGGAGTCCCGGCTCGGCAACCAGCGCAACCTGCTCGAGGAGAGCCCCGAGCACGCACGCCAGGTCGTCCTCGACTCGCCGATCATCACCGACGCCAAGACCGAGGCGATCAAGGCGTTCGACGGGACCGACCCCGACGGAATCGATTCGACGGTCGTCGACATCACCTACGAGCGCGGCACCGACCTCGAAGACGCGGTCGAGTCCATCCGCGAGGAAGCCTCGGCGGCCATCGAGGACGGCGTCTCGATCGTCGTCCTCTCGGATCGGAACATCGGCCGCGACCGGGTCGCGATCCCGAGCCTGCTCGCGACCGGCGCGGTCCACCATCACCTCGTGCGCAACGGCCTGCGCAACCACGCGGGGCTCGTCGTCGAGTCCGGCGACCCGCGCGAGGTCCACCACGTCGCCACGCTGGTCGGCTACGGCGCGGGCGCGGTCAACCCCTATCTCGCCTACCGGACGATTTCGGATCTGGTCGCGGGCCCCGACGGCGCCGACGAGGACGAGTCGCTCTCGGCGTACCGCACGGCCCTGGAGGACGGCCTGCTCAAGACGATGGCGAAGATGGGCATCTCGACGGTCGAGTCCTACCAGGGCGCCCAGATCTTCGAGGCGGTCGGCCTCTCTTCTGACTTCGTCGCCGAGTACTTCGAGGGTACCGAGATCCGGACCGAGGGGATCGACATCGACGTGATCGAGGAGGACGTGCTGACCCGACACGCCGTCGGCTTCGGCACCGACCCCGACCTCGAACGCCAGGGCGAGTACGAACACCGCTCGGGCGGCCTGCACCACCAGTGGAACCCCCAGACGGTCGGCGCCCTCCAGAAGGCCGTCCGCGCGGGCGATTACGAGCAGTACCAGGAGTTCGCCGACCTCATCAACGATCAGACCGAGGAGCTCCAGACCCTCCGGGGGCTGCTGGAGTTCGACTCGGACCGCGATCCGGTCCCGGTCGAGGAGGTCGAACCGATCGAGGACATCGTCGAGCGGTTCTCGACGGCCGCGATGTCCCTGGGGAGCATCTCCCCGGAGGCCCACGAGAACGTCGCCGTCGCGATGAACCGCCTCGGCGCCAAATCGAACACCGGCGAGGGCGGCGAACCGCCCGAGCGCTTCGGCACCGAGAAGGAGAACAACGTCAAACAGGTCGCCTCCGGCCGGTTCGGCGTCACCTCCGACTACCTCTCGTCGGCCGACGAACTCCAGATCAAGATGGCCCAGGGGTCAAAGCCCGGTGAGGGCGGGCACCTCCCCGGCAAGAAGGTCAACGAGATGATCGCCCACGTGCGCTACTCGACGCCGGGCGTCGGGCTCATCTCGCCGCCGCCGCTGCACGACATCTACTCCATCGAGGACCTCAAACAGCTCATCCACGACCTGAAGTCCGCGAACCCCCAGGCGGACATCAACGTCAAACTGGTGAGTGAGGCCGGCATCGGCACCATCGCCGCCGGCGTCGCCAAGGCCAACGCCGACGTGGTCCACATCTCGGGACACTCGGGCGGCACCGGCGCCTCGCCGAAGACCTCGATCAAGAACGCCGGCCTGCCGTGGGAGCTCGGCCTCGCGGAGGCCAACCAGATGCTCCGGGACACGGACCTGCGCTCGCGGATTCGCGTCTCGACCGACGGCGGCCTCAAGACCGGCCGCGACGTCGCCGTCGCGGCGCTCCTGGGCGCCGAGGAGTACATCTTCGGCACCGCGGCGCTGGTGACCGAGGGCTGCGTGATGGCCCGCCAGTGCCACGAGAACACCTGCCCGGTCGGCGTCGCGACCCAGAACGAGAAGCTCCGCGACCGATTCCCGGGCAAGCCCGACCACGTCATCAACTACATGACGTTCCTCGCCCAGGAACTCCGCGAGATCATGGCCGACCTCGGCTTCCGCGAGGTCGACGAGATGGTCGGCCGCCCCGAACTGCTGACCCAGCGCGAGACCGACCACCCGAAGGCAAAGCACCTCGACCTCTCGTCGATCATCGAGGAGCCCGCGCCAGGGCCGCGTCACAAGACCGAGGAGCAGTCCCACGAGGACGTCGAGACCCACCTCGATCGGACGCTCGTCGACGAGGCCGAACCGGCCATCGAGGACGGCCGACGGATCGAGATCGACTCGGAGATCACGAACGCCGACCGCGCGGTCGGCGCCCTGCTGTCGAACCGCATCTCGAACCGGTACGGCACCGAGGGGCTCGCCGACGACACCATCGCAGTCGACTTCGAGGGCGTCGCCGGCCAGTCCTTCGGCGCGTTCCTCCAGGACGGCGTCACCTTCGAGCTGACCGGCGCCTGCAACGACTACGTCGGCAAGGGGATGTCCGGCGGGAAGGTGATCGTCAACACGCCCGAGGACGCCGCCTACGAACCCGACGAGAACATCCTCGTCGGCAACGTCTGCCTGTACGGCGCCACCCAGGGCGAACTGTACGTCAACGGCCTCGCTGGCGAGCGCTTCGGCGTCCGCAACTCCGGCGTCAAGGCGGTCGTCGAGGGCGTCGGCGACCACTGCTGTGAGTACATGACCGGCGGGGTCGTCGTGGTGCTCGGCGAGACCGGGCGCAACTTCGGCGCCGGCATGTCCGGCGGCGTCGCCTACGTGTACGACCCCGACGACGACCTCGAAGTCCGGTTCAACGACGGCATGGCCACGCTGTTCGACGATCTGGAGGGTTCCGACCGGGCGATGCTTCGCCGGATGGTCGAGAACCACGCCGACTACACCGACAGCGGACGCGCGGCCGAACTGCTGGAGGACTGGGAGGCCGAGGTCGAGAACTTCGTGAAGGTGATGCCCGACGCCTACGCCGAGGTCATCGCCGAGGAGGGCCGCGCCGACGTGCGCGAGAACCTCCCGCCGACCGCCGGCACTGCCCCCGAGGCGGGCGACGCCGACGGCCAGTTCGCCACCGGCGACGACTGAGCGGCGGCTCCGCGGTTTCGCTTCGCGTCCGTTTTTCGCGGCGCCCGGGACGACGGCGCCGCGGGAAGACCCGCCTTCGGTCGAGAACAGACGACCCCGTCAGTCGCGTTACTTCTCGATGATGCTCTCCTCGACGGCCTCGCCGAAGTGTCGCGCGACGGCCTCGTAGTAGACGAGCACCTCGTCGCCGGGTTCGAGGTCGGTGACCGCGGTGCGGCCGGATCTGGTGTGGACCTTGATCGTCTCGGCGTTCTGGAGCAGCGTCTCGATGCGGTCCTCGCCGTCGTCGGTCTCGATGCGGGCTTCGAGGCGGAACATCGGTCGCTTTTCGATCTTCGACCGGCCGACGATGGCCTCGCGGGTGTTGCCCTCGCTGTCGACGACCTGGACCTCGTCGCCGGATTTCAGCTCCGAGAGGTACTTCGTGCCGCCCTCGGGGGTCCGGACGTAGGCGTGGACCGCGCCGGCGTTCACCCGGAACGGTCGCGAGGCGACGTACGGCGACTCGGCTGTCTCGGCGTGGACGAAAAACAGGCCGCGGGACATCGATCCGACGAGCATCCCCTCGTCGTGGTCCATGAGGTTGCCCGTGTCGACGCAGACCCGGTCGGCCATGCCGGTGCGCTCGACGTCGGTGACCTCGGCCCACTGCAGGTCGAGTTGCTCGCGCTGGGCCGCGTCGCGGGCCTCGCAGGCCGCCCGGATCTCGTCCGGGTCGTCGGCGTCGAGCAACACGCCGTCGGCGCCGATCTCCAGCGTCTCGAAGGCCGTCTGTGCCTCCTCGGCGCTCGTGACGCCCGCGATCAGGTCGGTCTCGTCGCCGATGCGGGCGATCAGGTTTTCGAGGGGGATGATCGTCCAGTCCTCGCCGACGACGATGGTGTGGTCGGCCTCGTGGGCGGCCTCCTCGGCGAACGCCTCGTAGGCCTCCGAAAAGATGCGCACGTAGGCGCCGGCCGCGCCGTCGCGGCGGAGCGTCGTCAGGTCCGCGGACCCGGAGTAGTCGCCGGGCAGGTCGACGCTGCCGTCGCCCTCGCCGTCCTTGCCGACGACGTAGGCGTCGGCCTCGCCCGCCGGCTCGGTTTCGTCGTCGCCTTCGGCTTCGAGGACGTGGGCGTCGGCGTTCCGGAACGCCGCGACGCGGACGTCACCGAGTTCGCGCACCCGCTCGACGTCGGCGGCGTCGACGAGCACCCAGTCGACGCCGGCCTCCAGGCCCGCGGTGATTCGTCGCTTGCGGGTCTCCCAGTCGCCGACCTCGTCGTCGGCCTTCAACCAGACGCTGCGTGTCATTGACGGATGCTCTCGTGCGGGCGGCTAAAACGTGGCGTTTGCCCCATCCCCGGGCGCGGCACAACGGTTAACTCCCGACCGATCGACCGTCGGCGCATGATCGAGGGACGCGCTCTCCCGGTCGCTCTGGCCGTCGTCGGCTTCGCCGCCGTCGTGATCGGGATTCACCAGGGCCTGGTCCACGTCGCCCCGGGGTACGAGGGAACGATCGTCACCGGGTGGGGGCGGAGCATCAACCACGAGGAGCGACTGCTCGCGGGACTGGGCGCCGTCGGGGCCGGCGGTGCGGTCGCCTCGCTCCGGTGGCGACGCCTCGCGGCCGTGCCGGCGGCGGCCGGCGGCGTCGTGCTGTTTTACGCGCTCCGGGCGGTGATCTACACGGTCCAGGACCCGGGGCTGTACACCGAGACGACGACGCGCGGCGGCAACTCCGTCGTCTTCGTCCTCGGCGCCGAACCGTTCCTGCTCGTCGCCGGCGGCCTCCTCCTCGTGGGCGCCGGGGTCGCCGGGCGCCGGCGCCACGCGGGGAGCCAAAAGGGGAGCGACGACGCTGTGTCGGCGGCGCCGTAGCTCCGGGTCGGACTCGTCCCCGCGGCTGTCGTCCCTTCGCCGTCCCCTGGATCTCCCGGTCGCCTACACGTACACGTACCCCTCGACGCCGATGCGGTCGTCGGCGGTGTGGAGGTTGTTCGGGTCCGCGGTGTTGCGCGCCGCGGCGAAGGCGGCGAGGACGGCATCGAGCGCGTCGCCGTCGTCGTCGTCCAGAATGGGCTCCCGGAGGTCGTCGTCGACGGTCACACCCCCGGATTCGAGGCGCCCGAGCAGGTCGGCCCGGCGGTCGCGGGCGGCCTCGCTCCCATCCTTGTAGCCGGTCGCGTCACAGCCGAGTTCGTCCAGCGTGCCGGCGGGGTACACTTCGAGCAGCGTCGGCCGCTCGGGTGCCGGGGCGAGCATCGGGGCCGCGCGGACGGCGTCGACGAGCACCAGCGGGCGGAGCACGTCGCGGACGCCGTAGAACGTCTGGGTCCGGAGCCGGAGGTTCCACGGCGAGAGCGCGCCCAGTTGCTCGTCGGTCGCGCGGAACAGCTGTCCCGACTCCCCGGCGACCGCGGCCCGCTCGCGGGACCGACGGGCCAGCGCGTTGGGGCTCTCGAACCAGCCGGGGAACGCCCGCAGGAACTCCCGCCAGGACGCCGCCGGCACCACCTCCTCGGGCAGGCCGAAAGGGAAGTCGAGCCCGACGGCGGTCGTCGCCGGCAGCGAGCCGAGATACCGGGTGAGCGCCGGGATCGCCGCCTCGCGGGCGGGGTCGGCGTCGAGCCGGTCGGTCGCCGGCGCACAGTCGACGATCCGGAGGCCGTCGTCCTCGACTACCGCCTCCGCGAGCCAGATTTTTCGTCCCGCCTTCCGCGCGTCGCCGCTGAAGTCGACGCCGACGATCCGGTCCGGCGGGCGGTAGTCGGCCGGCTCTCCGCCGGGCACCGGCGTCACGTCGTCGCTCATGTGGGCGACCAGATCCGAGGGCGGGATAAAACCGGCCTTTCATCGCCCTCGCCACCCGCGAAGGTGGGTCCAGGCGTCGGGGCTACGCGTCCGTCGCTTCGACCGCGGCGACCAGACCGAGGAGTCGCTCCCGCGGGAGGTCCCCGGTGACCGCGACGGTCGTGTCGTTGGCCGTCCACCAGGCGACGACGCGGTCGTCCCGTTCGGCGACGGTCACCGATCGACCGTCGACGTCGACGGTCGTCGTCGAGACGTTCCCCGTCTCGATCGGGAGCTCGGTCGCGTCGGTCTGGACGACCGTCACCGTCGTCGAGTCGTTCGCGTAGCGGGCCAGCGCCGTCGTTCCGTCGGCGGCCCCGACGCGGGAGACGACGCCGCGCTCGAACGCGAAGCCCGCGTCGCCGAGCGTAACCGCGGTGAACGGCGCCTCGGCGGTCAGTTCGGCAGTCGAGTCGACCGGGGTGAGCCCGCGGGCACCGTCGTCGGCGGTCGGCGGCCGGAACGTGCTGTCGGCCACGCTCACGTCGAACCGCGTCTCCTGTACGTCGACGGTGACGGTCCCGTTGGGCGTCCGGACCTCCTGACGGACCACGACCGAGTCCTCGGCCCGGATCCAGAGCCGCGCCTCGCCGTCGACGGCGTCGTCGGCGTGCGTGATCGAGACGACGTGGACCTCGTCCCCTTCGTACTGGGTCGTCTCGACCCGCTCGACCGAGCGGTTCGCCGCGCTCCAGTTCAGCCCGTGCGGGTCGGCGGGCCTCGCGTAGTCAGGGAGGTCACCTGGGACCGTCTCGTTGCCGCGGCGTTCGGTCGGGACCGAGTGATTGCCGGGACGCTCGCTCGCGTTCCAGGGATGGCCTGTGGTCGCGTTCCCGAGTTCCCGGGTGGTCGCGTTCCCGAGGGGGCCGACCGTCGTCACGGTGCCGTCGCGGTAGATCGTCGTCACCCCGCTCGCCGGGACGAACGTCCACGCCGCGGTGCCGTTCGTGCCCGCGACGACCGAGCGGTTCCCGCGCTCGACGGTGACTCGCGAGCGGTTCCCGGGCCCGGCGACCGCCGACACCGTCGCTTCTTTCGTCGCGGTGCCGTTCGACGCCGTGACCGTCGCCTCGACGGTCAGCGTCTCGGCGGCCGCGTAGCGCTCCCGCGTCTCGTTGAGCAGTTTCTCCCCCGACGGTCCGTCGTCGGCGAGCGTGAATCCCGTCGCCCCGGCCGCCGCGACCGCCAGGAGGGCGACCGTCAGGAGGACGGCGACCGCCGCGACGGTCCGGGCGGTCGCCCGATCGTTCCGTTCCATCGGAGTACGCTAGCGCCCGAACGGTAATGTATCCACGGTCGCGGTGGAACGTGGGATCGTCCGCGGCCGGGGGAACATTCAGGGCCGTCGCGCTCCTTCCCTCCGTGGATGGACGCGACGCCGATCCCAGACGCGCAGGTCGCCCTCGACGGCGTGTCGAAGGAGTACGAACTCGGCGGCACGGTGACGGCCCTCGACGACGTGGATCTCTCGCTGTCACCGGAGTCGTACACGGCCGTGATGGGCCCCAGCGGCTCCGGAAAGAGCACGCTTCTCAACCTCGTCGGGGCGCTCGACACCCCGACCGCCGGCCGGGTGGTCGTCGCCGGCGACGAGGTGTCGGCGCTCTCGGAGCGCGAGCGCGCCCGGGTCCGGGGCACCGAGATCGGGTTCGTCTTCCAGACGTTCAACCTGATGCCGCGGCTGACCGCCGTCGAGAACGTCGCCCTCTCGCTCGTGTTCGACGGCTGGGACCGCGAGCGACGCCGCGACCGCGCCAGCGACCTCCTCGCACGGGTCGGCCTCGGCGACCGGCTGGACCACCGGCCGAACCAGCTCAGCGGCGGCCAGCGCCAGCGCGTCGCCATCGCGCGAGCCCTCGCGGCCGACCCGTCGCTCGTCCTCGCCGACGAGCCGACCGGCAACGTCGACACCGACACCGGCGCCGAGGTCATGGGGTTGCTCGACGACCTCCAGGCCGACGGCAATACGGTCCTGCTGGTGACTCACGAGCGACGCATCGCCTCCCACGCCGACCGGATCGTCCACCTGCGGGACGGCCGAGTCGACCGGATCGAGGCGGCCTGAGATGGCGGACGGCTCGATGGACCTCCGGGAGGTCCGGCGGCTCGCCTGGCGCGCGATCACGGCCCACCGGCTCCGCTCGGCGCTGACGGTGCTGGGCGTCGTCGTCGGCATCGGGTCGGTCATCGCCTTCGCCACCTTCGGCGCGAGCGTCCAGGCGGAGGTGGTCTCGCAGTTCCAGGGCACCAGCGCCAGCGAGATCTACGTCGCGCCCGGCGGGGACAGCGAGGGGGGCGGCCCCGACGAGGCCGACTTCGCGCGGCCGGCCTTCACCGACCACGACGTCGCAAAACTGCTGGACATAGCGGGGGTGCGGGCGGTCGTCCCCCGCGGGATCGTCCCGACGTCGTCGATCACCCACGGCGGGCAGACCGTCGCCCGGAGCAGGATGACCGCGACCACGCCCGCGGCCTTCTCGGCGGACCTGCTCGTCGAGGGGCGGGCCTTCAGGTCCGGCGCCGAGGAGGTAGTGCTCAACGAGGCCGCCGCCGCCGGCTTCGAGCCCAACGTCACCGTCGGCTCGACGGTGACGGTCGCGTTTCCCGACGGGACGCGGAACCTCACGGTCGTCGGGATCGCCGCCGGCACACGCGGCGACCTCACCCCGCAGTTCGCGGGCGCGACGCCCCGGTTTTTCCTCCCCGCCGATCCGTTCTACCGGACGGTCGTCGAGTCCCCGACGGTCGGCGTCGACCAGCGTGCCTATCCCCAGGTGACCGTCGTCGCCGACGCGGGGCGGCGCGCCGAGGTCAAGGCGGCGGTCGCGGCGTCGCTCGAAGACTCCGACGCGGCCCAGTTGCTCCCGGACGACGTCGAGATCAGCGTCCAGTCGCGGACCGACGTGGTCGAGGGAGTCCAGTCGGTCATCGACCGGATCACCCGGTTCGTCACCGGCGTCGCGGTGCTCTCGCTCGTCGTCGGCGCCTTCGGCATCGCGAACATCATGCTCGTCAGCGTCACCGAGCGGACCCGCGAGATCGGGATCATGAAGGCCGTCGGCGCGACCAACCGGGACGTGATGGCGCTGTTTCTGGCCGAGTCGGCCACGCTCGGCGGCGCGGGGGCGCTCGCGGGCGTGCCCGTGGGCGTGGCGGTCGGCTACGGGGCGACGCGGTACGCGGACGTGGGATTCGCGCTCGCCGTCGACTGGATCGCCATCGCGGTCGGGATCGGCCTCGCGATCGGCGTCCTCGCGGGGCTGTACCCGGCCTGGCGCGCCGCCAGCGTCGATCCCATCGACGCGCTCAGATACGAGTGAGTCGGCCCGGTAGTCCCGGCCCGCGGCCGGGCGACCCGGGTCGTTCGTCAGCCTCTTGTCTTCCCCGTCCAAGCGGGGGGTGATGGAGTACGTCCAGGAACGGGTGACGACGCTCCACGACCTGACCGATCCGCGGCCGGACGCGCCGACTGACCGGACGGCGGTGGTGGTGCCGATGACCGAGCGGGAGTACGGCGGGCTGGCCGCCGAGCGGATGCTCTCGGAACTCGAAGTCGTCGACCCCGCACGGGTCGTCGTCCCCCTCCGGGCCCCCGCGGAGCGAGTCGGCCCCTTCCGGGACTGGCTCGACGACTTCGACCTCCCGATGGAGGTGCTGTGGTGTTCCGGCCCGCGCGTCGAGGATTTGCTCGACGCGAAGGGGTTAGACGGCGAGGGCGGCAAGGGCCGGGACGTGTGGCTGGGGATCGGCCAGGTGCTCGACGCCGAGTACGTCGTCTGTCACGACGCCGACACCGCGAGCTACGACGCCGGCTACGTTCCGCGGCTGCTGTTCCCGCTGGCCCGCGGCCACGACTTCGCGAAGGGGTACTACGCCCGCGTCGAGAGCGGGCGGCTGTACGGTCGGCTGTTCCGCCTGTTCTACGCCCCGCTCGTCAGAGCGCTCGCTGACGCCCACGACGCGCCGATCCTGCGGTACCTCGACGCCTTCCGGTACGCGCTGGCCGGCGAGTTCGCGGCCACCGCCGACCTGGCGTCGCGGCTCCGGATCCAGCGTTCGTGGGGGCTGGAGGTCGGGACGCTGGGAGATGCCTTCGAGCACGCCGGCTTTTCGGGATCGGCCCAGGTCGACCTGGGGGCCTACGAACACGACCACCGCTCGGTCGGCGGCCCGACGGGGCTGTCGGACATGAGCCGGGATGTCGGCGCCGCCCTGCTCCGGGTGGTGACCGAGCACGACGTCGACCCCGACTACGACCGACTCGGGGAGCGCTACCGGGAGACCGCCGAGTCCCTCGTCGCCGCCTACGCGACCGACGCCGCGTTCAACGGCCTTGACTTCGACCGGGAGGGCGAGCGCGATCAGGTCGACACCTACGCCGAGGCGGTCGCCCCGCCGCCGACTGACGCCCGCCTGCCCGCCTGGCGCGACGCGCCGATCGATCCGACGACGGTACGGGAGGCCGCCACGGCCGACCGGGAGGAGGCAGCGTGAGCGACGATCCGGGTGGCGACGACGCGAGCGACGGCCCACCAGCGACCGAAGCGACCTTTGACGACCTCGCCGGCGTCGTCGACCTGTTCGGCGCGCTCGACCGGGCGGAGCTCCGGCGGGCACTCGCGGAACTCGCGTTCAAGCGGGGCGAGTCCGTCGACGAGGCGGCACTCGACGACGCCATCGCGGAGGCGATCGAGGGGTACTACCTCGTCCCCGTCGCGGCCGATGCGGTGACCGTCGACGGTGGTCGGGACGGCGATTCCGGCACCGATGGTGCCACGGGACCGTCTGCTACCGTGGGCGCCGAGGACGAACATCTCGCCGCGGGCCCGGTCGCGTTTCCGTCGCTGCCGTCCGCGGCCGAGGACCTCCCGCACATTCTGGACGTCCCGGAGCGGACGGTCGACCGCGACGCACTGGCCGAGCGGGCGCTGTCCCGGTTCCGGGCCGAGGCGGCCCGGGCGGTCGACGCCGACGAGCGGAACCGGATCGCGTCCCTGCTCGACGTCAGCTACGACATCGAGGCGTGGGCCGGCGTCGACGTCGGCGAAGTGCGCGATCGACTGGACGCCGCGCTCGACCGACTCGAAAGCGAGGACAGGTAGGCGGCCCACCGGCGTCCCGCCTCCCAGCCTCCCGCCTACCGGAGCGCCGCGCGCAGGAGTTCCCCGAGCCCGGTCGTGAGATGTGCGGCGAGGGCACGCGGGAGCCGACGCCGCGAACCGGCGATGGCGTCCGCGAGGGCCGCCGCCGCGTCCTCGAAGACCCCCTCGCCGTGGCCGACGAGCACCCGTTCGATGTGGCGGTCGCCGAACGCCGTCGGCGGAGCGTGGCGCCGCCACAGCGACACGCCGAGGCGCTCGTCGCCGACGGTGAAGGTCGGGGCGGTGCCGAGCGACTCGGGGACGAGGAGGGTGCCGTCGCGCTCGCGGTAGCACGCCGCCTCCTGCCAGGTCGGGAGCGGCGCCGTCGGAAGCAGCCGGTAGTCGCTGTCGCCGAGTCGCCCCGGGAGCCGGCGGACAGCGACGTCGTCCGGGAGCCGGTCGGCCACCCGCTTGAGGCCCCCGGGGAGCGACACGGGACAGCCGTGTCTGGCCGCGACCCGGCCGGCGTCGCGGGCGTGCCAGCTCGACAGCACCGCGACGCCGGTGACCTCCCCCCACTCGGCGAGGAGGTCGTCGAGTCCGGGCACGTCGAGCGGATCCACCACCCACAGCCCCGCGTCGGTTCGGAGAGCGTGGCCCGCACGGCGGAGTGACTCCTCGGGGTGGACGAGCCAGCCGACGCCGCCGTCCCACTCGTCGATCACGCGGAGCCGGCGGTCGCCGTCGGAATCGTCGAGGGACACGTCCGCGGATGTCTCGGGGGCGACAAGAAACCGGCGACGACCCCGGCTGCGGGGGGAGGTGACCACCTTCGACCGTCGACCCCGACCGCCGTAGCCACCCCTCCGGATCCCCCCAGGCAGTCGGGCGATGGGCTTTAGAACTGCCGCCCCCGAGTAGGGGGCGTGCAGATGGACCTCTCGGGGGTGACCGGGCATGCCGCGTCGTCGGTCCAGCAGGCTACGCGGGAGGCCGCGGTCCTCGCGCCGGTGATCGAACGCGACGGGGACGATCACGTCCTGTTCACCAAGCGGGCCGACCACCTCGGCGAGCATCCCGGACAGATGTCGTTCCCCGGCGGCGGCCGCGAACCCGAGGACGCCGATCTCACCGACACGGCCCTCCGGGAGGCCTACGAGGAGATCGGGCTCCGCGGCTCGGAGGCGGAGGTGGTGGGCCGCCTCGACGACATCCCGACGGTCTCGGAGTACTCCGTGCGGCCCTTCGTCGGTCGCATCCCGGACCGCCAGTACGAACCCGACGAGCGCGAGGTCGCCGAGATCGCGGTGCTGGCAGTGAGCGAACTCACCGACCTCGACAACTACGAGTCCGAGCGGCGCGACCACGACTACTACGGCGAGGTCCGGGTCCACTACTTCCACGTCGACGGCTACACCGTCTGGGGGGCGACCGGCCGCATGCTCGTGCAACTGCTCGAACTGACCACCGACTGGCGGGCGCCCACGGAGGTCGACCGGGTCGTCGGCCCCGACGCCGACTACCCGATCTGAGTTCGAATTCCGCCGACGCTCGCACGCAAGGGCTTAAGTGGCAGTCGTTGCTCCTGAGAGACGAATGACCGAGGAGTCGCCGGAGCGACGCGAGTTTGCCCGCGGGCTGGCGACGACGGCGACCACGTCGCCGGAGGCCGTCCTCGACGACCTGGACGAACTGGCGACCTGCCTGGCCTCCGAGGACGCCCGGACCAGGGAACTGGCCGCGCTCGCCTTCGAGCGGGTCGTCGACGCCGACCCCGACGCCGTCCTCCGGGTACTCCCGCGGGTGCTCGCGGCCATCGACGACCCCGTGGTCGAGGTGCGCGGCCGGATCGTTCGCTCGCTGGGCACGGTCGCCGAGCGCAACCCCGGGGCGCTCGCGGACGCCGTCGACCGGCTGGCCGGGCGGCTGGGCGACGACGCCGACCCCGTCCGGTCGGCGGCGGTGCTCGCGCTCGGCCGGATCGCGGCCGCGGAGCCGGCGGCGGCTGCCGAGGCGGCGCCCGAACTCGTCGAGCGACTCGCCGACCCCGTGACCCAGGTCCGGGAGAACGCCGCCGAGACGCTGTCGCGGATCGCCGGCGGCGCCCCCGACGCCCTGGAGCCGGCCCTCGACCGGCTGGTCGACCTCCTGGAGGACGACGACGACGCCGTCCGGACAGGGGCCCTCCGGACCTTCGCCCGCTACGCCTACGAGACCGACCCGGCCCGGAAGACCTCCGGGGCGCTGCCGGCGCTGATCGACCGGCTCCAGGCGACAGACGAGGAGACCCGCGAGTACGCGCTGGCGGCCGTCCTCGGCATCGCGAAGGCCCACCCCGAGACCGTGACGGCGGCGATCCCCCGCCTCGTCGACCTGTTCGACGCCCCGGCGCCGAAGACGCGTCTCGGCGCGGTCCGGGCGGTGTATCTCGCGGGTGCCGAGTTCCCCGAGGTCGCCGAACCGGCCGTCCCCGCGGTCGTGGACCTGCTCGACGATCCGAACCCGCGAACGCGGATCAACGCCGCCGCCGTCTGTGCGCTCGTCGGCGACGAGTCGGTGATCGACGCACTGCGGACGGCCGCGGAGAGCGACACCAACGAGGACGTCAGGCGCGTGGCCGCCCAGGCCATAGAGCGGATCGAGACCCGGGTGGAGGAAGAGCGGGGCACCCCCGACGACGGCGGGCTGAGCTTCTGAAAGCCACTCGCGGGACTTCCCCTCGCCTCGGCCGGAGCGACACGCTTAACGGCGGACCGCGGCTACCGCAGGCGATGACCGAATCGCCGACAGAGCGTCTGTGGCGTCGAGAACGACCGGTACGCTACCGGTGTCGACGGTGACCGGGGACGCCGCGGCGGCCGGCCTTGACGCGGTCGCGCTCAAGCCGACCGAGTGTGACGCGCGGCGGGTCCTCGACGTCCCGGTGCCGACGGTCGTCGTCGACTACGAGGGGCCGGGGAGCCTGCCCGATACGGACGCGCTCCGACGCCTCGCGGCCGAGAAGCGGACGCGGGTCACCACGCCGGTGCGCGCCGACGGCTTCGACCCGCTCGGCGACGACGCCGCCGACGGCGACCTCCCGGCGTCGGTCGGTCGGGTGCTCGTCGCCGGGAACGGGAGCTACCTGACCGAGGCCGAGCGCGAACGGGCGATCGCCCCCCGGATCCGGGCCGCCCGCGACCGGTGGCCGGACGCCTGGGTCGGCACCGAGGGGATCGAACGGGTCGCGCTGGCTGTCGGCGGCACCCAGTACGAACTGCTCTCGCGGACGACCCGTCGGGACGTCGCGGCGCTCCGGGCGGCCGGGTTCGAGGGAACGATCGCGGTGTACGCACCGACGGTGTTCGTCGACGACGACGACGCCGTCCTGGACGCGGTCGGTTCCTACGTGGCCCGCCGTCGCCCGGTCGCGCGGGCGCTCCCCGACGGGGCGCCGACGGACGCCGACGCAGAGGGTCAGGCGCGGGAGGTCCTCCTCGCCGCGGCCCGCGACCACGCCCTCGTCGGCCCCCCCGACGCGGTGGGCCGGCAGGTCGCTGATCTCCGCGAGGCCGGGGTCGACCGCGTCGTCGGGTATCCAGCCCGCGGGCTCGGACGGCTGCTCGACTGAGCGCGGGATCGAGCGGATGCTCGACTGAGCGGTCCGCGACGCGACGCCGGAGTGGAGAAACAGCCCGGGCGTTCAGGTCGGTAGCGGCGTCGTTACTCCGGTTCCGCGTCGACCTCGGTGTCCTCGTTCTCGTCGTGGACGGTCACGTCCGTCGTCGAGCCGTCCTTCGGGACGCGGACTTCGAGCGTGCCGTTGCTCGACAGGGTCGCGGACGCCCCGCTCACGTCGACGCCCGCGTCCTCGGGGAGGGAGGCCCGGCCGTCGAGCGACAGCCCCCGGCCGGGAAACCGCATGTCGAAGCCCTCGTGGAACTCGCGGAAGCGGTCCAGGCGGACCTGGATCTCCCCCTCCATGAACCGCACCTGGACGTCGCTACGGGTCGCGCCCGGTGCGTCGAAGACGACGAGGTAGGCGTCGTCGCTCTCGAGCAGGTCGTGGGGAAGTGGTTTGCGCTCCTGGACCCGCGAGAAGCCCCTGCCGACCCGTTCGAGGACGGCGTTCACCGTCGAGCGGCCGAACTCCCCCAGGCCGCTCATAGCTCGATCGCCTCCAGGAACGACCCGTCCCGGCAGTACGGACAGACGAACTCCTCGACGCCCACGTCGTCGGGCATGTCGTAGGTGTAGTGCATCTCGAACATGTCCATCTCGCAGTCAGGGTTCGCGCACTCGACTTCGAGGGTCGCCGGCATGGACGAAAGTTGTGGACGCGTCGGTATAAGTTGGCGGGCTCCGGTCCCACGTCGGGGGGAGGTTGACGCCGGGGTGCCCAGTCCTGCGTTTTGGGGCGCCTCGCCCCCGATTGCCACGGGGTTTTTCCCCGCTCCGGCCCAATTCGGGGCCATGCAGAGCACGCGAAAGGGGTTGCGGGACGGCAAGCTGTACAAGGACACGTACGAGCGGCTGGCCTGTTCGGAGTGCGAGTCGACCCTGAAGAAGGTGAACGATCCGGACGAGGTGTTCTCGGTTCGCACCTGTCCGGACTGTGGCGCCGAGTGGAAGGAACTCCCCTGACCGGCCCCGTTCTCAGGCGAACACGTCGTCGAACGCGCGCGCACCGAGCGGATCGAACGTGCCCGCCGCCAGGTTCTCGGCGGCGTGGTCCGGCCGTCCCGTCCCGACCAGCGCCGCGGTCACGCCCGGCGCGCTCCTGGCGAAGTTGATGGCCCGCTGGGCCGGCGTCTCGCCGGCCAGCCGTTCCGCGACTGCGGGCGGGGCGGCGTCCGGGGCCGCGAGTTCGCCCTGGGCCAGCGTCGCGCTCGCGAAAGCGGCGAGCCCGCGCTCCTGGATCCAGCGGAGCGCGCTCACCCGACCGTCCCCGTCCGCGTGGTCGTCTTCCTCCCCGATCGAATGTGCCCGCGTCCGGACCGCGTCGGCCCACAGCACGTTGAGGGGAAGCTGAACGGCGGCGAAGCCGCAGTCGTCGGCGCCGGCTGCGTCGGCTGCAGCCTCGGCCCGGGCGTACACCTCCGGGAGCGAGAGATACGCTTCCTCGTCGGGTGCGACCCGGAAGGCCTGCCAGCTAGCCACGCCGTAGTGCCGGAGGTCGCCGTCGGCGCGGCGCCGTTCCAGGCGTCGAAACGCCGCTTCCAGGGCGTCGTAGACGTCCGCGCGGCTCCGGGTCTGCAGCTGGGTCTCCGGGTTGTGGACGTAGTAGAGGTCGACGGCGTCGAGCCCCAGGTTCTCCAGGGACCGGTCGAGCGACCACTCCAGGTAGTCGGGAGCGATGCAGTGGCTCCCCCGTGCGAGGTCCTCGGGATCGATCAGCCCCGGGGAGAGGAACGTGTCGGTGACGTACGCCGAGGGGTCTTCCGGCGGCGCGCCGTCGAACGGGAGAAAGCCCCCCTTCGTCGCCACCAGGACCGCCTCCCGGTCGGTCGCGGCGTCCGCAAGCGCCCGCCCGACGACGCGCTCTGCGCGCTGACAGCGGTAGTTGATCGCCGTGTCGAGCACGTTACAGCCGTGGTCAAGCGCCGCGGTCAGCGCCGCGCGGTAGCGCTCGTCGACGGCGTCGGTCGGGTCGCCGAGGTAAGTACCGGCGCCGACGCTGGAGACGACGCAGTCGCCGAACCGCCGGAAGTACGTCCGGCCGAAGGCGTCGCCGAACCGGTCGCGGTACGCCCAGGTTCCCGATGGAGTCGCCATGGCTCGGGATGCGGGGCCGAGCGAGAAAACGTCGGGGGTCCGGTTCCTGGCCGGGTGCTCGCGACCGCGACGGCGCGCAGTCGAGGCTGTCCAGCTACAGGTCGCCGGCCATCGTTTCGAACAGGCGATCGACGAGCGTCGACCGCTGGAGCTGCTGGCCACCGTCGGAGCCGACCGCGACTTCCCCGATCGGGATCTGTCCGCCGCCCATGCGCGCGTGGCCGCCGGCGCTCGCGTCGCCGTACTCCGAGACCGCGGCGTCGAGGGCCCGCCCCATGTGGACCCGATCGTCGCGCGAGCGCCCCGAGAGGTGCATCGTCCCCTTGCACTCCCCGATGACGACGACCGCGGTGACCCCCTCCAGGCGCAGGAGTTCGTCGGCTGCCTGCGGGATGGCGTCGACGTTCGACACCGAGCCGATGTCGCTGACGGCGAAGGAGCCCTCGATCTTGCGGGCGGCGATCGCCCTGGCTTTCGCCTCCAGGACGTCCTTGCTGACCTGCGGGTTGGCGATGCGGTCGAGCAGATCCTCGTCGACGCCGGGGTACAGATAGCCCGCCGCCGCGAAGTCGGCGCTCGAACAGCCGGCAGTCAGCCGCTGGGTGTCGGTGAGGATGCCGTACAGCAGTCCGGTCGCAATCTGCGAGGGAACGACGAACTCCGCGGCGACCTCGCTTTCGTGTTTGTCCGGGGGGACGGGGTCGCCCCCGACGTCCTGGAAGTACTCGGCCATGATCGAGGCCGAGGCGCCGTAGTCGGTCCGGACGTCGGTGAAGGCGTCGCCGGTCCCCTCTCCGGGGTGATGGTCGACGACCGCGAACGGGAGCACCCCGTCCGAGCCCGTGAATCCGCGCGGTTCGTTGTGGTCGACGAGGACGACCGACTCGGCCGCGAGGTCGGTTACGTGGTCGATCTGCTCGAGATCCAGGTCCAGCACGTTCCGGAACGCCCGGTTTTCCTGGTGGCGGATCTGTCCGGGGTACTGGATCGTCGACTCGGTGTCGACCTGGTCGGCGAGCGCGCCGATCCCGATGGCGGTGGCCATCGCGTCCGGATCGGGGTTGGGGTGCATCAGGATCGTCACCGCCTCCTCGTCCGCGAGGCGCTCGACGAACCGCACCCCGAGGGGACGCCTGAACTGCCGGAGCAGGTACGCGCCGGCGGCGAGCACGACCGCGCCGATCGCGACCGCGACGACGAGTTCCGGGTTCGAGGCGACCAGCTCCGTGAGCCACGTGCGCGCGTCGCTGAGGGCCTCGGTTGCGGTCACCATGGCGTCCCACCCATACCTTCCCCCTGCAGGGCCCCCGGTATGAATATTCCCTCATTAACACCCATCGAGAGGGACAGGATTGACGGCCGGCCGAGGGCCCGCCCGGTCGACGACGTCGGCGGGGAACGCACGATGATCACTCCGAGCGGTAGGCGTCGACCGCCGCCCGGTACCCTTCGCGATAGGTCGGATACGCGAACTCGTACCCCAGCGACCGGAGGCGGTCGTTCGAGCAGCGCTTGCTCGTCTGCAGGCGACGTCGGGCGGGGACCGAGAGGCCGCCGGCGTCGAGGCGCTCCTCGATGGTCCGTTTTTCGGGTGGATCGACCCCGCACTGCTCGGCCAGCCAGTCGGCGAAGGTCCACTTGTCGGCGGGTTCGTCGTCGACGACGAGGACGGCGTCGCCCCGCGCGAGGTCTTCGGTCAGGAGGTAGGCGACGGCGCCGGCGGCGTCCTCGCGGTGGACCATGTTGAGATACCCCTCGGTCACCGGCCCGTCGAGGTACCGCGACAGCCGGTACCGGTCCGGGCCGTAGAGCCCGGCAAAGCGGGCGACGGTGCCGTCGATCCCTCGCTCGGCGGCGCCCTCGCGGGCCACCCGCTCGGCTTCCGCGAGCACCCGGGTCTTCTCCGTGGTTGGATCGAGCGGCGTCCCCTCGTCGACCCAGTCGCCGTCGTGGTCGCCGTAGACGCCGGTGCTCGACGTGTACACCAGCCGATCGGGCGGCGACTCCCGGGCGGCGAACTGATCGATCGCCGTCTCCAGTCCCTCGACGTAGACTTGGCGGGCCGCGTCGGCGCCGCGCCCTCCCGAGGAGGCCGCAAACACCAGCCACTCCACGTCCGGCACCGCGGCAAGCGCCTCGGCGTCGGTCACGTCGGCGCGCACGGGACGGAGGCCGGCTGCCTCGACCGCGGCCAGTCCCTCCTCCGAGCGGCGGACGCCGACGACGTCGTGGCCCGCGGCCCGGAGCTGTCGGCCGAGTTCGAGCCCGACGTAGCCACAGCCTAACACGGCGACCCGGGTCATCAGTCGGGCTGGTGCGCCTCCACCACTGCCTGGATGGCCGCGAGGTGGCGAAGCGACGGATCAACCCGCCCCTCGATGGCCTGCTGGACCTCCTGGCCGGAGAGGTCGACGTCGGCGTCGAGTTCCGACGCGAGGGTGTCGACGTCGAGCACGCCGGTCGTCATCCCCATCAGGAGGTGATCTCGAACCTCGTAGGCAATGGCGTCGGCGTCGGGGGCACCGTCGCGCAGCGCGAGCACCGCCGCGGCTGCCGACAGGGTGAGTTCGGGGGCGTCCCCGTCGTCGATGGCCACGAGCGTCTCCCGGGGGAGGTCGGCGTCCGCTGCGGCGCGGTCGACGCCGACCGCGTCGAGGGTGGCACGGAGTTCGGAGAGGTACGCCGCGTGGAGTTCGTCGGGGGTCTTCGAGGCGGCGTCCTCGACGGCGTCGTACAGCATACCACGTGGTGGGCGGTCGCCCGGGAAAACGGTTGTCGTTGCCCGGCGGCGTCGTCACTCCGCGCCCCCGCCGCCCGGACCGGTCCGGGAGGCGTTACGAAGCGACGACCACCCCTCCGAGCGCTCGTCGGCGTCCCCGTCGACGTCGCCGACGCCGGTCTTGCCCGCCGGCACCGCGACGACGACGGTCGTGTTCGCCTCGAACGCGACGCGTTCACCTCGCCCGAGCAGTTCGGCCCCGCCGTCGCCGTCGACGTCGAGGGTCGCGTTGGTCCCGTCGCGGACGTACCTGAACGCGCCCCCGGGCGGGGAGCCCCGTCGCGAGCGCACGGCGAAGGACTCGTAGCTCCCCCGGACGGAGACGACCCAGGCGTTGGCCGTCGCGTACCAGTACCCCGGCACGGGGGCGACCGGCAACCCCGCGGGGACCGCCGTGACCGTCCGCCCGAGGTGGCGCCGGGTCGCGTCCTCGACGACCTCCTCGGCGGCCGCTTTCCCCCTCTTCTCCAGCGCCCGTTCGAGCGTGACCCGTCCGGACGCCTGGACCGCCGCAGAGAGGTCGTCGACGGCCGTCCGGTCGAGGGTGGCCGTCTCGGCGTGGACCGCGTCGTCGACCGCCGCCCGCACGCGAACCGACAGCGTGACGCCGGGGTCGGGCTCCGCCCGCCGTTCTGCGAGGTCGACGATCCGCCGCGCGGCGGAGCCGTTCGCCGCGGCCAGACCCCGGTGCCCGACGCCGTCCCAGCGGCTGAACGCGTCGGCGACGACGTCCCGCGCCTCCCCCCTCCCGAGCGGCGATTCGGCTGCCACCGCTCTGCTCGCGGCCCGCCGAACGCCCGCGAGCGACGACGCCAGGCTCCGACGGAGCCGGTCGCGCCGGGTCCGCACGGTCGCGTTCCGTTCGCGGGCGAGCGACTGATTCGCGACGACGAGCGACCTCGCGGCGGTCCGTACCCGAACCCGGCGGCTGCCGGCGTCGTTGCCGAGCACCTGATCGAGGACACTGTCGGCCGCGTCGCCGTAGGGGACCGAAAACACGTTGACGTTCCGGGCGGCCAGGACGTGGCGCCGCTCGTCGTCCGGGACCGTCGCGAACCGGTCGCCGTCGAGGTTCCCCAGCGGGAGATACGTCGGCGACCCCTCTGGCACGATCGACAGCCCACCGACCGGCCCGGTGCCGACCGAGTCGTTCGGGGCGGGGGTCGCGGCGTCGTCGCGGGCGGCCGCAATCCGGGCCCGTCCCGGCCCGGTCGCGGCCCGGTCGTCCCCCGCGGTGTTGCGGGCCCGGTCGATCGCCGCGTCGAACGCGTTCCCGGCCCGTTCGGTGCGGTTGGCGCGCTCGTCGAGGCGTGCTAACACCCGGTCGAGGTAGGCGACCCGCGCCGCGACCCGCGTCCTGTCCGCGACCCCGTTGTAGGACGCCGGCGCGGCGAGCAGTTTACCCCGGCGGTCGCGGAGGCGGTCGGCCAGCCGCGCGGGCGGGTTGGCCGTTCCCGACGCCACCCGTTCGCTCGGGACCGTGACGTTGACGTTCCGGATCCGGTCCCGGAACTCGCGCAGGTCCGAGAGGATCCAGGCGCGGAGCCGGTCGGGCCGCCGTCCGACGGCGCTCTCCTGCGTCCGATCGAGGCTCCCGCGGGCGGCCCGGGTTGCGATGGACGCCGGGCCACCCCAGCGAGCGAGCAGGTCCTCGCCTCGGTCGCGCAAGTCCGCGAGATTCGGGCCGTCGACCGCGCCGCCCCGGCGGAACGCGGGATCGGTGCGGTTGTCCGGCGCGATCCCGGGCGGGTCGTGGCGGGCGACCAGCGTCACGCCCACGCGGCTGCGCTCGTGCCCCGTGGCCGAGGTCCGCTGGGTCTGCGGTCCCCGCTTCCACGTCCGCCGGACGGTGTGTTCGACCGTCACCCGGTGGGTCGACCGGTGCAGCACGTGCCACTCCCCGGTCGCGTCCGGCGCCCGCTCGGCGCCGTCGCCGACCGCCGTCGTGTCCGCGGTCGTTTCGACTGTCGAATCGACGTGCGTCCAGTTCGGTCCGGGCGCCGCTGGCGCGGGGCGCGACTCGCGTTCGACGCGCCGAACGGCCGTCCGGACGCGCAGGTCGGCCCGGTAGCCCGCACGCAGCAGGCCGTCGAGCGATCGGTCGGCGACCGCCCTCCCGCCGTCCTCCGACCCGGTCCCGTCGGCGGCCGATCCGTCGTCGCTGGCGACGTGGTCGAGGCCGCCCACGACCGCCGGACCCCCCCGTCGCATCCGGACGAACGACCCGAGTACCCGGTCGGCCGTCCGGTTCACCCCGACCACCGTCGTTCGGTTCTCGACCCCAGACTCCGCAAGGGGGCCGAGGTCAGCGAGCGACCCCACGTCCGTGGCCGAACACGGGACGCCGTCGGGGTCGGCCGCGTCGATCGACGCGACGTCGGCGGACGCGGCGTCGAGCACCTGCCGCATCCACGCGTCCCGGTCGCGTTCGTAGGGGGCGAGCACGTCGCGCAGGCCGGTACAGGCCGCGGCACGGTAGCGCGCCTCCCGGCCACCGGGGTCGGCCCGGCCGAACGCCCGGCGCTGGGCGGCGAGGACGCCGCCGTTCGTCGCGAGTTCGACGTGGCGGTTGGCCAGCACGTTCTGGATCGGCACGCCGCCGTACTGCGCGTAGGCCCGCGCCCAGACGATCGGATAGAGCCGGGCGGTGAGTTGTCTGCCGAGCCCCGGGCCCGCGATCGGGCCGCGGTTCAGGAGCCGCTCGAAGCGGCGGGTCCGATCGTGCATCGCAAGCACCGGCGCGTCGACGGTGAGCGACGTCGTCCGTCGCTCCCGGTAGACCTCGCGGCCGTCCCGGCGGACGATCACCGAGACGTTGCGCACCGTCACGTGGAGTGCGCTACCGTTCCCGGCTGCGAGCCCGATCCGGTCGATCGCCCGCTTCGCGCCGGCGGTCGTGTCCGGCGGCGCCGGTAGCGATGCGGTCGCCGTAATCTCCCCGTGCCGGTACGTCGTCGCGGCGAGTCGCTCGCGGGCCGCGACGTAGATCCGGAGCCTGAGGGCGTCCCGGAACGGCTCCTCCGGGTCGAGCGCGCGCCCGACCGGGGTGTTGGCGGGTGCGGTGACCGGCGTCGCCGCCGCCTCGCGGGCCGCGTCCCTGACGGCCGCGCGGAGCGCGGACTGACTCCCCGCAGTCACGCGGTCGACGGCGGCGTCCGGCCGCCGGTCGAGCGTCGAGGCGCCCGTGGTCGAGAGCGAGGTCGCGAACGCCGCGCTCCCGACCAGCAGAAGGATTCCGACGAGCGCAAACGGCACCCGGCCGCGACGGTCGTCGGCCAGTCTCACGCCGACCACGCCCTGTGGCCGTCGGTCAGTCTCACGCCGACCACGTCCTGACGAGGACGACGGCCCGCTCGGTGTCGACGGCCCGTGCCGCCGCCCGGGGGTCGTCGAAGGTGCCACGGAGGTCACGCTCGACCCGTTCGGCGAGCGCCGCGGTCAGTTCGCGGTTGGCGTCGGCCACGGTGGCGGTCGACGGCGGCCCCGCCGCGTCGCTGCCGTCCCGACTCTCTTCGTCCGTCGCCGCGAGCACGTCCCCGAGGCGTCCGGCGTCGACCCCGAGTTCCCGAGCGATCCGTCGGTAGCGACCTCGAATCCGCTTGGCGTCGCCGCCCTCGCCGCCGAGCGCGAGCGCGGTTGTCCGGGGCGGGAACAGGCCGTCGACCACCCGCGTTGCGATCACCGCCGCCACGGCCTCGAAGCCGCCGTCGGCGGAGTCGAGCGCGGCCGCCCGCCCCGCGGGGACGCCAGTCGGGACGCCCTGCGTCGCCGCGTGTACCGTCGTGGACTCCGGCGCCCGCGGGCCGACGCGGTATCGGCTCCCGACCGACGCGTTCGGGTACGGCCGCCAGGCGACGACGACCTGCGTCCGCGGCGGGAGCGTCGCCCGGACGCGGTCGGTCACCGCGCGGCGGTAGGGGGACGGCTCGGTCGTCGACTCCGTGGCTCCCCCGATCCGCGTGGCGCCCACTGCGGCGGCGACGAGGTGGTTCGCGAGCGTATCGTGTGCGACCGCCGCGCTTTCGTCGTCGTCGGCTTCGGTCGCGCGGGGTTCGTCCCCGGCCGAGACGTTCGCGGTCGACGTCGCGAGGGTCGTCGCAGTGTCGTCGGCACGGACGGCGGCGTCGGGTTGGACCGCGGGCGACGCCGGCTCGGCGGTAACGACGACGCCGGCCGCCGCCCCGACGAGCAGGAGAAACAGCGTCACGTCGAGCAGCGTCGAGGTCACGCCCACACCACCACCCGGAGCCGCCCGGGGACGATCCGACCGGGGCCGAGCCGAACGCTCACCGTCCGGGTCGCGACGTCGACTGCACCGCCCTCGATTGACTGCGCCGCGGCCGACGACTCGGTCGAACTGTTAGGGGCGTCCCGGGCTGCGCGGGACCACGGCGACTGCGGACCGGCTCCCCATCGTTTGTCGGCGGTCACGAGCGTCGCGTTTTTCCGTCGCTCGCCAGGGAGCGCCGCGACTGCGCCCTCCAGGCGGTCCGGGTCGACGACGCCCCCGGTCGACACCGTGTCGACGAGCCGGTCGGCCGCCGGCCCGGCCCGGTCGCGGTCGCTCCCCGCGACGGCGACGGCGTCGTCGAGGACCCCCGCGTACAGGCCCATGCCCGCACAGACGGCGAAGACGGCGACGAGCGCGACCGTCGGCTCGACGGCGCCGCGCCGCCCGGAGCGATCACGCGGCGACTGGCTGCCGGTCCGATCACGCGTCGACGAGCGTGACATCCGAACCCTCCCAGGAGACGCGGCGGACGACGACGGTTCGGTCGACGGCCTCCCACGACGGCTCCCTCGTGCGGGCGTCGACGACGGCGTCCTCGAAGGCGCGGCCGGAGTCGAACGCCGCCTCCGGTGGCGTCCCGAACACCACGTCCTGGAGCGGGCTGCCGTCGGGAACCGGCACCACCGAGTCGGCCACGAACCGCGCGTGGACCGTCCCCGCGCCGTTGCGGAGGCCGACCCGTCCCGGGCCGAGTTCGACGGCGTCGGCGTCGAGCGGGTGTTCGGCGACGGTGCCCGGGGCGGCCGCAGCCACGCGGTCGACGGTGTTTGCGAGGGCGGCGGCGTCCGGCGGCGGCGCGGTCGGGAGCGTCCCGGCGGCGCCGACGGTGGCGACGCTCGTCAGCGCGAGCGCGATCCAGACGTACCAGCTGTCGAGTGGGGCGTCGAACATGGCCCCGACTGGCCCCGTTTTCGTACTTAAGCGCTCGCCCCGGCTCCGGGGCGGACGTCGACGGAGGTGACCGCCGACCGGGCGACGTCAGAACAGCGACGACCCAACGACGAACGCGAGCAGGTACGTCGGCGTCGCGAGTAGCAGGGCCCCGCCGACGCGGTACGCGAGCAGCGTCCGGTCGAGGCCGCGCGCGAGCGCCGTCGAGAGCCCCGTCAGCAACGCCGCGGTCGTCAGCGCGTACACTCCGACGACGACGCCGAGTTCCGGAATGGGCGGGACGGACGCGCCGATCGCTGCCGATCCGGACGCCGCCGTCGATCCGACCCCGAGCGCGTCGGCCGCGCCGGCCCCCGCCGCTGCTGTCGCGCCCGTCGTCGAGGTGGCCGACGCGTCAGCGCCCCCCACCGACGGAATCCCGGCGGCGAGGGCGACGGTCGCGCCCGCGACCAGCGGGGCGAACACCGCCCCCGTGTTGGCGAGCGTCCGCGTGATCGAGGTCAGTTCGCGTCGGGCCTCGCGTTCGAGCGTGCGGAGCTCCGAGAGCTGTTCCGCGGTGTCGACGACTGCCCGCCCGGCGGGTCGCCCCTCGCGGCCGGCGAGTGCCAGTAGCGCGCCGGCGCTGCGGGCCCGCGGACTCGGGACCGCGTCGAGCGCGCCGTGATCGCCGAGGAACGACTCCCGGACGCCCACGCGGAGCCTGCGGCCGACGCCCGCGGCGTCGGCGAACACGTCCGCCGTCGCGCCCGACAGCTCCTCGCCCGCGTCAGCGACGGCCCGCTCGACGGACTCGCCGTTGGCGATCCGGCGCCCGACGAGGTAGAGCGCGTCGTCGAGTCCTGCCTCCACGTCTCGGATCCGCCGGTGGACGCGCACGACCGGGCGGACGTGGACCACGAGCCCTGCCCCGGCGCCGAGACCGGCGGCCGCGAGGGGCGCCCCCCAGGGGACGACGGCGTCGACGACGAGCCAGCCCGCGGCCGCGGCGACGGCGGCGGCGACCGGGCCGGGCCAGCGCCTGTCGGGAACCGACGGGTGAGAGCGGTCGAGTCGGGGAGGGGGAAAGGCGACCGGACGGCGGAGCAACACGTGGCCGGCGCCGGCCGCCACCGCCGCGGGCAACAGGAGGTCGTAGACGAGCGCGAGGGCGGTCGTCGAGACGCCGACGCCGGCGGTCGCGGCCGCCGGAATCCCGCCGACCAGCGCGAGCGGGAGGAAGACGCCGAAGGCGTACAGCGCCGTCGTCGGGCCGCGCACCTCGCCCGCGAAGTCGGCCATCGCGTCGCGGGTGGCTTCCAGCGTCACCGACACGGCCCGGTCGAGTGACCGGTCGCGGTCGCCCGGCGGGGCGTCGGCGCTCGCGACCAGGAGGGAGACGGAGCGATC